>Ga0209374_1002912_pt1 | contig 14116 bp, 17 predicted proteins | sample SaaInlLV_DNA_10m_FD_184683 | JGI IMG/M metagenome (GOLD analysis project Ga0209374, IMG submission 184683) | Marine microbial communities from expanding oxygen minimum zones in the Saanich Inlet - SI075_LV_DNA_10m (SPAdes) (version 2) | ecosystem: Environmental > Aquatic > Marine > Unclassified ...
ATTGGCAAGGGGGTATCTTCTGACATTTTCTACTCATGGCTTTGCTCGCCGCGACTTTCGCCCATGCAGATGTCAAAGCATAGGGGGCAACATTGAGCATCAGCAAACCCGTCGTGATAGGTTAGCGAAGGTTGCTATCTTCAATTTAGTGGACGCCAGAACCTAGTACGCGCGCGGGGGACTGCCTGTTCATTGAAGTATGGGGGTATTTATAGGGGTATTTATAGGGGTATAAAAGCTGGTTAATCTTAAATAGCCTAAGTCTACGGCGGCATGTAGATGGTTTTTCGACTTCCATAGCTACCACTTCCTCGTCCCAACACTTCCTGCAAAGACCTAAATCCCCGTTTTTATTCAATAAAGTTCGGTTTTTCTTCAGCAGGCCCGTGACAAGCTAGCAATCCTTATCGAAGTAGGTAGTCGCATTCATGAAGGACGATACGACTATTCAAAAACCTCATTCGAATGTATAAGCTGATAGATGAGGTATTTGTTCGTAACGGCAGCACCTAACATGCAGTTGAAGTCGTGGTTACGCCGCTTAACTGGGTGTTATGTGCCAAACACCGCAGATCTTTCCAACAGAAGGATTTAAGCATGACTGAATCGGACTCAGAAGATTGGATTTATCCATACGGAAGTGATGAGAGATACCACATGCAGCACACTCACCTCTTCGCATCTGATCTGGATGCAGCGGTGGAATTCTACCGGCATTGGTTTCACGGCCGAGTGGTATGGGATGGAGATACTGCTGGCGCTCGTAACATTTTCATGAAGATTGGTGTTGGAGCAATCCATTTTTATGATCAGCCACCTAGAGCCTCCGGCAAAAACGCCGTACATCACCTAGGCATGCAAGTAGTGGGCTTATTAGAGCTATATGATCGAATGAAATCAGAAGGCTTACACATTCCTAATCCCATCCGGGAATTCGGAAATGGGGGCGGTTACTTTATGCTGGGTGCACCAGACAACGTACTGATAGAGGTTTTTGAGCCTGGCCTCTCAAAGTACCCTGAGGTTCGCTCGTACTACGGGTTTGACGATGAAGGCACCTAACGTATAGGAACTCTTGTTACTTTATCTACTCTCGAGATCTTTTCGATCTGCTTTAGGGCTCAGAGGAGTGTTGATCCTTTAATTGGCCAACGACTGCCTTGGTGCCGGTCGGGCAGGGGACTTTGACCTCATCGGAAGTTGCTTCACGGGTCGTGTTCAAAGCAAGACGCTTCTTACCGGCTTCCAGGGAGTCTTTGCTCCAACTGTAATACAGGTTGGTGGTGATGCCTTCTCGACGCCACAGTTCCGCGATGCTTTCTTCACCGCGAAGGCCTTCCAACACAATGCGGATTTTCTCTTCAGCGTGGTATTGGCGCTGGGTTGCTTAGCGGATGTCTCTAACCGTTTTCTCGGCGCTGCTATTGTTCGATTTTCTTTTCGTCATCATCAATGCTCATTGGGTCAACGATGAGGAAAAAGTGTCTCTTATTCAATCAGGGCAGACGTCCATCTAGTGCTGACGGGCTACAATCTGGGGCTAAGCATGCCCTGGTCGATGATGAAACTAGCGATCTGCTCTAAACCAGTATCGTTTTTTAGATTGCTGAAAAAGAAAGGTCGCTCGCCGCGCATTTTCTTTGCATCGCGGTCCATGACATCCAGGTCTGCACCTACTAGTGGCGCAAGATCGATCTTGTTGATGATGAGTAGGTCCGATTTGGTGATACCCGGTCCACCTTTTCGCGGAATCTTATCTCCAGCAGAGACATCGATAACATAAAGGGTGAGATCTGAGAGTTCTGGGCTAAACGTGGCTGCGAGGTTATCTCCGCCACTTTCGATGATGATCATATCAAGATCATCAAATCTCTCGTTTAACTCATCTACTGCGTTGAGATTGATTGACGCATCCTCCCGAATCGCTGTGTGCGGACAACCGCCGGTTTCCACGCCAACAATGCGATTAGGTTCTAGAGCTTCATGGCGAAGCAAGAAGTCGGCATCTTCACGGGTGTATATATCGTTGGTAATCACCGCGATGTTAAGTTTGTTTCTGAGGTGATAGCAAAGCGCCCTAACTAACGCGGTCTTTCCAGAACCCACCGGTCCGCCAATGCCAAGTCTTAAAGGGGGTTTCTTCACAGTTGACTCCTATGATCTGAATAACCTGGCCGATTGAACTTCATGTCGGCTAGACATGGCAGCAAGACCTGGTAGTGATTGATTAAGCTCGTGATCTAAAAGATCCACGTTTGCGTGAGGGATGAGTTTGCAAAGTTCTGCAAGAGTACGCTGGGCATCCGTTTGTCCCAGTGGTACAAGCTTGGTCGCTGCAGCGATTTGATTTTCAAACCACGAATAGGCGAAGCCGCTCACAAGGTCTGTTAATGGAATGTCCCAGGCCACACCCGCCCAAGCAAACTGACAGACGTAACCCGGCTGGGAACCTGCGACGGGATTAGGTTCCCCGAGGTCCCTGAGCAACCGTCCTAACGCGTTCCCAATGTCGCGTTCTTCTTTGTGTAGTTCAAAGGTCTCTCGGCTGGCGAGAACAAATTGATTCCAGTATTGAACTTCTTGGAATTCTTCAGCTTCATAAGCCTCAAATATCCTCTTGATAATAGGCAAATCTAATTGGCAAATGGTTCGCTGAAAAATGGCTTCAAGCCATTCTTCAGTATCCTGTCTCGAGCTGATATGACCAGCCTCTATCGCGGCTTCCAATCCTTGCGAGTAAGCAAAAGCTCCGATAGGCAGAGCTGGGCTTACTAGCCTTAGTAAGTTAATGGTTGCCAAACTAGTCATGGTGGTGATGACCGCGGTGTGAAGATGAAGAATAGGCACCGGAAAGTGGATGAAAGGGTGCATCGAGATGAATTGGGTGTAATCCCAGTGAATGAATCATCTCGTCAATGACGTGATCTTGCTGGTAGCGCAGCCAGTTTTCGCCGACTTCCACGGCGAGATGGCGGTTACCAAGATGATATGCCGCTTCGGCCAGTCGGGAACCCTCGGCGTGTACTTCTGAAACGGCTTCAGGTGCCGCATCGATTCGAATCCGCTCGCCCTGCTCTGAAATCAGTACTTCGCCATCGGACATGACATGACCTCGCTCAAGAAACCAGGCAACGTCGAGGTCATCACTCGCCTTCGCTTTGCCTCGACTTTTAGAGCGTGCCTGGAAATTGAGGCTAACTGAAACTGTCGCTTCGCCAGTGTTTTGTTTGTTAAAACATTCCCGCATGAAAACCTCAGAATAAGTGATAGCGCTGAGTCAGTGGCAGCGATGTGGCTGGTTCACAGGTGAGGAGCTCACCATCAGCGCGAACCTCATAAGTTTCTGGATCAACTTCCAGTTTAGGCAGCAAGGTGTTGTGGATCAGATCGGATTTTCGAGCGGCGCGACAACCTTGTACGGCAACCAATCGTTTCTCGAGTTCGAAACTCGCGGCGATACCTTTTTCGATACTTGCTGCAGAAACAAACAAAACGGAAGTTTCCGTTAAGGCGCGTCCGTAGGAGCCGAACATGGGGCGATAGTGTACGGGTTGAGGCGTTGGTATCGAGGCGTTGGGATCACCCATCAAGGCCGCTGCGATCATGCCACCTTTGATAATCAAAGCTGGCTTAGTGCCGAAAAAAGCTGGTTTCCAAAGTACCAGATCTGCCAATTTGCCCACTTCGATTGAACCCACTTCTTGGTCTAATCCATGGCTGATGGCAGGGTTGATGGTGTATTTAGCGATGTAGCGTTTGACCCTAAAATTATCAGAGGTTTGATCAGACTCGAGAAAACCACGCTGTTCCTTCATCTTGTGGGCGGTTTGCCACGTGCGACAAACGACTTCGCCCACTCGGCCCATGGCTTGTGAGTCAGAAGCAATCATCGAAAAAGCACCCATGTCGTGCAGGATGTCTTCGGCTGCAATGGTTTCTCTCCGTATACGAGAATCTGCAAAAGCAACGTCTTCCGGGATGTTCGGATCGAGATGGTGACAAACCATCAGCATGTCTAGGTGTTCGTCGATTGTATTGATGGTGTAGGGTCTAGTGGGATTGGTCGAAGAGGGCAGGACATTATCGAAGCTTGCCGCTTTGATGATGTCCGGTGCATGGCCGCCCCCGGCACCTTCGGTATGGTACGTATGAATCGCACGACCTTTGAAAGCTGCCAGAGTATCTTCGACGAACCCTGATTCGTTTAAGGTGTCGGTATGAATGGCTACCTGGACATCATAGTTTTCCGCTACATTTAAACAGTTATCAATGGCGGCAGGTGTTGTACCCCAATCTTCATGAAGTTTTAAACCCATGGCACCCGCTTCGATCTGTTCGTTGAGACCTTCCGGTAAGCTGGCGTTTCCTTTTCCTAAAAAGCCCAGATTCATTGGGAATGCTTCCGCGGCCTGTAACATCTTCGCCATATGCCAGGGACCTGGTGTTGCCGTTGTAGCGTTTGTACCGGTAGCTGGGCCTGTTCCGCCCCCTAGCATAGTGGTTATCCCGCTCATCAAAGCTTCTTCGATCTGCTGAGGGCAGATAAAATGAATATGCGCATCGATGCCGCCAGCGGTGAGGATCTGCCCTTCTCCCGCGATAATTTCGGTACCGGGTCCGATGATGATATCGACACTAGGTTGGGTATCCGGATTGCCCGCCTTGCCGATGGCGCTAATGCGACCGTGTTTTATACCAACATCGGCTTTGACGATGCCCCAGTGATCGATAATTAAGGCGTTAGTGATGACCGTGTCCGCTGTATCTCGACTGGGCTTTTGGCTTTGCCCCATGCCATCGCGTATGACTTTGCCGCCGCCAAATTTCACTTCATCGCCGTATATCGTGTAGTCTCTTTCTACCTCAACAATGAGCGCGCTATCACCAAGTCGAACCTTGTCGCCTGTGGTGGGGCCGTACATGTCGGCGTAAGCCCGTCTGGATATAGTAACCATTGATTATTCTCCCAACTCGCCCATGACTTCACCGCGGAAGCCATAGATTTTTCTTTCTCCGGCGTAAGCAACGAGTTCTATGGTTCGAACTTGTCCTGGTTCAAATCTCACGGCTGTACCGGCCGCAATGTTCAAACGGTAGCCTTTGCTGATGTCTCGATCGAATGACAAAGCGGCATTTGTTTCGGCGAAATGATAATGACTGCCAACCTGAATTGGGCGGTCACCGGTGTTAGCTACCTTGATATTGAGGGTGGGTCGACCAGCATTGAGTTCGATATTACCTTCTGAAATGAAAAACTCTCCGGGTTTCATAATCACTCCTGCCGATTAGACGATGGGTTCGTGGACGGTGACGAGTTTGGTGCCGTCGGGGAATGTCGCTTCTACCTGAATGTCGTGAATCATTTCAGGTATGCCTTCCATGACGTCATCTTTGCTCAAAATCGTTCTACCATATGCCATGAGCTCGGCCACAGTTCGACCATCTCTTGCGCCTTCCATAATGGCGGCAGAAATCAGTGCAATCGCTTCTGGATGGTTGAGTTTTAAACCTCTCGCTTGTCGGCGCTCGGCGAGTAGTGCTGCAGTAAAAATCAGCAGCTTATCTTTGTCTCTGGGTGTGAGATCCATATTAACTCCTTAGGTAGCCCAAATCCTGGGTGTTGAGGCTTCTATCTGTTTGAACGTTTTAAGTAGATTGTCTCGGATTTGGCTAAATCCATTCTTACAAGGTTCGCTATGAGGTCCTAGATATCGCACCAAAATAACGCCCGACTTGGTCGTGACGCTCCAATGTTGTGCTTCTGGGAATTCGCTAATTTGCTCCCGCAGGTTAGCGACAACGGCTAACAACTGATCCTGCCGATCAAAGCGAAGGCTTGAAGATTGTCCTTCTTGTCTGTGTTTAAGAACAGCAAGCAGTGTGCCAAATACTGGCTGTTGATCGAGTCCCCAGGGCTGGGATTGAATCGCATCTTCTGGTGTGAGTCTAAGTCGTTCTCTGTGTATTAAAACATCGTTCTGAAACAGGTTCAGAGTTTGCGTGAGTCGACCTTGGCCGAATGTTTCTCCTGATGCAGTGCGACCGAGGCAGGCGATTTCCCAACCAATAAAGTCTGAGTTGGCATCAAGTTGGATATTCGTTTCCAAGTGAGCATTAGCATCCTTAAAGAATATGGTCTCCGGAGGTAGCCATTCTAAAAGGCTGTGCTGCTTGGCTCGCAAGTTAAGCGTTTGAGTTTGTTTATTTGGGTTCCCTGGTTCACATCGATAGAACTTAGAGGCTCCAGGACTGGTGACCACAACGTGGGACGAGTCTTGGGTTTCGACATGGATATCAATCAGGTCACCGGCGACATAACCTCCTGGAGGGTGGAGAATATACACATGCCGACTTTCATCCTCCGCCTTGAATGTGCGCTGCACTCTAAGAGGTCCGATATGAGTATTGTCCGCCATGATGGACTCGCCATGGCTCTGGCGAAACAACAATTTTAGCCGAGCTAGCCAACCGTTTTCGAAGGGTTTATCAGATGAGTTTTGTTTCAACATAGAATCAGCGTAACAAAAATCGTGCCGACAGTATTGTTGATTGGCGCTTGCTTGCTAGACGGAATTTTCCAGTCTCGATCAGGTAAACTAAGAAAAAGAATTTGGATGACAAGATGAGTATCAGGCGATAGCGAAACACCGAGATGCAGGAAGCACCGCAAACTCGATCTTAGTGAAAGGGCTTGAGGGTTAAGGACAAAAATAAAGTTGCTCACGTTTAAACTGAATGGTGCTGAATGTTTAGCTGCTTTGACTGACACTGGAGTCGTTAACTTGAGTAGCGCGGCCCCGGAGGATTTTGCTTTCTCCTCAATGCAAAACTTCATAGAGGCAGGGCGGTTTTGATTTTGGTGTCGGGAAGGGGCTGGGAAAATAGGAAGTATCAAGTGCCTTTTACTGCGTTGTACGAAATATCGGGTGCCCGGTTCGTTTGATCTAATTTGTGGTTCGAATCTCATTAACGCAATGATTGTGTTTTTCCATTGGTTTTATCTGACAAGAATGGCTATAAACCCAACCTCAGCATTTTACCCGTGAGAAAAAATTAATGAAGTACGTTATCCGAGTCATGCTTTGCCTTGTCGTCATTTTGTTCAGTGCTGGCACAGCAATGTATCTTTATTTTTCTCCGGAGCGCCAGCCAGACCCCGTGGTGTCTGAGGCCACGCTGGTCGAGCTCGATACCGGTGCTGTTGTTGGTTACCAAAACCTGTTAGGTGTGTCGGTGTGGCAAGGCATCCCTTTTGCTCAGCCACCGGTTGGCGAGCTTCGTTGGAGAGCGCCGCGGCCCGCGGCGCCTTGGCAAGGTCGTAAATCAGCCCTGGCCATTGGCCCCGACTGCGCCAGTCAGACCGGTCAGACGGCTGCAGAAAATAATCACTTCAAGGGCGTCGAGGACTGTCTTTACCTGAATGTTTACGCGCCAAATGGGGCAAAAGACCTGCCTGTGATGTATTGGATTCATGGCGGTGCCAATAATGGGGGTAGCAGCAGCAACCCGGTTTATGATGGTTCGCAATTAGCCGCTCAGTTTGATGTGGTGGTGGTAAGCATCAATTATCGGCTGACCCTTTTTGGCTGGCTCTCGCACCCGGCGTTGCGTGCCAACCCAGGGGTTCCGGAAGATGCATCAAGCAATTTTGGCACCCTTGATCAAATATTAGGGCTGCAATGGGTTCAGCGGAATATTGCGAAGTTTGGTGGTGATGCCAACAAGGTTACTATTTTTGGTGAATCCGCCGGTGGCTGGAATGTGATGGCGCTAATGGCCTCGCCGCTTGCCAAGGGCTTGTTTCATGGCGCGATTGTGCAAAGCGGTGGACTCGATCTTGAGCCTGTGGCGAAAGCTGAAAATTTTCTAGCAGATGGCGGCCATCAACATAGCTCCCGTGAATTTATCAGTCAGCTGCTCATTGCAGAGGGTAGGGCGTCCGATGTGATAGGCGCCAAGACGCTTCAAAATGATATGACCGATACAGCATTAGCCAGTTACTTACGCGGCAAAACCACAGCAGAAGTGCTTCAAGCTTTCCGTAGCGAGACGGGGGGTAAAGTGTATAGAAATCTTGATTTAATTGGTGACGGCGTGACCTTGCCTCGCGCAATAGCCTCTAAAGAACTCTTTTCGAACGCCAATGACTACAACGCAGTTCCGGTAATGATGGGTACTAATCGTGATGAAATGAAGTTGTTTTTAGGTGTTAGCGACGACCATGTCGACAAATTAATGGGCATACCGATTGCCATCAAAGACCGCGAGCGCTATGAGGCCTTCAGCAAATATAGTAGCAACCTGTGGAAGCTTAGAGCTGTAGATCAACTAGCGAGTGTGATGCGAGAGGCTCAAGGCGATTCGGTGTTCGCGTATCGATTTGATGCGGATGATCTGCGTGATTTTGGCTTTTTGGATCTTAAAACGCTTATGGGCGCGGCCCATGCGTTTGAAGTACCCTATGTCTTTGGTAACTTTATTTCCTCTGTGAGCAATGTGATTCACCCAGAAACGGCCCGCGAGGCCAGAAACGCCCTGTCCCGCAGCATGATGTCGTACTGGGCGGCCTTTGCGCACTATGGCAGGCCCGGCACAGGCTATTACGGCAAGCAGGTGGAGTGGCAGCCATGGGCAAACGGCCCTGACCAGGATCGTCTTATGGTGTTTGATACGACGTTAGATGCAGGGGTGCGGATGTCGTCAGAACGACTGTACCTTGAGGATCTCAAGCAGATGTTTTTTGCTGAAAAGCACTTTGCGAATCAGCAAGAGCATTGCAGGGGCTACAAAATGTTGTTCACAGGGGGCGATTTTGTGCAGGCGGAGTTCGATGCGCTAAGCGGGAAAGGTTGTTCACAGTTTGACTTGTAGAGGCTAAGTCAGGCGCTAAGAGTGGATACGGTGCAAATTAGTTATTTCAGTGTGTTTGTCAGAAGGCTCATCAATGCCGCCACTTTCTGCAACGGGGCCCTTGGGTTAAAGCTGTGTCTACACGAAAGTGACTTTGGCTTCGCGTTAGCAATACCCGCTTTGTTTGCGACCATAGGTGAGATTACATCGGTTACCGGCACTAATAGGGCAGTTTTGGGTCACTTGACTCTGCTCGTTTAATTATTTCTTCCTCTCAAGTTATCGAGACCTTTTTTCGAATCTTAAATCCGGTTATCAGATCTGTGGTGATACCATAATGCCCATTAAAGAATAGATTATGAAGTATGAGGGGTGAGGAAAAATGATGAAAGATGCGAAAGAAATAATTGAAACGTTTTGGAGAATTCAGGACGAGGGCGATTACACGAAAGTCGTTGATCTGTTTGCCGACGACGCGGTTTTAGTCGATCCATTTTTCGGCACTTTTGAAGGCAGGTCTGCAATTGGCGAATTCATGAAAAAAATGAATGAGGAAATGGGATCTAGGGATACAAGTTTCGTTGTTCGAGAAATAGCTGGCGATGGTGAAGTCGCTTGGGCTCAGTGGACAGCTAAAACACCCGCTGGCGAAATCGAAGGTTGCGGTCTTTACCGTGTCCGAGATGGCATGATGACTTATTACAAAGATTACATGAACGCGCCTGCTTGACCTTAGGGTGACCTAAGAGGACAGGACTAAGTGCCAGGTCCAAAGGATTCATGTTCAGTCAAATTTAGGGCTCAGTGGAGTGTTGATCCTTTAATTTGCCGATGACTGCCATGGTGCCGGTCGGGCAGGGGACTTTGACCTGTTAATCAAACGATGTCTCAGGATTGGCGGGCTGTAGCAGACTCCAGTGATGGTGCTTGTGCCCTAGGTGGCCTCCCGCATGCGATGCAGGATTTTCTGAATGACATCTGGGTCAGTGATTTCGGCAATGATACGTAATGTACCGCCGCACAATGGGCACATAGGCAAGTTCCCTGTTAACCATGGAGCAATACGCGCTTGCCTTTACGAAGCAAAACAATCTTTTCGCCCCAATCGCCGATGGGCACCGTATGGGTAACCAACCCCGGCCCCCCTACACCTGCATCGCGCATCCAGATGTGCACGGCGATCGCAGGAGGCTCCCCGGTGATAGACAACGCTTGCTCCGAGCTCGTCTCCAACGCGAAGGGATAACATGTGGTCGGTGCGGCAAAACCAATTGTGCCGCCAAACGCACAGGTGAAAGGGCGATGAGCGTGCCCGGCAATCACTCGAACCACCTGAGGATGGCGTTTCAGCAAAGCAGACAACTCCCCGCCTCCTTCGAGCAACCCATTGGAGGTTGTTCCTGTCATCGCTGAGCCAAACGGAGGATGATGCATGGCGACGATGGTCGGCTTGTCCGGTGCGATGCTTAACTGTTCGTCCAACCATGCTAGCCGCGCAGCGCAGAATCCACCCGGTGTCCGGCCCTCGAGCACTGAGTCGCAACAGATAATCCGAACGTCGAAGTCGTCGACTACATAGTGCAGAAATTCGCCTTCAGCGGGCATCCACCGTGTATCGGCAAACGCCGCCCTGAAAGGTTCGCGTCCATCGTGGTTACCAGGAATCGCGAAGAACGGCGCCCTCAAGTCCGCAATCAACTCACGAAAATACTGATAGCGTTCTTTGGAGCCATGATGGGCCATGTCGCCCGTGTGCAACACCATGTCGGGGCCCGGATCCATCGCGTTTATCGCGGCAACGGCGTTGCGCAGATTGGCAGCCGTGTCGAACCGCTCGTATGCCAAAGCGCCGCGCTCCTCGATATGCGTATCGGTGATTTGCACTAACATCATCGGGCTGTATTTCCTCGTTCAGGCTTTGTAAATCCACTTGCCCTGCTCGCTCGTCTCTAGCGAGCCGCTAAAAGATACTTGCCGGTAGAACAGTATTTTAAACCGCATTTCCCCCAGATTGCCAAAGTATCTGATCAGGCTTTCTTTCATATAAGAAAGTCAGGATGGGAGCTTTTCGGCGGAAGTTGGTCAATATCTGAGTGGCCACTGATCTGCTAGCCTGCAGACGGTAAGGGCGTTAACTGACCGGGTTTGCTGGTTGGGCAGAGGACGTTGACCTTTTAATGAAAGGGTTACGAGATTTCGCTGAATAATAGACCAAAGTCCGCTCCTAGGACAAATGAGCCATTAACCCGGGCGCCGCTTGCCTCATCCTTATGGCCGCTTTCACGACAATGCAGCCATTACCACCGGTTAAAATTTGTACAGTCAGGTGTCAGCTTTTTTTACACATTTAGAAATACAATCATTCATTTTCGACTACAAGCCCCGTGTTCTATGAGTTTTATGGTGTTGGCGTAGAATTTGCTATCAACTCTTTAAAGACGTAATAAAACGTACACTCACAGCGAAAGGTTCATGAGAGCGATATTTGTATTGATAGAGGAGAAAAGAGCATGAGAAAAATGGTATCTGCAATCGCACTCTTTTTCGTGGCGAGCCTTAGTCAGCACTCAAATGCTGGCCTCATTACCGTTTCAAGTGTCACCCCGGTTTTAGATGGCGCTGATATCGCGATGCTGGACGGGATTGGTCAGTTCGATCCTGAAGGTGACCAAGGGCATGTCTGGAGTAATCGGCCAGTGCAAGGGCAGTCTTTCACGACAGGAAGTAATTCGGCAGGCTACTTGTTAAATGCGGTGACGTTGCAAAATGAAGAAAATAACATAAGTTTTCCTACTGCAACTTTCACAGTGAGAATCGGATCAATAGTTGGCAATCAGTTCAGTGCCATCAGAACGGAAACAAGTAGTGCTCCTGTTTCGGGTTATTTTATCAACGATTACATATCATTTGTTTTCGATAGTCCTGTAAGTCTCGCAGCAAACACGCTTTACGGTTTTGATTGGGGTAGTAGCGGGAGCGGCTTTACAACTTGGGCCAACGTTAATGGTAAATATTCTGGCGGAGAGGCTTACAGTAGCGGAGGCAATAGTACTCCTGCCGCCGACAACAGCATTGTTTTTCGTGGTGTGGACAGAATATTTCATGCTGATTTGACGGCTGTTCCAGCCCCAGCCACTTTAGTTCTGTTCAGTATTGGTTTTGCTGGGCTTGGGTGGTCAAGGCGCAAGAAGGCGTAAACAGAACTCCTAGTGACTAGCCCTCCAAGTGAGGGCTTTTTTATATCAGAAAATCAGGGTGTTAGCTTTTCGGCGGAAGTTGGTCAACGTCTGAGTGGCCACTGACCTACTCAAGATTAGCACTTTATCTTTCAGGCTCGGTAGTCACGGAGATAACTCAACGATATTCTTTGAATTAGGTGTTTCAATCTATGAAATATTTGGTTTTCTAATAGATTTTGGTTCTAAGGTTGGCTCGGTAAATCAATGTCGAGGTGTCGATAACTAGTTTAGACGTTCAAAAGATAGACGAGATAGTGTGATGACGATTACAGAAAAAGAAATTCAAAACTTTTGGCAAAATTCACCTTGCGACGATGGTCAGCTAGGTGGACTAGATCAGAAATTTAATAATGATTACCACCGTTTTTTCGATGCCTGTGATGATTTTCGCAATCAGCAGGAAGGCCACATACTGCGATGTCTGGACGACATCGATTTCCAGGGTAAAAGAGTGCTGGAGATAGGGCTAGGGGAGGGCTCAGACTCCGAGCAAATAGTTCGCCGTGGAGCGATTTGGACTGGTCTAGATCTCACCGAGGAGTCTGTCAAGCGTGTTACCAAGCGTATGGAAGTACGCGGTTTGGAATATGAAAAAATCATATGCGGCAGCGCTCTAGATATTCCTCTTCCCGATAATAGTTTCGATATTGTTTATAGTCATGGTGTGCTCCACCATATTCCTAATATAGAGCAGGCGCAGAGTGAAATTGCACGTATCTTGAAGCCAGGAGGGGAACTGGTTGCCATGGTTTATGCTCGGCGGTCGTTGAATTATTTGCTATCGATATGTTTATTGAGGCGTTTTGGTCTCGCTGCTCTCTATCTCCTGAGAATTAGGCCGGGCGGGACCTACAGCCAGCATATTGATAATATGAGAAGGGAAGGCTTCTTTGGTTATTTGAAAATGAAAAACTTCATTCACCGAAATACAGACGGCCCGAACAATCCGTACTCTAAGGTTTATAACATTCGGGAGGTAGAAGCGGACTTCTCTTGCTTCGGAGTAGTAAGGCATCACAAAGAGTTCATGTGGGCGCCCCCTATTCCTGTCAATTGGATCCCTTTTTCTCATAAATTGGGTTGGCATCTATGGGTTCATCTTAAGGCGAGACGATAAAAACCCTAGTTCGTATCGGTAAAGTCCTGATGCTATAAAGAGTATGGTCTTTACTTGGTTTTATAAGACTGAAGGGGCCGTTCAGGGAATTCACTTTGGGAGAACCGCCAAGTTACAAGTCATCGAGATGGCGATGAATTAGCCCAGACTGCACACTACTGTTAGTGCATTGATGATCTGACCCGAATTTAAAAGGAGAAGCGTCGGTGTATAGCTCGTTCTTTTTGCATCAGGGATGCTGCGTTATTACTTCTAGGTGTTCGAACCTGCAACTGTTGCACTTTACACGAAGAAACCCATTCTTGAGTATTCCGCATCGGAGGTAACTACGGAATTCTTCATGGACAAAACCTGGTATCGAAATCGCAGCATTCGAAAGATGGGATTGGAATGAAGAAAGGTTTTGGTTAAGTGGCCTCGATGTTAGGCCATGGGCGTATTACGGCTTTTCTGCCCTGATTTTTGAAGTAGGGATCGACACATCGAATCTGTTCAACACCTGAAGATTTTCGTATCCGAGGAGGGCGCTCGCATTTTCACTGCGTAAAAAAACGCTGTCGGCTAGAATACTGGGAGATCTGGCCCTTAGGGGCCAGAACCAAGTACCAGGTCCGAAGGATACTTCGAAGGTATCTTGCAGCAGGGCTCACTTGATCTTCAAAGTTCTCGAAGATAAGGCAAAAAAACCGCATTTTCTGAGGAATAGCCAAATATAGTGATGGTTGCTGTTTATCCAATTTGACGACTCGACACTTGTGGGAATCCAAATCTACGACTACGATGTCGTGTAAAAGAATCAGGCAGATCATCATTATGAACCTCTTCGAAAACGCAAATCTTCGGTGGAAACGATTCACGGGTAATCATCATTTCAACTATCCGATCGATTTTGAGTCAGCACTGCTTGGGG
>Ga0209374_1002914_pt1 | contig 14107 bp, 9 predicted proteins | sample SaaInlLV_DNA_10m_FD_184683 | JGI IMG/M metagenome (GOLD analysis project Ga0209374, IMG submission 184683) | Marine microbial communities from expanding oxygen minimum zones in the Saanich Inlet - SI075_LV_DNA_10m (SPAdes) (version 2) | ecosystem: Environmental > Aquatic > Marine > Unclassified ...
CTGTGTCTCTCGTTGCTGTCTTTTGCCAAGGTAATTTCTTGCAGCCCAAACATTTTTCGCAAACCACACCTTATTCCGTGGGGTTAGAATATTTCTATCATTTAAGATTTCTGCAATGTCTTTGTCTAAATATCCTTGGTTATGCAATTCCATAATAGTGTCATGGATTTCTTTGCGTTTTCCAAAAATACCCCAAAGCGTCAGTGCATTAGTGGTTATTTTGACATCAAGATGCAGAACAAACCTTGGGATTATGACACCGCACATACACCCTTCATTCCACGGTCACAGATTTGGCCAGATTGCGGGGTTGGTCAACATCAGTACCCTTTGCAATACCGGTGTGATAGGCCATTAACTGAACCGGCAGCGCATAGAGAATGGGCGTCAAAATGGGGTCGACCTGTGGTAGAATGATCTGATACGCGGTGTTGTTACTCGCCGCAGCAGCGCCTTGCGCATCAGTTATTAAAATCACTTTTGCACCCCGCGCCATCACCTCCTGCATATTCGAGACCGACTTGTCGAACAACCCGTCACTGGGTGCTAAGACCACGACCGGCACCTGTTCGTCGACCAATGCAATCGGTCCGTGTTTCAGTTCGCCCGAGGCATAGGCTTCGGCGTGAATGTAACTAATTTCTTTCAATTTCAAGGCACCTTCAAGCGCAAGAGGGTACATGAAATCCCGCCCTAGAAATAACACATCACGGACTTTGGCGACCTCGCTGGCAACACTTGTAATCTGCGGAGTGTTTGCCATTGCCGCATTAAAAATACCAGGCAGTCCCTGCAGATTGGCAAGCAACTGTTTGCTGTCTTGAGCATCCAATTTACCGCGTTGCTGGGCTGCTGACAGGGCCATGATCAACAAAACTGTAAGCTGACATGTGAAAGCTTTGGTCGAGGCCACGCCAATTTCGACACCGGCATATATTGGCAGCGTCAGATCACTTTCCCGTGCGATTGAACTCTGGGCGACATTTGTCACAGATACAATGTGATCGGCTTTACCCCGACAATATCGCAGCGCTGCCAAAGTATCGGCTGTCTCGCCTGACTGGCTAACGAACAAGGCCATGGTTCCGGCAGTCACAGGCGGTTCTCGATAGCGAAACTCCGACGCAATATCGACTTCAACAGGAATGCGGGCGAGTTTTTCAAACCAGTATTTGGCGGTGAGGCAGGCATAAAACGCGGTGCCGCAGGCGACCATGGTCACGCGCTCTATCCCCGTGAAATCTGGCAGGCTGTCCGGCAGGGCAATGGTCTTACCATCGCTTGAGAGATAGGCACTGAGCAGAGTTTGCAGCACGTTGGGTTGTTCGGCAATTTCTTTCGCCATAAAGTGTTTGTACCCGCCTTTGTCGACGCGGGCGGTATCAAGTTGGATATGGCTAATTTCGCGTTTGGCAAGTTTGCCATTTGTGTCAATTATCTGCACGTTATTGCGGCTTAATACAGCGCGATCCCCTTCTTCAAGATAGGTGATCCGGTCTGTCAACGGGGCCAGTGCGATGGCGTCAGAGCCGACAAACATCTCGCCGTCACCGTAGCCAATCGCCAGGGGTGAGCCTTTGCGCGCTGCGATTATCAGATCATCTTGACCGGTGAATAAAAACACCAGCGCAAAGGTGCCCTTCAACCGGCTCAGGGTTTTGTCAACAGCCTGCACCTGCGACAGGCCATCTGAAAGATAGTGCTGGGTCAACAGCGCCACCATCTCGCTATCGGTTTCCGATGACGGGACAAGCCCAAACTCAGCTAATTCCAGACGCAGTTCGTTGAAATTCTCGATGATACCATTATGCACAACTGCAACATCTGCGGCGCTATGGGGATGCGCGTTTTCAACGTTAGGTGCGCCATGGGTGGCCCAGCGGGTATGTCCAATGCCGGCCTTTCCCGGTAGCGCATCATGCACCAAAAGGTCCGACAGGTTGTGCAATTTCCCAACAGCGCGCCGTCGGTCCATCTGGCCGTTATTTATAGTTGCAATACCGGCGCTGTCATAGCCACGGTATTCCAATCGCTTTAAAGCCTCTAACAAGATTGGGGCCACTTCATGATGACCTAGCGCGCCGACAATGCCACACATTACGAAATACCTTCTTGCTGTTTCACCTTTTTACGGCGCAGCATTGCAAAGAGTTTAACCGCCAGCCCCGGCTTGTTGCTCTGTTCACTGCGTGCAATCGCAAGAGCGCCGGGCTCGACATTTTTGGTGATCACTGAGCCGCTGGCCGTCATGGCGGCGTCTCCGACTGTGACGGGTGCCACCAACATGGTGTTCGAGCCGATAAAAACAGAGGCTCCAATCTCGGTGTGGTGTTTACCCACTCCGTCATAATTACAGGTGACTGTGCCTGCTCCGATATTGCTGGCCTCACCGATATTGGCGTCACCGATATAACTTAGATGGTTGACCTTTGCGCCGTCTTCTATCCGGGCATTTTTAATTTCAACAAAATTGCCAATCCGGACGTTTTCGGCCAACTCGGTTCCGGGGCGCAGCCGGGCATAGGGGCCGACCACTGCACCGCTGGAAATATGACACCCTTCAAGATGCGAGAAAGCACGAATACGGGCACCATTTTCCACCGTTACACCGGGGCCGAACACGACGTTTGGCTCAACTTGACTGTCGCGTCCAAGTACTGTGTCATAGGCGAAATACACGGTCTCGGGGGTGGTCAAGCTAACCCCCAGCGCCATCATTTCCATCCGCGTACGGCTCTGGAAACTGGCCTCCGCCTGCGCCAGTTCCGCGCGCGAATTGATCCCCATGGTTTCGGCCTCATCGCAATGCACAGCGGCAACTGAAAGATTACGGTCATTGGCCAGTTGAACAATATCGGTAAGATAATATTCCTTAGAGGCGTTGTCATTACCCACGGCCTCAAGCAACGAGAATAAAACATCGGCTTTGGCGCAGATAACCCCGCTGTTGCAAAAAGTTATGGCGCGCTCTTGTTCAGAGGCGTCTTTATATTCAACGATCCGCGATACCGCAGACCCCTGCATAACCAAACGACCATAACGGCCGGCATTGGCCGCTTGAAACCCCAACACCACGATATCCGCGGTTTTGCGAGCCGCCAACAACGCTTGCAGCGTTTCAGGACGCACAAAAGGCGTATCCCCGTACAGAACAATCACATCGCCGGTGCAATCTGCCAGAGCCGATTTTGCCTGAGATACCGCGTGTCCGGTGCCAAGCTGTTCTGATTGCAAGACGACCTGAGCAGTTTCACTATAGTCACGGGCCACAGCGCCCACTGCGTCGGCACCATGGCCGGCAATTATGACCAACCGTTCCGGTTCAAGTGTCGCGCTGGATTTCATCACGTGCAAAAGCATAGGCGCCCCTGCCAGATGATGCAGTACTTTTGGCAGATCAGACTCCATTCTGGTGCCTTTACCGGCGGCAAGGATGATGACAGAATTTGACATGCAAATATCTCTTTGTGAATTTCTGACTGCCGTTCTATCTGTCTGTACCAAACGCGCAAGGGCTGATTGGGTCAAGATGGGTTACGGGATGTCACAAAGGCAGGCGGTTTTTTGCCAAACAGAACAAGGAAAAACGATGCGAAGTGTGATTTTTGATCTGGACGGAACGCTGGCAGACACCAGCGGCGATCTGATCGCTGCGGCAAATTATTGTTTTGCCCAAATGGGTGCGCCGGATTTGCTGGACCCGGAAAAAGATGCTGGCACTGCATTATGTGGAGGTCGTGCGATGTTGGCGTTGGGGCTTTTGCGCCTTGGGCGGGAAGCGAATGAAGATGTGATCGATGCCAATTATTCGATTTTGCTTCAGGCCTACAGCCAAGCGATTGATGTGCATACGGTACTTTATCCGGGGGCGATGGAGGCCGTCGAACAGCTTAAGACCAATGGATATAAAGTCGGTATCTGCACAAATAAACCCTATGGTCTTGCTGAAACATTGTTGCGGCGGCTTGGCGTTCTTGACACGTTTGAATCATTAATAGGGGCAGATAGTTTGCCAGTGCGTAAACCCGATCCAAAACCCTTGTTCGAGGCGGCGCGCCGCGCTGGGGGCGATCCGGCTTTATGTTGTTTGGTGGGTGATACTGTGACGGATCGCACCACCGCCAAGGCCGCAAACGTGCCGTCGATTTTGGTCACTTTTGGACCCGCGGGCGGTGATATGCAAGCGCTCGAACCTGAAGGCCTTCTTTCGGACTTTTCGGACTTACCCGATTTAGTTATGCAGTTGATCGGTGAAAATGTCTAAAAGTTTTATGAGTGATATTTTGCATCTACAAATTTAAGCACTTAGTGCTCCACAGCTCTGCTTAGGTGACCCAACATCTTTGTCTAAGTTTTTCCTCTTAACTTTGTCTCAGGGAAAATCTAGTTTTCTAAAGCAGGGCACTGCCTTCATTTAAAATGTAATTTTGGGTATTTGTGTCTATAACTTTTGTCACAGAGCGCTTCAATTTGAGTTTGCAAATTGCTTCACAGTGCGAAGTCGAGGTCTTGCGATTTTATCCGAGACTGGAAAACCGGATTAATCTGCCATGTGAACGCTTCATTTAGGTTCCGTAGTTGCATTTCAAACCGCAGGTTCGGGTACCTGCTTACAGGCCGGCAGCAACGCGCCAGTTCTAGGCTTACCAGTAAGATATTGAACAGTTTTAGGCGAAAAAAGATCAAGGGTTTGCGCGGTAAAATATTGAGTTCACCCTCTGTTTGGCGAGCTTTCTCAAAGCTGACGCTTGCAACAGGACTGCGCTTACACAGACGTCCCTGGCAACCTTCGAGATAGAAAGTCTAAGTGATCTAAATTTTTACGATACGATGAAGGGCGTGTGCGAGTAAGAAATACCGTGTATTTCTGCGCCAAATAATCGAATTTATCATAAGATGGCACATTTTTTGCTTATATAACTGTGGGTAAGTGTGCTTTGAATTTAGTCTATTCAAAATACGTTCCGGTCTGGATTGTAAAGCACTCGAAAACAAAAAATGTAGGCTGTTTGGTAAAAGTTCGGGAAAGAAATCATGTTTGGTATCAAGAGCTTTTCGGATCGGGCAAAACGCGATGCGATCTTCTATCTGAGAGATATTGACGACAATATCCGCAGGTACCTTGTATGCTTGCCGCCGAAATTCCATGAAGAGCTGCAACTGCGCAACTGCAATTTGCCACTGGCAGATCCAGTGAATTTGGAATCAACCAAAAAATTGAACGAATTTAATGTTGGCGTTGTGCAGACCCTGTTGGACTTTTTCTTTGACGGTTCAGCGGCGCAGCGCGAGGTGTTTTACAAATCCTGCATTGCGGATGCGTTCAATGTGCGCCCAAGCCCTCAGGATGGGGTCGCGAAACGTGCCGGTTACACGGCCGCTTGGGCCCTTGGAATGACCAATCTTGGAACGGATTATTATAAATCATTCAAGAAAACCCGACAAATAATATCAGTGTATCTGCGCGAAGGATGCCATTGGGCTGAAAGTGCTTTTATTCCGCATATTGTGAAAGAAGGTCGCCTGATCGAAGATCTTGAATATGAATTCAAACCGATGCTCTATGCCGTTGGACAGACCGCGCCAATCGACGCAGCCCCGGTCCGTCACACCGGTTTTAGGCCGGATACCATGTTGCGCAGGCAACCTATTCTTGATCTGAAGGAAGTCGATTACTGCAACTCCGAGCGGTTTGCCCAGCTTTTGAGCGCTGCCAGCGACGAGCGGTTCAAACATTATTCAAAATTATGGCAAAAAGATCTTGGTTATGAGCGAGAAGCTAACGAATATATCTCTGAGCAAAGACAAAGCGGGGAGTTCGAATTGGCCCGCGACTTCTGTGTCGCGTCTTTAATCGGCACCGATTGCTGGGGTGACAGTATCGGCAAATTAGACCGCTTTGAAACTATTTTCAGAGTATGCCGCGCGATTGGCTTAAACCCCGAGATTGCGATTCAAATGCCCGACGGTAAGTTATCTGAGACTGGTGAGCAGATCTTATCTGACAAATCGTTCTTTAAGATGCGGGAATTTTTGCAAGTATCTGGCAATACATTTTTTCTCACAGAAATGGATGACGACCCGTTAGAGGGTATCCGCCTGCATTGGGCGAAGAACTACACTGGAAAAGTACTGTGTAAAATCCCAAGCGACGCGCACACAGGGCTTGCGAAGGAAATTATCTTCGGCACGAGTATCGCAGTGCGCCCTCTCGATATAAAGCTATTTTACGAAAACGATCTCAACGAGGCAGACCAAACTGTGTTCAACGCGGTTCTTCTCAATGATTACAGCAGTTTTTTTGCACAGGCGAAAAATTACCCCTCGGTTGAAGGTAAGAGCCGGTACCAAAAGGAAAAAGCGCGACTGACCACTGCTGCGCCGGATATGTTTGACCACTATCAGTCATTATTGGATCAGGTACCTTTAAGTGAGGCGCAAGATCTGGTGGCAAATCTGCCTTTGACCCTTACGGTTGAGAGCCCAATCAACCTGCCTGTATCTCACGAGGGACTTCATGAATTGCGGTTGGACAGTTTTGACAAAATTGGCAGCTATTTTGACGATTTTGACCATCACGTCATCGCCAAATTGGTCGAAGCAGGGATCGAGTTTGACGCGGATACGGTTGATGGGGCGGAAAAAATTACCCCCTCGGCTGTGTCGCTGGCCTTGAAGTTAGAGCGCATTCTTGCACCTTATCTCTACCGTCAAGAGAAGTTGCGTAAATTCACGCGACTGCTGGTCCCGTTAGACGACCACAGCAGTCTTAATCTAGACATCTAGCGGGCGGACCGTTGACACGGCCATGGCCCGCGGTTTTACCCATCCACTTTGCGGTTTTACCCTTATGAAACGATAGAAGTTTGCAGTCCTATGGCCAGAGATGTTAAGGATTTCCGGCACAAATAAAGGGCTCGCTTCATGCGCATCGTTGACATTCATGAAAATATCGTACCGATAAAAAGTAATATTTCCAACGCTTATATTGATTTTTCAAAGATGACGGCCAGCGTGGTGGCGATCGTCACTGATGTTATGCGCGATGGCAAACCGGTCATTGGCTTTGGATTCAATTCGAACGGCCGGTATGCCCAGCAGGGGCTTTTGCGCGAACGATTTATTCCCCGACTGAAAGCGGCGACCCCTGAACAGGTTGCGACTGAGGCAGGCGACAATCTGAGTCCGCATAATATCTGGGATATATTGATGGCCAATGAAAAGCCTGGCGGCCATGGAGAACGCTCGGTGGCTGTGGGTGTTCTCGACATGGCGGTCTGGGATGCGGTGGCGAAAATAGAAGGCGTGCCGTTATTTCGACTTTTGGCTGATCGCTACAACAACGGGGTCTTTGATGAGACGGTGTCAGTCTATGCGGCGGGCGGGTATTATCATCCGGGCAAAGGTCTGAAACCATTGCAGGATGAAATGAAAAGCTATCTCGACCGAGGCTATACACAGGTTAAAATGAAGGTTGGCGGGGTCAGTTTGTCTGACGATCTCAAACGTATTGAGGCGGTTCTAGATGTTGTGGGGCATGGCGGCAATCTGGCGGTAGATGTGAACGGAAAATTCGATCTGGCACAGGCGATCGAGTTTGGTAACGCGATCAAGCCTTACCAATTGCGCTGGTATGAAGAGGTAGGCGATCCGTTGGATTATGCGTTGCAAAATGAACTGGCGCAGCATTACGAACTGGCGATGGCCACCGGTGAGAACCTGTTTTCAACCATTGATGCGCGCAATCTTATCCGCTACGGCGGCCTGCGTCCGGGGCTGGACATTCTGCAATTTGATCCGGCCCTGAGTTATGGGCTTGTCGAATATTTGCGAACGCTTGAGATGTTGCGGTCATACGGGTTTTCGGCGCGGGATTGTATTCCTCATGGCGGCCATCAGTTCGGACTTAGCCTCACAGCGGGCCTTGGGCTTGGTGGCAACGAGTCCTATCCAGATGTGTTTCGCCCGTTCAATGGCTTTGCCGATGGTATCGACGTGTGCGACGGCCGCGTGCCGTTGCCCGATATGCCTGGAGTGGGGTTTGAAGCCAAGAATGAACTCTACAGTCACTTAAAAGACCTGAGTGGGTTTTAACTGGGGTATGCTCTGACATCTTTACGGCGCCTGCAAGGCGCCAGAGAGCCCAGTATGATAAGTGGTTATTGTGCTTGAAACCTCGGCATTCCACGATAAAACTGCACCATATGGAACAATTGGCAGCCCAAGACCTTGGCGATTTAATCGATCTCGAGCGCTACCAGCTAGATGATCCCATTCACCTCGCCGCAGTTAAAGCCAGGCTAGATCGCGAAGGCGTGGTGATCTTGCCGGATTTTCTGCGCGCATCTGCTCGTGATTCGTTGGTCTTAGAGGCCGAAAAGCAAGCCAAAAATGCGTTTTTCACCACCTCGACGCATAACGTATATCTTACTTCGCAAGATCAATCGCTACCAGCAGAGCACATTGTGAACCGACAGATAAAAAGCTCAAAAGGCTGTATCACAACCGATCAAATTCCCAAAGGGTCCGGTTTGAAGACGCTGTATCACAACCCGCAGTTTCAGAACTTTATAACGGCGGTGTTGGGGGAAAAGGCCCTTTACGCCTATGCAGATCCACTGTCGTCGATCAACGTACATTACGCCCACGAAGGGCAGGAATTGGGCTGGCATTTTGACAATTCATCATTTGCGATAACCCTGCTTTTGCAGGCACCCGAGGGCGGTGGCGTGTTTGAATACGTGCCGGATTTGCGCGACGCGGCCGCTGGAGAGATGAATTTCCAAGGTGTTGCCGATGTTTTAGAGGGTGCAACACCCGTCAAAACCTTGGATATGCAGCCGGGCACCTTGGTTTTGTTTCGGGGGCGCAATTCGTTGCACAGGGTAACCCCGACTGCCGGCAACCGAACCCGTCTTTTGGTCGTGCTGGCTTATAATGATGCGCCGGGTGTCAGCCTGTCGGAAGGCGCAAGGATGACATTTTACGGACGTGTTGGCACCTGAGAAATGCGATGGGGGACCAGCAAAGCTAGCCTGTTTCGGTATGGCCCCAACACAAAGGCTTCCCAAAATTTGCTGACGATATAAATACTCTGATTGACCAGAATATCAGGTTTTTTCAAGGGAAACCCAAGTGTCTTAGCCTTTGACTGAAGATATATTCTGCTGGTGCAGGACTTTGGGGTTGCCCTGACAGACAATTGCAAATCTATGAAACTATCTTTGTTATCCAGTCTCTAGGTTTTGCCAGCATTGATAGAGTCAATGTAAAAATTATAAAAAAGATTTTGTGAACCAAGTTATTCCCCCTTTGTTTCTGCCCGTGTCTATACGACCAAGGTCGTATGGCAACAGATTTTGGCTTCAAATACGATCCTCTCATTAAATCCAGTTTGTTGGGGCGCGTCCTCGAGGCTTAGTGCTGCGTGTCACATGCGTCAGCCCCTAGGTCATAGTTATATATAATATTTTTAAGTCTTTAGGGAGATATTCAATGCCTATACCGCACCTAAATGGCGCTTTTGTTGCAATGTTAGCGCTCAGTCTGATAGCTCCAAAAACCACTTTGGCTCAATCAACCTCAGACCTTATAAACGATACCAAAGACACAACCACTATTTTAACTTATGGAATGGGCTATGGGCAAACTCGGCACAGCGGGCTGAGGGGAATAAATCTCGACAATATAGGGCGGCTCAGACCAGAATGGACCTATTCGCTTAGTGATACGCGCGGGCAGGAAACCTTTCCGCTCATCCATGACGGAAAAATGTACGTCACGACCCACGCATCGACGATGGCATTGGATCTGGTGACTGGTCGACAGATTTGGAAAACGCTTGTGGATTACCCTGCGGATACTCCGCGTGTCGCGTGTTGTGGTATCGTAAACCGGGGTGTTGCGCTTTATGAAGGCAAAGTGTTTCGCACCACGCTGGACGCCCATGTTATCGCGCTGGACGCTGAGACCGGCAATGAATTATGGCGGACGCAATCCATTGATCACAAGACCGGATATTCGATGACCGTCGCGCCAATGATGGCAGATGGTGTTCTGATTACGGGGATCTCTGGTGGCGAATACGGTATTCGTGGCTATCTCGAAGGGTATGATCCTGACACCGGAGTGCGGGTCTGGCGTACCTATACCATTCCTGCTCCGGGAGAACCGGGCAGTGAGACATGGCAGGATGGTGGGGATGCCTGGACGCGTGGAGGGGCACCAACGTGGTTAACCGGGTCGTATGATCCTGAATTGAATACTGTATTTTGGGGTACCGGAAATCCGTCGTCTTGGAATGCGGCGACACGCCCGGGAGATAATCTTTATGCCTCCTCTATCCTCGCGCTTGATCCCAAAACTGGCACCATCAAGTGGCACTATCAAACCACGCCGAATGACCCGTTTGATTTCGACACTGTGAATGAGCTTGTTCATGCTGACATAGACGGACGCAAAGTTCTGATGCAGGCGAACCGCAATGGGTTTTTCTATGTTTTGGACAGGGCAACCGGCGAATTGATTGCGGCTCCTAAGTTTGTCGACAAACTCAATTGGGCAGACAGCATTGATCTGGAAACTGGACGGCCAAAAGAAACCGATGTGGCAATGAAGGCGCGGTCGGGCGAACAGATTACATTCTGGCCATCGGCGTTGGGTGGCAAGAACTGGTCCCCTATGGCCTATAACCCCAAGACCCGGACAATCTTTGCCAACACCAACAAGTTTGGTATGCATTACAAGGCGGTCGAGCCACAATATCGTCCGGGCGTGTTTTATTTTGGTGCTGAATTCAGCTGGGATTGGCCTGACGGAGACCGCGGCGAATTACGAGCTTTTGATCCAATGACTGGCGTGGTTAAATGGTCTGACAGCATTGCAATCCCGCGATATTCGGGCGTTTTGTCAACCGACGGGGGATTGGTATTCACCGGCAATATGGACGGTGAATTTGAAGCCTTTAACGCTGAGACTGGTGATAAAGTTTGGACCTATAGCACCGGTTCGGGGATCATCGGTCAACCGGTAACCTGGGAGCGTGAGGGCAAACAATATATCACAGTCGCAAATGGAAGTGGTGGGGTCTATTCACTTTTTTCAGGGGATGAACGGCTTGCTTCGGTGCCGGCTGGCGGCAACATCTGGACGTTCTCTATCGTCGAGTAAATCCTGATGAAAACAGTTGCAATTATCTGGCGTCTCTGTGCCATATCGTTCCTCTTCGGAGGAACGATTTATGCTGATGAGACAGCAGTCTTAAGTCAGGCGGAAAAGACCTATCAGACCCTCTGCTCGCATTGTCACGGTTTAAAGATGGTGAACCCCGGCACTTCTTCTTATGATCTGAGACGATGGCCAAAAAATGATCGGGCCGGGTTTTATGACTCGGTAATAAATGGCAAAAACAGTATGCCTGCTTGGGGCGATGTGTTGTTACCCGGCGAAATAGAACTCTTATGGTATTATGTAAAAACACGCGCGGGCAAAGAGCCTGCGTCGTTTGAGCAGGATGCCAAAGAGCCAGACCAAAACAGTGTGGATGGTCCTGATGAGACGTCAGACTTGTTCACAACACCGGGCACATTGGTGGCGTGTCTTGCTAAGAACGGCGGGGTGATGTCGGGGCGGCGGGCAAAAGGTGGCACCGGGTTGGACTATGAACTATCGCGGGCGCTGGCCGAGGCGCTGGGCGTAGCATTGGACGTGCGCTGGTTTGAGAGCGAACAAGACGAAGAGAGCACCCCTGTAAAAGAAGCTTACGCGCTTTTGGCCTATAAGGTCTGCGACATATTTCCCGGATTTGCGCTGTATGAAATGTTCTTTGACGATTTTGATGTGGCCCGCGCAGCACTGCCAAGGTGGGATATGCGGCCGCAGAGCCTTGAGCAGAGGGTCCATGTTGATCTGCGTCCCATTTCGGTTACTCACCCCTATGCCCGCATGGAAATGGGCGTGGTGTATCGTAACTCTGAGTTTGAAAGGAAAATTCAGAAAATCTCTGATATGGAAGGTCTTAAAATCGGTGTTGAACAGGGTACGCTTGCAGGTGTGCTCACTCTGCGGCAAGGCACAGAAAAGATGGTTTCTGACAGCGTGACTCGCAACCCAGGTCCAAAGTTTTTGTGGCAGATGGAGCAAGGTGAATTTGATGCGGCACTTACAACAACTGGTGCCTATGATTTTCATAAAAAGCAAAATGTCATGAGTACTCTGATATTGGGCGCATACCGCCACCCTTTGGGCATCAACCTGTCAATCGCTATGCTTGAGAGTAAAAAGGCCTTGCGCGATATTATCAACCCCTTGATTGACGCGATGGTAAAAGATGGCACGATGGCGCAGCTTGGGGCCCGCGCCAGCCACACCTATGCTCATCCCCGCAAGCCATGGCTGCTGCCGCGTCTGACACTGCAGACACTCCTGACACTTAAGTAACATCTGATCTGCCAATTTTCAAATAGGGCCAAGCGGTAGGGGGCAACCAGCGCCTAGGGCTGAAAAGCCTGACAGCGGGATTCAAAACGGTCTAGACCCAATGTATCCAGTTCCGTCTGCTGATGCAGAAAGCCAGGGAGCGGCGCAATAGCGACCATTGCGCGATCTGTGACCAGCGGTATTGGCTGGCGCAATTGCCCGTTCCAATCGCGATAACTGAGGGCACGGCCTTTAAAGCCGGCCAGTTCAAACTGATCTGAAAGCATATACGACCGCAAAGTAGCAGCCTCAGCTGAACCTGTTCGCGTCACCGCCTCGCCAACGCTGCGCATAGCGGCCCACGCCGCATAGTCATCAGCCCGCATTGGCCGACCCGACAGTGCCTCAAAACGCGATTGCAATTGCGCTGCCCCCCATCGCTCGATTACCTCAGACCAGCCGCGCGCCGCCAAACCTTCTGTACCGACAATCGGTTTGGCCTGCCAAGTGTTATAGGCAATGTAGCGGCCAAAATCATCTGATGTGTCAATCACCATCGTCACATCATGGGCCTTGAAGTTTTGAGTTAGTATAGGCACTTCCTGAGCAGCATCGCGCAGGGCAGACCCACCCGCAGCGACATTGAAAACAATTCGGTTTTGGGCGTCCGGTAAGTCTGCAATCGCGACCAAATCCTGCAAGGACGCATCGACGATTAGAACCGCGACATCCGCGAGCAATACGCGCGCTGCTGCCTGCACGTCTACGCGACTATCGACCCTTGTTTCTAATAGCTTATACTTGTGGCCGAGAAATGTGCCTGATGTCAGATTATCTCCAGCGCCCAGCCGCGCGCCGGCCAGACCGGCATCCACAGGCGTAGGGTCAATGTTGGACAGCGATGCGCCACGGGGTTGCTCAACTTTGAGATATCCTACTGAAATGGAAAGCTGTGCCAAAACGCCCATTGGCCATATCAGGAAAATCGTTAACAGTCCTAATCTGCGTGTCATCTATGTCTCCTTGAATATCGTATGACAGTGTCTAGGCCGACGATTCTTGTCAATCCGTTGTGGTATTCCTATGTCCGGAAGAGCTAAGACTAATGTCTGCGTTTACATGATTTTCCGGTCTACGTAGTTGATTTTATAGGGCCCGTGGGCATTCAGGATGGCCATTGGGTTCGATTTCTGGTTCAAACTTCCAAAATAGAGGTTTGAATGAACGAATAGCGGTTTGTGGTGTCGGACGTCTTGTGGCAGCGGCTTGGGTCGCATCTTGCAGGTAAGGTCAGCGATGCCGGAGCAAACAACTCAGTATGTAAAATTGGCGTCTTACATTTTGTCTTTTGATTGCGTCACTTTTTGGGGGTGTTCTGGTGGGATTTGCATCTGATTTACCTCAATGTCCTTCATCTGGAGTTTTTCATAACTGATTTAGCACTTGGACTTCTGAAGACGGAGACAAATACGTCGGTGAAATCAAGGATGGCAAAAAACACGGACAAGGCACCTACACATTTGCAAGTTGAAGCAAATACGTCGGTGAATTCAGGGATGGCAACAGGCACGGACAAGGCACCTTCACCTTTGTTGATGGCAGTGTAGTAGAAGGGATCTGGAAAGATGGAGTGTTTAAGTATGCGCAGTAAGCATCAAGGCTGTTATTAATCAAGCTGCGTCTATTACCT
>Ga0209374_1002930_pt1 | contig 14041 bp, 10 predicted proteins | sample SaaInlLV_DNA_10m_FD_184683 | JGI IMG/M metagenome (GOLD analysis project Ga0209374, IMG submission 184683) | Marine microbial communities from expanding oxygen minimum zones in the Saanich Inlet - SI075_LV_DNA_10m (SPAdes) (version 2) | ecosystem: Environmental > Aquatic > Marine > Unclassified ...
TTTTATCAGCAGAAATTTGGGCAGAAGGAGGGGTGTCTTCAAATAAGTCAATTTGATAAGCACTTCTATTGGTACCATTAAATAATTGTCCTTTTCTATAAAATGGGATTAATTGAGTAGAGATAGTTGGTTTAGGTAAGTTATTATCATAGATTACCCAGTCAGGCATTGTATTGTTTCTATAGTAAACAGCATCTCTAGTTCCAAGGTAAACTCCACCATCACTTCCTCTTTGATGCTCTATATTGGTAGGGAAGACATCATCAAGTGTATTGGTTGTTAGGTTAACCCAATTCATACCACCATCTGTTGATTTATATACTTTTTCCCCATCATAGTTAGGGTAGCTTCCGTACATGGAATTTCTTGATATCCAAATAGTATTTTCATCATTACTACTAATAGTTATATCATATGTTATCCATTCATCAGATAAAGTTGGTGTTATATCAATCCAGCTTTGTCCAGCATCTTCTGATTTGTAAAGATATTTTTTATCCCACCATCCAGGATATGTAGAGACATATATAAAATCTGGATTGCTCCATGCAACCTCAACAGAAGCAACATTTGCATTAAAATGATATACTGCCTCAAAGCTAGCACCGTTGTTTTTTGATAGCCATAATGTAGTATCGTTTCCAGAATACATCCAGTTATAGCATCTTGGGTCAAATTCTATTTGTGATGATTGACCAATAATATACGAAGCATTCGGTTTTTTTTCAATTGAAAAAGAAGCAATTGGAACATTTCTATCACCTGAAAGATTTTTTCCGCCATAGTCACTGTATGCAATTCTTGGATTCCCAAAGTTTACAAATCCTCTGTAGTTGTCTCCTCCATCAGTACATAACCAATCGTTAATATAAGTGTTATTATCTTTTAAAAGTGTGCCGTTATGATAGGTTCCCCCAAGCATCACATCTCCATCTTTAAAACCTGCTCCAAACCCCCAAAAGTCTGTTCCTTCAATACCATACATTTTTTTGTAAATACTATCGCCAAAATTATCTGAATAAAAGACGCCTCCGTCACATGCAAACCAAAGATCATTGCCGAAATAATTTATGTCATGAATATCAGCGTGAACATATCCTTTTTTATAAGGTTCACTCCATTTTGCCGGACATGAAAAAGTCTGACCATCATCAAAAGAAATCCAATGATTTACACCTCCAACATGTATAATATTAGCATCATTTGGATTTACAGCAAGAGCAAGATCATAATAGTATTGTCCTCCATCATCAAGACCAGAAGGCTGCCAACCCATCATATTTATATTATTTGCACTTGGTACTCCAGCCGGTTGAGAACCACAACATCTAAAAGTCCAATTTTCTCCCTTATCATAACTTATATATATACCATATAAACCACTTCCTCCATTGGCAGATCCAGTTGCAAGTGCTACAATTTTATTAGGTGAAGCACTACTTACAGCAATTTCTGTTCTTTTTTGTTCATCATTACCAGAAGGAGAAGGCCATCCATTTGTAAATAAAGTAAGATTATCCCCATTATCATTTGATCTATAAAACTCAGTAAAATTGGCATCCTGTTTTATAAAATACATAGTATCAGCACTTGAAGGATGAAATTCTATTTCTTGAAAATCTCCACTTATAATTTCATTTAAAGTAATTCCTCCGTCAATAGATTTATATAAGCCTTTATTAGATACAACAAAAATTATTTGATTGTTCTGGGGATGCATTTTAATATCTTTAATTGAGTGTGATTGGCTATTAAAGTTACTACCACCAACACTATTCCAATTAATACCTCCATCAATGGACTTATGTAAGCCGCCGTTTCCAGAGATATAGATAATATCTTCATCTTGAAAATCAATTTCTATTGCATACACACTAGATAGATGAAAATCTTTTGTAATATGAAACCAGTTATCTCCTTTATTGTTTGACCTCCAAGCTCCAGCTGTTGCAGCGCCGGCATAGAGTACATTATTATTGCTTTTAGATTGCTCTACAGTATATAAATGAGCTGCTCCAGGAGCATAACTTCTACTTTCAGCATTTATATCAAAATCCCAAGGTCCAATACCTTCCCAATTATTAGAGCTTTTATTATTCGATGTTTTAACTTCTATGGTTTCTCTACTAAAACTTCTTATCCAACGTTTATAATATTGAGTATGCTTATTTTTATTAAAACTATTAGTCTTATAATAATTTTCATATTCTTCAATTACATTTCCAACATTAGGTTCATCGGCATACATAAGTTGTACCCAGTTAGGAAGTTTGTCTGATGATTTATCATATTTTTTTTCTGTCTGAGATAAGGCATTTAAACTTGATAGGAAAAGGATAATAAAAAGATAGTGTTTCATATTTCAAAAAAAAGTCGCTAACTATAGCGACTTTAAATTTAATGATTTTTTTTAGAGATTAAAAGCATTTTTCACTTGCTCTAAAGAGTCTAATTTTTCCCAGGTAAAAGTTTCTATTTCCTTTGTAATTTTTTGACCATTATTGATGAATGAAACATTTTTAATTTCAGATTCTCTACCCATATGACCATATGCTGCAGTTTCTGAATAAATAGGGTTTTTTAGCTTGAGTCGACTAATGATTGATGCAGGTTTTAAATTGAAACAGTCCATATTTTTAATTATTTCAGCTATTTCACCATCATTTTTATTTACCGATGAAGTACCATATGTATCAACAAAAATCCCCATTGGTTCAGCAACTCCAATGGCATAAGAAACTTGCACTAAAATCCTTTCAGCAACTCCAGCAGCTATTAAATTTTTTGCAATGTGTCTGGTTGCATAAGCAGCAGAACGATCTACTTTTGATGGGTCTTTACCAGAGAATGCCCCACCACCATGAGCGCCTTTTCCACCATAAGTGTCAACGATAATTTTTCTTCCCGTTAGTCCAGTGTCACCATGCGGTCCTCCAATAACAAATTTACCAGTTGGATTAACATGATATTTTTCATTTCCAAAAAGAGCTTGATTTTTTTTAGAAAGTTGGTTTAAAACTCTTGGCATTAATATTTCTTTAACGTCCTTCTCAATTGTCTGTTGCATTGATTCTTCATTGTCAAAATCATCGTGCTGAGTTGATACAACAACATCACTTATTGATTTAGGAGAATGATTGTCATGATATTCTAATGTAACTTGTGATTTTGAGTCAGGTCTTAAATATGTCATCTGTTTATTTTCTCTCCTAATTTTCGCCATTTCTATAAGAATCTTATGTGAAATATCAAGTGCTAAGGGCATATAGTTTTCTGTCTCATTAGTTGCATAACCAAACATCATTCCTTGATCACCAGCGCCTTGTTCTTTATTTAATCCTTCACCCTCAACTACACCTTGTCTAATATCAGCTGATTGTTCGTGAATTGCAGAAATCACACCACAACTATCAGCATCAAACTGATATTCTGATTTTACATATCCAATTTTTCTAATAACTTCTCTAGCTACATTTTGGACATCAACATAACCATTAGTTTTTACTTCTCCACTTAGAACTGTAAGTCCTGTAGTTACTAATGTTTCACAAGCAACCTTAGAGTCTGGGTCTTGAGCTAAAAAGTTATCTAATAAGGCATCTGATATTTGATCTGCAACTTTATCTGGATGACCTTCTGATACTGATTCTGATGTAAAAAAATACGACATTTCAAATGTTTTTAAATTAAAAATTGGATTTGGCTTATTAAAAACAATGAAACTTTTTTAGCATTTTTTTTGGTGGTTGCAATAGGCCAAATCTCTCCACAAATCTTCGCAAATTTAAAAAATTAAATATTATTAAGATAGTATTAAAAATTTAAATTAAATTTGCAATTAACTTATCAAGAAAGACGGAGGGATGGGCCCTATGATGTCTTGGCAACCTTTTTAAAAAGATGGTGCCAAATCCCACTCCAAATTTGGAGGAAGATGAGAGAAATTCACAAAAATCTCCTAAAATCTTTTTTAATAAGTCATATAATTAATTTATGATTGAAAAATTACTTAAAGAAAAAATTCTTGTCCTTGATGGTGCAATGGGGACAATGATTCAAAGATATTCTTTGGATGAAAAAGATTTTCGTGGTCAAAGATTTATTAATCATTCTTGTGATTTAAAAGGGAATAATGATCTTCTCTCTCTTACGAGGCCTGACATTATTAAAGCAATACATTTAGAGTTTCTAAATGCTGGAGCTGATATAATTGAAACAAATACCTTTAGTAGTACAAGTATTGCTCAAGAAGATTATAATTTGTCAGATATTATATATGATCTAAATTATGAATCTGCTCAAGTTGCAAGGGAAGCGGCAGATGCTTTATCAACTAATGAAAAGCCAAGATTTGTAGCGGGATCAATTGGCCCCACAAATAGAACAGCCTCTATTTCTCCAGATGTTGAAAATCCTGCATTTAGGCTAATATCATTTGACGAGCTTAAAGACGCATATTATGAACAGGTAAAAGGATTGATAGCTGGTGGGGTTGATTTAATATTAGTTGAAACAGTCTTTGACACCTTAAATTGTAAAGCAGCACTATTTGCTATAGAGGAAGTTTTTGAAGATTTAGGAAAGAGATTGCCAATTATGGTCTCAGGCACGATAACAGATCAAAGTGGAAGAACATTATCTGGTCAAACTGCTGAGGCTTTTTTAAACTCTATTTCACATATTCCTCTTTTAAGTATTGGTTTTAATTGTGCTTTAGGTGCTAAAGCTATGAGACCATACATTAAAGAGTTGTCAGATAAATCACCGTTTTTTGTTAGCGCATATCCAAATGCTGGTCTTCCAAATGAGATGGGCGAGTATGATGAAAGCCCTCAATTTATGTCTGAACAAATTGAAGATTTTATGCAAAATAATCTAGTTAATATTATTGGTGGGTGCTGTGGAACCACACCTAAGCATATAAAAGCTTTTGCTAGTGTTAGTTCTAGATATTCTCCGAGAGTTAGACCAAAACGAAAGCAAGCTATGAGGCTCAGTGGTTTAGAAGCGGTAACGATTTCTAAAGAAAGTAATTTTGCAAATATTGGGGAGAGGACTAATGTAATGGGGTCAATAAAATTTAAAAGATTAATTAAGGAGGATAATTTTGAAGAAGCTCTTAGTGTTGCATTAGACCAGGTAGAGGGTGGAGCCCAAGCGATTGATATAAATATGGATGATGGCATGCTAGACGGAAAGGAGTGTATGGTACATTTTTTAAATCTAATTGCCTCTGATCCTGATATTTCTAGAGTTCCAATTATGGTAGATTCATCTAAGTGGGAAATTATTGAAGAAGGTTTAAAGTGCGTGCAAGGAAAAGGTATTGTTAATTCTATTTCTTTAAAGGAAGGAGAAGATGTTTTTATTTCACAAGCAAAGAAAATTTTAAGATATGGTGCGGCAGTGGTTGTAATGGCTTTTGATGAAAATGGTCAAGCGGTTGAATATGAAGATAAAATCAGAATCTGTGAAAGAGCATATAATATTTTAACAAAAAAAGTAGGATTTCCTGCTGAGGATATAATTTTTGATCCAAATATTTTAACTGTTGCAACAGGAATAGAAGAGCATAACAATTATGCCGTTGACTTTTTTAAGGCAACAAAATGGATTAAAGAAAATCTTCCTCATGCAAAAGTAAGTGGCGGAGTAAGTAATGTTTCTTTCTCGTTTAGAGGAAATAATGTTGTAAGGGAAGCCATGCACTCATCATTTCTTTTTCATGCAATCAATAGTGGACTTGATATGGGAATAGTAAATGCAGGAATGATTGAGGTGTATGCAGATATTCCTGAAAATTTATTAATTGCTGTTGAAGATGTTTTATTAAATAGAGACAAAAATGCTACTGAACGTCTTTTGGAAATGGCTGAAACTATTAAAGGAAAAGGTAAAGAAAGAGTTGAGGATTTATCATGGAGAAATACATCTGTTGAAAAAAGACTTTCATATGCTTTAATTAAAGGTATTGTTTCTTACATTGATGAAGATGTTGAAGAAGCAAGACTTAAACTAAATCAGCCAATAGATGTGATTGAAGGCCCTTTAATGGACGGTATGGGCGTTGTTGGAGATCTTTTTGGTTCTGGTAAAATGTTTTTGCCACAAGTTGTGAAAAGTGCTAGGGTAATGAAAAAAGCAGTAGCAATTCTTACCCCTTATATTGAGAAGACAAAAGGGAAAGCAAGTACAGCAGGAAAAATACTTCTAGCTACGGTTAAGGGGGATGTACATGATATAGGTAAAAATATTGTGGGAGTTGTTCTTGGATGTAATAATTATGAAATTATTGACCTAGGAGTAATGGTTTCCTGTGATAAAATTTTATCAGAATCAATAAAGCATAATGTAGATGTTATAGGATTGAGTGGTTTAATAACTCCATCTTTAGATGAAATGATCTATGTTGCTAAAGAAATGCAAAGAAATAATATGAATATTCCGTTGATTATAGGTGGAGCTACAACTTCTAAAATTCATACTGCTGTAAAAGTTAATGAGCATTATAAAAACAATACAACTGTTCATGTCTTAGATGCATCAAAATCAGTTGGGGTTTTAAATAAATTATTAGGCGATAAAAGCGATGATTTTAATATTGAGATAAATAATGAATATGAAAATATCAAGCAAAATTATCTTCAAAGAAAATCACAAAAGAAATATTTGTCATTAGCAGATGCAAGAAATAATGCTTTTGAAACTGATTGGAAAAATCTAAAAATTACTGTACCAAACATGTTAGGTACACAGATTTTTAATGATATTTCAATAAAAGAAATTAGAAATTATATCGATTGGACTCCTTTTTTCTACACTTGGGAAATGAAAAAGAAGTTTCCTTTAATTTTAGATGATGAGAATTTTGGAGTTCAAGCAACTCAGCTTTATAATGATGCAAATAGAATGCTTGATAATGTAATTGAAAACAATTGGTTAAAATTAAAATCAGTTATTGGAATATGGAAAGCAAATTCTGTTGCTGATGATATTATTTTGAAAGATGAAAATAATAATGAAATAGAGACCTTTTGTACATTAAGACAGCAAGCGGTTAAGTCAACTCAAAATCTTGCGCTTTCAGATTATATTGCTCCAGTAGAATCAGGAATTCAAGATTATATGGGTGCATTTGCATGTACAGCTGGTATTGGTATAGAAAATCAATTGTTAAAATTTGAAAAAGAATTTGATGATTACAATATAATTCTCTTAAAAGCAATAGCAGATAGATTAGCAGAGGCTTTAACAGAATATATGCATGAGAAAGTTCGTAAAGAAATATGGGGTTATTCTAAAAATGAGAGCTATAATAATGAGGAGCTTATAGATGAAATATATGATGGTATTAGACCTGCTCCAGGATATACAGCTTGCCCTGATCATACTGAAAAACTTAAAATTTTTAGTCTTCTTGAAGCAGAGAAAAATATCGGGATGAGTTTGACTGAGAGTATGGCAATGATGCCAAACTCAAGCGTTAGTGGTTATTATTTTGCTCATCCTTCCTCAAAATATTTTACAGTTGGTAAAATACAAGACGATCAAATTGAAGATTATTCAAAAAGAAAAAACATGTCAATTAGTGAAGTTGAAAAATGGCTTCGATCAAATATTTAAAAAATGAAAGTAACTGAACATTTAAAAAAAGCAAAGGAAACACTGTTTTCTTATGAAATTTTACCTCCTTTAAAAGGAGCAAGTATTCAATCAATTTATGACACCTTAGATCCATTAATTGAATTTAAACCTCCATTTATTGATGTTACATATCATAGGGAAGAGTATGTTTATAAATCAAAAAATAATGGCTTACTAGAAAAAAAGTCTGTTCGTAAACGTCCAGGAACTGTTGGGATCTGCGCTGCAATTATGAATAAATATAATATTGATACGGTTCCACATATTATATGTGGTGGTTTCAATCAAGAAGAAACAGAAAATGCTTTAATTGACTTAGATTTTTTGGGAATTGATAATTTACTTGTTTTGAGAGGAGATCCAATAAAGTCTGAAACATATTTTGCTGCTGAAAAAGGTGGGCATAAATACGCTTCTGACCTAATTAAACAGGTTCATGGCTTAAATAATGGTATTTATCTTGATGATAATTTAAAAAACTCATCAAACACGAATTTTTGTATGGGAGTAGCTGGCTATCCAGAGAAACATTTTGAGGCCCCAAATATGAATTCAGACATACATTTCCTTAAGAAAAAAATAGAATGTGGAGCGGAATATATTGTTACGCAAATGTTTTTTGATAATCAGAAGTATCTTGATTTTGTTAAGTTATGTAGAGACAATGATATTAATGTTCCGATTATTCCGGGATTAAAACCATTATCAACGGCTAAGCATCTAAATATTCTGCCTCATAGATTTCATTTAAATTTGCCCTCAGAGTTAGTAAACGAGGTTCTTAGATGTAAAAACAGAGAAGATATTAGAGAGGTAGGGGTAGAGTGGGCAGTGCAACAAACAAAAGAATTAGTGTCGTTTGGAGCGCCATGTGTTCATTATTATACTATGGGAAATACAGATAATATTATTAAAATAATGTCAAATTTCTGTTAAGCAGTTAGTTTTTGAAAATGATCTTCTAAGTTATTGCTTTTCTTTATTAGATTCTGCATTCTAGTGTTTTCTACAATTCTACCTTCATTAATAATAATAATGTGATTACATATTTTAGGTATTTCTTGAAGAATATGAGTAGAAAGTAAAACAATTTTTTCTTGTCCAATTTCTTGAATCAATTTTCTGATTTCAATCAATTGATTTGGATCTAGTCCGGTTGTTGGTTCATCTAGAATTAGGATATTAGGATCATGAACTAGAGCTGCAGCAATACCGACTCTTTGTTTGTACCCTTTGGATAATTCCTCGATTTTTTTCTTTATTTCACCTTCTAAGCCAGTCTTTTTAATTATTTCTTTTACTTTATTTTTTTTGTTTTCAATCTCATATAATGATGCGACAAAATCTAAATATTCAGTTACTAACATGTCTTTGTATAGTGGATTGTTTTCCGCAAGATAGCCGATTTGTCTTTTTGTAGAAATTTCATTTTTTTGAGTATCATATCCATTTATTGTGATATCTCCTGAGTCAGGTTTTATGATAGATGTTATTATTTTCATTAGTGTTGTTTTTCCAGCTCCATTAGGACCTAAAAACCCAACAATATCTCCTTTTTTTAGTGAAAAAGAAACATCAATTAGAGCATCCTGATCACCATATTTTTTATTTATTTTTTTTATTTCTAGAGACATTTTAATTAAGATTAAATACTATCGATAATATAAGGCAAATATAAAAAATAAGTAATTGTATATTTGTGTTAAATGAAAGCATTAGTTATAAAATCAACCGGTAGTTGGTATGATGTTGAGTCGGAGGATGGTAATTTTTACAAATGTAGGATCAAGGGTAAATTTCGAACTGAAAATATTAAAAGTACCAATCCTATTGTTGTTGGAGATTATGTTGAGATTAATAGTGATTCTGAATCATGGATGATTGAGAATCTCTATGATAGAAAAAATATGATTATTAGAAAATCTGTTAATCTGTCGAAACAAACTCATATAATCGCGGCTAATATTGATCAAGCTATTTTAATTATTACTTTACAATCACCGCTTACAACTACAGGTTTTATTGATCGGTTTTTAGTATCTGCAAAAGCATTTGGGGTAGAGGTAATTTTGTTTTTTAATAAAGTTGATCTCTACGATAAAAAACTTCTAAGTCAAAAAGAAAACTTGATGCGTGAGTATTCAAAAATCGGTTATCGTTGCATTTCACTTTCTGCTCTTTACGATAATATGAATGAAGTAAAGTCTATTGTAAAAAATAAAAATAATATAATTTCTGGTCACTCAGGATCAGGTAAGTCTACTTTAATTAATAAATTGTTAGGGAATTCAAATATTTTAACAAAAGAAATTTCTCAAAGACATGATCAAGGTCAGCATACAACTACATTCTCAGAACTTTACAGATTAGATTTTGGTGGTACAATTATTGATACTCCAGGAATAAAAGGATTTGGCTTGGTAAATATTGATTTAGATAGATTGTCTGATTTTTTCCCAGAATTCTTAAGTTTGAAAGAAGGCTGTAAATTCAATAACTGTAAACATATTAAAGAGCCACATTGTAAGGTGAAAGAAGCATTAGAAAAACACCAGATAAGTAAAGATAGATACTCAAATTATTTAAGTATGCTAGAGACAGAAGAAAGTATATACAGAACAAATAATTATTAATTTATGAAAGTAGTAATACAGAGAGTATCAAAGGCAAAAGTTGAAGTAAATGATAGCGTAATATGTAAAATTAATCAGGGTTTTTTAATTTTATTAGGAATTGAAAATTCTGACTCTCAAGTAGATATTAACTGGTTGGTAAGTAAAATTTCAAACTTAAGAGTTTTTTCAGATGATGAGCTTAAGATGAATTTGTCAATTAAGGACGTAAAAGGAGAGATAATTGTTGTTAGTCAATTTACATTACATGCAAAAACAAAGAAAGGGAATAGGCCTTCTTACAAAAATGCAGCAAATCCAGAATATGCAAAGCCATTATATGATGAATTTATTTCAAAATTAAAAAATGAATCAGGAGTTAATGTGAAATCTGGAATTTTTGGAGCTAATATGCAGCTAACTATTGTAAATGATGGTCCTGTTACTATTATTATTGATTCAAAAAATAAGCAGTAATTAGTTAATTTTTTTTAAAATAGATTTTCTACCAATTTTCTTTGTAATGATGTCAGCATCAATGTTCCATCCTCTTGCGGGAGAGAATTCTCTCCCGTAGTAAATAATTTGAAGATGAAGTTTATTCCAAAGTTTAATTGGAAATAATCTTTTTGCATCTTTCTCTGTTGTTTCTACATTCTTGCCATTGGTTAATCCCCATCTATACATTAATCTATGGATATGTGTGTCTACTGGAAAGGCAGGTACTCCAAATGCTTGGGACATAACCACACTTGCTGTTTTATGGCCAACTGCTGGAAATTCTTCAAGATCCTTAAAGTTATTTGGGACTTTTCCTTTGTGCTTCTCAATTATCATCTTTGATAGCCCAAATATTCCTTTACTTTTCATTGGAGATAAACCACAAGGTCTTATAATATCTTCAATATAAGAAATAGATAGTTTTATCATTTTCTCCGGTGTATCAGCTATCTTAAATAACTTTGGTGTGATTTTATTTACTCTCTCATCAGTACACTGCGCAGATAATAAAACAGCAATTAAGAGAGTATATGGATCTTTATGATCAAGAGGGATAGGAGTTTTTGGATATAAATCCTCTAGAGTATTAATAACATAATGAACTTTATCTTGTTTATTCATTGTATTTTTTTTGATGGTTCTCCATATTTATGAACTATTTCAATTTTTTCTGAAATTGACATTATTCCTGGGTTAATACCAGGTTCCCCCTCAGGAATTCTAGTCTCTAATTCCTGATAATATCCCTGCCATATATCCATAGTATTTCTAGTGTTGGGATCAATAAATGTCATTGGGTATAATTTAAAAATACTATCTTTTTCAAAGGCTTCATGAATTAACTCAGAACAATAATATTTGTTATTATCTTTTATAAAGAAATCATCATATTCGACTCCTATTTTAGATTTTAAAAATTTTACAGCATTGTCTATTGAATGTTGGTATTTTTTATTTAGTCTACCTACAATAACTTTAGGATTATGATTATTATCTAACGATCTATTTAAAAAACTATCTATATGTGTAGTTGTAACTTTATTTGGGATGGCTTCTAAAACTCTAAAATCCTCCTCTAAATTATAAAAATATTTTTCTTCAAAGCGACTATCGGCATTTGTAGTAAATGGGATACCTCCTTCTATAATAATTCCAATATGAGAAAAGTTGTAATTGTTATGACCTGGAGTTACCATTTCAATTGCATCACACAAGGGGGAGGAGTCTAAATCTTGGAACAGAATATCCCCAATTTGTAATTGGAATTCGTTATTATCTGCATTGTTGCAGCTTAAAAAACAAATAAAAAAGATGACTAATAGTTGTCTCATAATTTCAAAAATAAAAAAAGAGGATAGATATCCTCTTTTTTTAAAAGTTAATATTAGCTACATGCTAGTCAGCTAAAACAATTATCTTGTTTTTTTGCATTTCAATAACACCACCATTGATACTAAAATTTTGTTTTTTATTTTCAATGTCTGTAATATATATATCACCTTTAGAAAGAGTAGAGATGATAGGAGCGTGATTATTTAAAATCTCAAATTCACCATTAGTTCCAGGAAGTTTTATAGATTTTACTTCTCCTTGAAAAAGTAGTTTTTCTGGAGTTAAAATGTCAAGTAGCATATAAAATTATTTTGTGTCAGCAATCATTTTTTCTCCTTTCTCAATTGCTTCTTCAATAGAGCCAACTAGGTTAAATGCAGCTTCAGGATATTTGTCAACTTCCCCATTCATAATCATATTGAATCCTTTAATAGTATCTTGAATATCTACTAGTACACCTTTTAGTCCAGTAAATTGTTCAGCAACATGAAAAGGTTGTGATAAGAATCTTTGTACTCTTCTAGCTCTATGTACAGCTAATTTATCTTCTTCAGAAAGTTCATCCATTCCTAAAATAGCAATTATATCTTGAAGTTCTTTATAGCGTTGTAATAACTCTTTTACATCTTGAGCGCATTTGTAGTGTTCTTCTCCTACAACTTCAGCTGATAAGATTCTTGAGGTAGAATCAAGTGGGTCAACGGCAGGATAAATTCCAAGTTCTGCAATTTTTCTTGACAGTACTGTTGTTGCATCTAAGTGCGCAAATGTAGTAGCCGGTGCTGGGTCTGTTAAATCATCTGCAGGAACATATACAGCCTGAACAGAAGTAATAGATCCATTTTTTGTAGAAGTAATTCTCTCTTGCATAGTACCCATTTCAGTAGCAAGAGTTGGTTGGTAACCTACAGCTGATGGCATTCTTCCTAAAAGAGCAGAAACTTCAGAACCAGCTTGAGTAAATCTAAAAATATTATCCACAAAGAATAGTACATCTTTTCCTTTTCCATCACCTTCACCGTCTCTAAAATACTCGGCAATTGTAAGACCTGAAAGTGCTACTCTTGCTCTAGCTCCTGGAGGCTCATTCATTTGTCCAAATACAAATGTTGCTTTTGAGCCAAGTAGTTTTTCTCTATCTACTTTTGATAAATCCCAACCACCTTCTTCCATATTGTGATTGAAGTCTTCACCGTAATTAATAATTCCAGATTCGAGCATTTCTCTTAACAAATCATTTCCTTCTCTTGTTCTTTCTCCAACACCAGCAAATACAGATAGACCACCATGACCTTTGGCAATGTTATTAATAAGTTCCTGGATAAGTACAGTTTTACCTACTCCAGCACCTCCAAATAATCCAATTTTCCCACCTTTTGCATAAGGTTCAATTAAGTCAATAACTTTTATGCCGGTAAATAATACTTCTGTAGCTGTAGAAAGATCTTCAAATTTTGGAGCATCTCTGTGGATAGGTAAACCATCATTTTTTGATAGGTTTTCCATTCCATCAATTGCATCGCCAATAACATTAAAAACTCTTCCTTTAATTTTTTCTCCTGCGGGCATCATTATTGGTGCTCCAGTAGCTAAAACATCTACTCCTCTACTGATCCCATCTGTAGTTTCCATTGCAATAGCTCTAACAGTATCTTCTCCAATATGCTGTTGGCATTCTAAAACTAATTTTGATCCATTTGATCTAGTAATTTCAAGTGAATCATAGATGTTTGGCAATTCATGTTCATTGTTATCAAAAACAACATCAACTACAGGGCCGATAATTTGAGATACTTTTCCAGTATTGTTTGACATGTCTAAATTTTTTGTTTTTTCTTATTAATTACGCCTGCAAACTTAGTGTTTTTAATTTGTTTGATTTATAAGATTTACTAATTAAATTTATTATTAATTTTGAACACTTTTTAAACATAAAAATTGATTATTGAAAA
>Ga0209374_1002936_pt1 | contig 14021 bp, 3 predicted proteins | sample SaaInlLV_DNA_10m_FD_184683 | JGI IMG/M metagenome (GOLD analysis project Ga0209374, IMG submission 184683) | Marine microbial communities from expanding oxygen minimum zones in the Saanich Inlet - SI075_LV_DNA_10m (SPAdes) (version 2) | ecosystem: Environmental > Aquatic > Marine > Unclassified ...
TAAAAATGTGGCCATTGTCGGCGGCGGTGCGGTTGACCTGCAGCAGCTAGCGACCCTGGGTCTCGATAGTTGGCGATTTGGCGATAATCTTGATTACTCGGTGGTCGGTTCTGATGCTTCTGAAAGTGTGTCACTCGGCTTGGGGCGCTTCACCGTCACCGGGGGTGAGGGATCAGACAGTATTGCCCTGGCTAATAAGGCACTTGTTACCGATAGCATTGATGGAGGCGCGGGTGTCGACACCCTCACGATCCGAGGCGGCTATGTAGATTTGTCGGGCGCGACGCTCAATAATTTGGAAACAATCCGTGTTGCCTCTGAGTCGCTGGCAATGACCGAAGCTCAGTGGGCAGAGTGGGGTGAGCTTGTCACGCTAGCCAGTGGCGCCACCACATCTTACACCCTTGCCTTGACTGACGCGTCTACGGTCACCTTAGCGGCTGATTCTGCGTATCAGGGATTGAGCGGTTCGGCGAGCGGCGACCGGTTGATCGGTAATGCTATGGGGAATGTGCTTGCCGGCAATGCTGGGAATGATGTTCTGCAGGGTAAAGCGGGCGATGACCGTTTGGTGGCTGGTGCCGGCGTAGATGATTTGCAGGGTGATGCAGGTAATGACACGCTCGATGTGACGGGTAAGGCCAACGTTAGCGACAATCTTGCGGGTGGGGAAGGGCAGGATACGCTAGTAGTGTCTGACGGCCAGGATTTGAGTGGCGCAAGGATTAGTGGTATCGAGACACTATCGGGCGCCGGGACCATAACACTGACTGCAGAACAACTGGGCCAGTTTAATCGTATCCAAGGTGTGTCGGTGCAGTTATCCGGTGAAGTCGCCTCATTTATCTTGCCCAGTGACCTCGTCATGTCCCGTGGTGCGGTTATTGCTTTGGCAGATGCAGATACCGAACTGCTAGGCCGTGTGGGTGTGCTGGGTACCTCTGGTGAGGATAATATTACTGGTGGTGCAGGCAATGACACGCTCTATGGTGGCCGTGGCCAAGATTACTTGGCAGGTGGAGCAGGTAATGACACGCTCATTGGCGGTAAGGGAACTAACATCCTTGTTGGGGGTGCTGGTGACGATAGCCTTGTCGTAGGTGGCGATTCATTTACTACCGACTGGAGCAATCAGAATTTGACTGGCGATAGGGTCGATGGTGGTGCCGGCATTGATACCTTGACCGTAGATTTTAATAATCGCTATGGCAATAGCTACACTATTAACTCAGCCCTATTGGTAGATGTTGAAAATCTCGCGGTTGTCAATGTGAGGCAGGGTGTCAATCTCAATCTGTCGGCAACGTCTTGGTCGGAGTTTGGTGCGGTTTCATTGGGGTCTTCAGGCGACGGTTATTTCTGGGATTCCATGAATCTCATGATTGAAGGCGGCGGAGAAGATCTTAGTTTTAGTAACCTCTCTAGCGACAGTACAATAAGAGAACTGCGTTTGACAGGTAGCTTTGGCGATATTGACTTAAGCGATGTGCCATTGAGTGAGATGGCTCAGAATAATTCCCAAGCAAATTTAGCCGGCACCTTTGATACCGTCACTCTGTCCTCGGGCAACGATCAAATAACGATAGGCAACTATGGTTACTACGACAATAACACCAATGAATACTATAACTATTCGGCAGGCTTTGATTATCGGGTAATTGCGGGAGATGGTGACGACATAATTTATCACCAGGTCTCTGGAGCGCCCTTGACGGCGGTCATTGAGGGGGGCGCCGGGGTGGATGCCCTCGACGTGTCAAACACTGGGTTCATCGATCTGACCGGCACAACGCTGAATAGCGTCGAGAGCCTCGTCTATGGCGGTGCAACGATCATCCTGACTGAGACTCAGTTTAATAACTGGAGCATCGACGGGACTGGCCGGGTTTATACGAAGGTCGGGGACGTCATTGTTGGTTCGGTAGAGGCTGACAATTATGAAGGCTCAGGCATCGATGTCTTCCAAGGCGGTGCTGGGGACGATGCAATCAACAATATCGCGACTGCCGTGTTTGAGGGCAACCTTGCCGATTATGACTACCAGCGTAACGGCACTAGCGTCTCCATTCAGCACGCGCGTGGCACGCTAACCGAGGGTAGCGATACACTTAATAACGTGATGCAGATGCGCTTTGCGGACACCTCAGTTGTCCTGGATGATGCGCCTAATGAAACGTGGCAGATCATGAATGCCAGCAACAGCGCCGAGCAAATCGCTGCCCTTAGGGTCGCCGAGTATGGTAAGGCGATGTCTGGAAAGTACGACTACAACAATGATAGCGATGTTTATTCGACCAACTTGGTACCCAATTCGCCTTTGACCGTGGCCATGTCGACGCCCAACGGTAGTGGCTGGTGGATGCGATTTATGGACGTGGTAACCGGCCAAGAAATCCGTTTTAAATCGCTTGTGAATGGCAATGAGTATAGTCAATATTACAACTGGATGAGTGGTAGCGACAAATGGTTGCCGGGTCTGAATAACGGTAATGGTTTTGAGGCCTATCAAGGTGGCCAGGTGCTGATGCAGCTCAGAGTTGATGGTTCTGAGATACAGGATTATGCATTTACACTTGATTACTTGGATGATTATGCGGGGAATGAAAATACCCTAGGTGAGATCGATGCAGAAGCTGGATTGGTTCGTGGCTATGTGGGTGATATGGATGACGAAGATTGGATCCGTACCGAACTGATTGCAGGCACTAAGTATGAATTCAGGCTGCAGGGTGAATCCTCTGGGTTTGGAACTTTGGTCGACCCAGAACTCCAATTACGTGACGACCAGGGTCGCTTGCTTGAGGCGGGGATTGCCTTAGCGGATAACGTGGCAGGCACCGATGATGCCATCATCTTCAGGCCGTCAGAATCTGGCAGTTATTATTTGGCGGTTAGCGATGTCGCCAATATCAATACTGGATCTTGGACTCTGACTCAGAGTAGCTTAGATACTATTGCAGGTAATGTTTCGACTACGGAGCGGATCGAGTGGAGTGCGGGTAACACCGCGCGTGTTGAAAGTGAGATTAACCAACTAACCGACCACGACTGGTTCAAAGTCTGGCTGGATAAGGGTATCACCTATAGCTTCACGATGGATGGGACATCATTAGGCGGTACGCTAAGTGATCCACTGCTCGCGCTGCGTTCGGTCAGCGGACGTTTGTTGGCGCAAGATGACAACAGTGGCACCGGTTCAGATGCCGAGTTGTATTACTCGGCACCCGACGGTGGCTGGTACTACTTAGATGCGGGCGCGTCTGGTAATACTGCGCGTGGTACCTATGTGTTGCGAGGCTCTTCATTGATGGATGACTACGCCAACTCGGTCTTAACCGAGGGCCTTGTGACGCTTGGCACACCGGCGTCGGGCTTGCTGTCATACATTGGCGATAGCGATTGGTTGCAGGTTGGCCTGAGTGCGAATACGACCTATGTGATTGATGTGAAAGGTGATATTACCTCGGGCGCGCGTTTGGATCCGATCGCTGATCCGATGCTGATTGTTCGCGATGCTGCGGGCGACGTCGTTTACCGTGTGGATGATTCTAATGGGTCATTGGATGTTCGGGCCTTCTTTACGCCGAGCGATTCTGGCGCTTATTTCCTGGAGGTTCGTAGTGCCTTTAAATATGACATAGGTGCGTATACGATCGATGTGGCCTTGGCTCCAGCAGACGATCATGCTGACCTATTTGATGCAACGTCAACAGCCCTCAGTCTGGGTGATACGAACGCTGTAGAGGCCAGCGGCGACTTGGGTGTGCCGGGCGACAAAGATGTATTCTCTGTCACACTTAATGAAGGCGCAGTATACCTGCTTGGGGCGTCCGGAATTGGTGGCTCTAACGGCACACTACGTGATCCCTACTTGCGTGTTTTTGACGATAAGGGTGCACTCCTTGAATTTAATGATAATGGGGGCTCTGGGACTGATTCTGAGTTCTATTTCGTCTCACCGGCCACCGCTACTTACTATGTGGAGGTCTCGGCCAGCAACGACAGTGGTATGGGGACATATGAGCTATCCATTGTCCAGCGTGATTTACCGCCAGATGACGTTCCTAATGATCTGAGTACTCAGGTAAGTCTTACGCCTGGAGATAGTTTTAGCGGTACGCTTTTGACACAGAACGATCAGGACTGGTTCTCTATTTCGCTTAGCGCCGGAGAAAATTACGTCTTTCGGACTAAGGCGTCTTTTAGTGGCAATGGCTCTTTGGATGATCCGTTGCTTGAACTTCGGGATGTCAACGGCTTGCTGATCCGCAGTGTAGACAACATGTTGACCAGTAATGAGCCGGCCCTTGGTTATACACCAACGGTTTCAGGCACCTACTACCTTGTGGTTAAGGCGTCAGATGGCCAGGTTGATACGGGCAGTTACACTTTGTCCACGCGCGCTCCAGATGACCATTCTAATTACCAGTCAGATGCTACCAGTATGGTGGTGGATCAGACTCTGAATGGGGCGATTCAGTGGAACGACGGCACCTTTGGTGTTCGCGCCTTTGACTCGGTCGGGTTGGCGACAGATTTTGATGAGGATTGGTTTAGCTTCAATGTAAGCGAAGGCGATATCTTATCTATGAACGTCAATTTAGTGGGGGGTTCGTTGTTGAGTCGCCCGTTGGTTGAGGTGATAGATGCACAGGGCCGCACATTGGCCTTCGGGGATGGGCTTGAAACTGATAATGGTTTGGCGGTTGCGACTTTTAAGGCTGAGAGTACCGGACAATATTATGCCCGTGTGACTGACGGTGCGGGTGCGACCGGTGCCTACGAAATTTCCTTGACTGTTGGCGATGCCTCCGATGAGGACAGTGCTGGGCCTGTCGCACTAAGTTTCTCCAATAATGGTACGATCGTCCAAGCTATGACCACGGCGAGCATCGGACTGGCCGGAGATACCGATAGTTTTGAAACGGTTTTGCAGGAGGGACATAGCTACCGCATTGACACGGTTGCTGTGCGTGATGGCAGCGTTGCACCGCTTCCCTCTGCGGCGTTATCACTCAGTTGGCAGGCTGAGGGCGAGCCCACTGCGGTTGTCATTGATGCTGGCAGTGATGCTGTCAGACCTTCGTTTTTTGACTCAGCTGAGTTCACAGCGACTACCAGCGGAACCCTAAGCTTGGTGGTAGCCCCTCTAGAGAGTACCCAGACTGGGCGTTATCAGTTGCGGATCGTTGACTTGGGCACCGCAGGTGATGACGATCGAGTCGATACGGTAGGGCTTTACAACGAAGTTGATGAACCCGTTGTGGCTATTAATGAAACAGTTGAGGGCAAGATCGATTCGCAGAGCGATGCAGATCTTTTTGCGGTCAATTTGACCACCGGCAATATCTACGATTTTTCGATCAAGGGTTACTTTGATGGCCTGGGTACTTTGGCTGAGGCGGAGCTTAAGTTACTTAATGAATCAGGTCAGTTGGTTAGTGTAGGCTCCTATGATGATGCCACCGGACGGAATGATTTATCCGTTTCGGTCTTCAGTGATGGGCGTTATTTCCTCCAGGTTTCAGCAGTCGACTTACCTGGGAATACGGGCACCTATACCTTGGATACCCGACTTCGCGGCAGTGATCCCGGTGGTGTCGACGACATGTCTGCTGATACCCAGTCAGGTATTTCGGTGGCACCCGGACAACCAGTCAGTGGCAACATTGAAGTGACAGGAGATCACGACTGGGTGAAGGTGGCTTTGGAGGAAGGCAAGGTCTATGTCCTAGATGTGCTGGCCGACGGCGATGGTGCTGGTGGTACGCTTGCCGATGCTACATTGCGGTTATTGGATGCTGATGGTGGTGAGCTTGCATTTGATGATAACAGTGGCGCGGGTAAAGACCCTCATCTGCAGTTTACACCCTCATCTTCGGGCGATTTTTATCTCGATGTCACTTCGCGCTTCGGTGAGACGGGTACCTATACCTTAAGAGTTCGAGAGCTTTATAGTGGGGTTGCTGATCCACTGGCGGCGGCACAGTTCTACCTCGACAGTGCAGGTATTTTGGAGCTAGATGGCCAGTACAGCGGTGCGGGTATCACCATCGGTATGGTGGATGATGGTGTCGATACCTCTCATCCGGATCTTCAGGCAAACCTTGATTTCTCGATGGCCTATGACACCGAATTTGATACCAATAATGGTCAGCATAAATATCCCTCATTCATCGGACCAAAAGATTTCCATGGCACGCTGGTCGCGGGAATCATGATGGCGGATAACAATAATGAAACCGGTATACGCGGCGTCTCGCCAGATGCGGAACTAGCGTCTACGCGGGTAAAATGGTCTTGGGATCAGATGGTCCAAGCGATCAACTTGCAATGGCAATTTGATATAAGTAATAACAGTTGGGGTGCCTCCACTCCCTTTGGTGACAACTTTAACAGTACGAATCTAACCTTTGGGTGGGTCGGATTGCGCAAAGGTGTAGAGGATGGTCGCGACGGTAAGGGCACGGTGTTTGTGTTCTCAGCTGGTAATGATGCGGGTGCTGGTGACAATACTAACTACCACAACTTCCAAAATGCTCGCGAGGTCATCACGGTAGGTGCCGCGAATGAAGATGGTTCTGCGGCCAATTTCTCAACGCCAGGCGCAAGTGTGCTTGTCAGTACCTATGGTGTTGGTTTGATGACGACGGAGCGTTATTCGGGTTATGCAAGTGGCTTCACTGGTACCTCGGCATCGGCACCGCTGGTGTCAGGCATTGTGGCACTGATGCTGGAGGCAAATCCGGAACTGGGTTACCGCGACGTACAAAAGATTCTTGCCTACTCAGCAACTCACCCTGAGGAACAGGATTGGAAGGTCAATGGCGCCAGTGATTGGAACTTAGGCGGGTTGCAGTTCAATGATAAAGCTGGGTTCGGACTGGTCGATGCACATACTGCTGTACGTTTGGCGGAGACCTGGACGAATGTTAATACGGCGATTAATGAAGTCAGTGCGTCGGCGCGCGAATTTGGCATGTTAGCGGCGATACCGGACGGCGATGGCAGTACCTTTAGCCGCTCATTTGAAATTGACAGCAGTTTGTCTGTCGAGCATGTAGAGCTCGGTATCGATTTGCGTCACCAGCGTATGGGTGACTTGATTATTACCTTAACGTCGCCCGACGGGACTGTATCGACACTGATGAATCGACCGACCGTGAACGCAGAAAATGCTTACGGCATTAGTGGGGTTGATAGCGGCATACCAACCCACCTTTTATGGGATTTTTCGAGCGTGCAATTCTGGGGTGAGGACGCGGCAGGTATATGGACGATTGAGGTCACCGACACGCGGGCAGAGCAAACGGGTACGATCCAAAGCCTGTCGTTGCGAATCTTTGGCGAGCGTGATGATGCGAATGACACCTATATATTTACCGATGAGGGGTTTGTGGGAGGCGCCAGTGCAGTGCTGGAAGACGAAGGTGGCATTGACACCATCAACGGAGCGCCGTTGCGATTCGATTTCTACGTCGACCTTGAGCAGGGTTTTATCGCGGCCAACTCGGTAACACACGAAATTGCTAGTTGGAGTCAGGTCGAACATGCGATCTCAGGCGCCGGTGACGATAGATTGGTGGGTAATGATGCCAATAATGAGCTTACCGCAGGGTATGGTAATGACCGTCTTGAGGGTGGGCTTGGTAACGATACCTTGGCAGGGGGTGCAGGTCGCGACAGTGCCGAATTTAACGGCGCAATGGCCGAGTATGAGGTGTCATGGAACCCCGATACCGAAACACTCACGGTTGTTGATAATAAAACGTCAAACGGTAACGAGGGCACCGACACACTCACAGGAATCGAGCGTTTGGTCTTTAATGACGGCGAGATAAACCTCGCCGCTACCATTGGTAATCGCGCGCCCACGGCCAACAGTTCTGTGTTTGATACCGATGTGCAGCTGCAAAGTGGTATGGGGATCGACTATCAATTACCTGACGATGCGTTCAGTGACGCGGATGGCGAGGCGAGTGCTGATATGGAGATTGTGGTCAGTGACGCTGCCGGTGGCGAACTGCCCGAGTGGTTAACCTACGACCCGGATACAGGCACCTTTGCCGGTGTTCCACCAGAAGATTATCGTGGTCAGATCAAGCTGAAAGTGGAAGCCATTGACGAATTTGGCGAGAGTACCTCTGACATCCTAACTTTGCAGTTTGGTGATAACCAAGCGCCGATTACAGACAACCCCGGTGAGCTGGTGGTAACGGAGGACCAAGGTCTAGTTGCGCTTGGATTGACGGCGCCGGCGGATCCCGAAAGTAGCGATGTGACGATTGAGATTATTGAGATACCTTCCTTTGGCTCGATTATGGACAAATCTGGTAATCAGGTGGCTATAGGGACATCGATGGGCGCTGATGAGCTCACGGAGCTGTTTTATCAAACTGCGGCAGATGCCAATGGGGACGCGGGTTATTTGCGCTATCGTGCAACCGATTCTGAGGATGTATCGGCCGAATCTTCACTGCATGTCTTTGTGGATGCCGTCAATGACGCGCCTCGTTTTGTCACAGATTCGAGTAAGTTGGTCATTGATTACCCAAGCCAAAGTTCGGTTACTCTCGATGTCTTAACGCCGAGTGATATGGAAAGTGAGATCAGTACCGTCCGGGTGATTGAATTGCCTGAACTTGGCGTGGTCGCTTTGGATGGCACAGCCTTAAATCTTGACCAGGTCTTGACGTTAGATCAACTGACTCGACTACAGTTTGATCTAGGTGAAAATGTTAATGGCCCGATTGGTGCGCTGGGTATTCAGGCAGTCGATGAGCAAGGGGCCGCCACCAATTGGCGGTTGGAACTCGAGGTTCAGGGCGATGCTGGCTTTAATTCTGGTACCGCAGGGAATGATGAACTTTACGGCAGTGTTGGCGCTGACACGCTTTACGGTAACCGTGGCGACGACACGCTGGTGGGCAATGGCGGGGATGACAACTTGCTGGGTGGCTTGGGTAATGATCAAATTTTAGGTGGCAGTGGGGCGGACAACCTCGACGGCTCGGCAGGTAATGACTACCTCGACGGTGGTGAGGGCGACGACTTTATGATGGGTGGTCCTGGCCATGATATCTACATCATTGACTCTGCTGGAGATATTGCTCTGGAAGTCATCTCTGGCGGTGCAGGTGGTAAAGATCTGATCGTCACGTCGCTTTCGTTAACGGCGCCGGATAATATTGAGAATTTGCAGGCTTCTGGGCTTGATGCGATAGACTTCTCGGGTAATGAACTGGACAATATTTTGGTTGGAAACGATGCCAATAACCAATTAGTCGGTGCCGGAGGTCGGGATACCTTACTAGGTGAGGCCGGCGATGATTTACTCGACGGGGGCTTGGGCGTGGACACGCTGGCGGGCGGTTTGGGTAACGATGAATACCATGTCGATGCAAAAGCAGACCGAGTAGTTGAGCTGGCGGGTCAGGGTATCGAAACGGTTTATGCGACATCTAGCTATACGCTGGCCTCCAATATTGAAAATTTGACGCTGGAAGGTGTGGGTAACTTTACGGCAGGTGGTAATTCGCTCGACAATATACTGATCGGTAATACGGGTAATAACATTCTTGCGGGTGGTCTTGGAGCTGATCGGCTCGAAGGTGGATTGGGTGATGATATCTACGTACTGAGTGATTCGTTAGATACCATCGTGGATATCGGTGGTGTCGATACCATTCGTTCTAACTTAGATATTGCGCTTATTGCCGATATAGAAAATGCTGATTTGGTGGGTATTGCAGATACCATGGCACTAGGCAATGGCCTAGATAATATTCTCAGTGGCAATATGGCGGATAACCTGCTTGAAGGAGCTGGCGGCGTCGATATCCTCAGCGGAGGGCAGGGCGCTGACACCTTCGTCATGAGTAACAATGGCGAAGGTATTGAAGCCGATTTAATTACAGACTTTATGGAGGGAGAGGATCTCTTGGTAATTGATTTAGCATCTTTCGGTGTTTCTGCTGAGGCACTTGGACTGTTGTCTTCGGGACTTGTAAGTGCGGATTCCTTTGTGGTCGGGGCTGGCGCGGATGCGTTGGACTCCAACGATCACTTCTTGTTTGACACAGCACAGGGATTACTGATGTTTGACGCCGACGGTTCGGGCGAGGGCGCAGCGATTAATATTGCGCGGATACTGCTTGACCCTGATAGTGATTCACTCACAGCCGGTGACGTGTTTGTCGGAATATAGGGTGACACGGAAAATGCTAATACCGCTTTACAAGCGATGTGATGGGGTGAATTAAGGTGATATTTTTTCAAATCCCTTCTCCCGACCTATCGACCCTCGCCCTTGGTGGCGCAACACTACGATTGTTGGAAAGCTACGGGTTTTCGGCAGATGAAAACTATCTTTTGGTGCGCGCTACCTATACCGATGATGCTGACACTTCTTATGGCCTAAATTACGGATTTTTTATATATGATGTACAAGACCGAGCTTATGCAAGTAACCTCAATGCTCAGATTGTTGGGGTGGATAATGCTCGTGATGTGGATGTTGTCTCCGCTCAAATTGTAGGAAATTCGAGTAATCTAACTACTATTGCCTTGGTGCAAACCAAAGGCAGCGAAACGATGCGCCTGACCTCGATGGTTAACGGACAAGTAGTGTCGAGTGATCTAATAGCTGAGTTAACGGACATCGAAAACGTTGGCATAGAGAGCTTTCAGCTAGCCCGCTCTGGACGATTTTTGGCGGTGCAAACCTCTAATGCTCAGCTATCATTGGATAACCAACCTGACACTAACGATTCGAGCGATATCTATTTATTCGATCTTTCGACTGGTGTGGTAACTCGAGTGAGCTATGTTGGTGGCAGTGAGGTCAATGAGCCGACTTATTTGAAGAGTATTTTTGTTGAAGGCAATCAGGTGAGCATTGGTTTTGTCACTGATGCGGCTTTTGTATCCCCTTCGAGAGTCGATACTAATTCGACCAATTATAATGCCGATGCGGGGTTTCGATCTGATGCCTATGTTTGGTCATCATCTTTTAATACTGACGGCTTAATCGGTAATGGACGCTTTGATTTACAATCAATCGCTACAGATGGCACCGCCTCGGGTTATGTGTCGAGTGACGACACCCTGCAAATAACTAGTGCAGGTGTCTTTTTCACGAGTAGTTCAGAAACCCTTATAAACGCGGACTTTAATGGCGAGAAAGACGTTTATTTTACTGATACAGGGGCAGTGGTGAGTCGTTTGAACCCACCTTTTGTTGCTGAATTGGCGTCGGGTGCGATTTTCTTAGGTGCTAATAAAAATGGCAGTAGAGCCGCCTTTTTAACTGATTCCGATGAGATTTCGGGTGCAACTGGTGCCCAACAACTGATCTTGTTAGATACTAACACGGGCGATGCTAGTGTTGTTTCCGAGGATAAGGGTGTGTTGGCAAACGACTGGGTGATCAGCGGATCTGTGTCAGCGTCAGGCTACTCTGTTGCCTTTACCAGTGCTGCAAATAATCTAACGCAAGAACCATTGGCGGCAGCGTCGGGCAGTTTGTTTGTTAAGATTGATAAAGTACCAATTGTGGGGCAGGTCTACCACTGGCGAACCCACGCGTTACTTGGCGATACCAAGGTAGAAATCGTAGACGGCGCTGACAGTACTGCTGTCGCGCACATCGATACCGACGCGTTTGGCGCTTATTCCTTGACTAACTTGACGTCGGGAGAGAGTCGGCTTACGGCGACGAAGACTTTGGTTGAATCCGACACGAACCGTGTTGTCACCTCTGCTGATGCTCTAGCCGCTCTAAAGATTGCAGTAGGTTTGAATCCCAACACCAATCAAGAGCAGCCAGTGTCGCCTTATCAACTAATTGCGGCTGACGTTAACAAAGATGGTCGGGTTACCAGTGCAGATGCTCTGGCAACACTAAAAATTGCTGTAGGTCTCGTCGATGCGGTACCGCAGGAGTGGCTTTTCGTGCCTGAAAGCGCTGCTTACTGGGATGAAAGCGATGGCGTCTTTACGCTTTCACGAAGTTCTGTGGAATGGGACCCCGAGGGGTTACTCTTAGATTCGCCCGATATAGGTGAGGTTAATTTCGTTGCGCTGTTGTTGGGAGATGTCAATGGTAGCTGGGATTCACCTGACAGCGCAGTGTTGCTCGAAGAAGCTTATTTTATAGCGCTTGATGATGCCGGATATGGTCCGCTTACGCAGTGGGGCGAATTTCCTGGTATTTAATCCGTATGACGATCTTGTCCCAATTTTATGGTTTGGTAAGTAGGGGATTACCTGGACATCACAGATAGGATTGTTCTGCGATAAGGGTGACTTAGACGCGCACTCGTTTTGAATTGTTTCTTGCTCGCTGTTTTTTTTGCTTTGCTAAGAATCATAATATTGTACTGCTGTACCGCCTTGTTTTTTATATTTCTATCTTTGTAACAAAATTTGGCCTTCTTTTTAACGTAGTGATAGCCCATAAAAATAACGATAACGATGGATCATATATAATGACTAGACTTCTTTTTTCTTTACTCTTTTCTTGACTGCTAGCAGGCTGCGGTAACTCTGATAACTCTGGAGATCTTGGAGTCCAAGATTCGTCCTTGACCAGTAATCAAGGTCAGGTTGCGTCTGATGAACTCAATTCAAGCAACGAAGCAGACCATGGTTCTGTTACCCTCGCTAGTAAAGTAAACAACGAGACTGTGTCAAATCTGTCGGTATCATCTAAAGCATATGGGAACACCGATTCTCCGCAATTAGTTGTATATGGTCGCCAACTCAACACCACCATAGTTGCATCTCAAGTTGGACAGCTGGCAAATAATAAGGTTGTTGGCGCGGTGTCTGGCTCTGGTTATTCTGTTGCGGGTGTCTCATTGTCTGGCCGTGTTTACCATTGGCGAAGTCATGAATTAATAGCTGATGTACGTTTAGAGCTATCAGAGAAAATTGATGGTGTTTCAAGTGAATTGGACTCTACCACTACCGATGCTGTGGGTGAGTTCACACTGGCCAGCAATGTAGCGGGTGAAAAAATGATCACCGCCGCAAAGGAAATGACTGCTAACGATCAACAAAAAGTTGTTACTTCAGCCGATGCCCTTGCCGCCTTAAAAATTGCAGTTGGTCTCAACCCTAATGGTGATGATTCTTTCCCCGTGTCGCCTTATCAAATGATTGCAGCGGACGTCAACAAAGATGGCAGGGTAAACAGTGCCGATGCATTGAAGATATTAAAAATTGCGGTTGGTTTGAGTGATGCTATTCCGCAGGAATGGCTTTTTGTTAGCGAAACTGAGGACTTTTGGGATGAGACAGCCAATAACGGGGAAGGCGAATTTGCTCTTACTAACAAGGACGTATCTTGGGGCTCTGAGGGCCTTCAGTTCTCTGAGCAACTTGGTTTAAACTCAAACTTTTTGGGCGTTCTTCTGGGCGATGTCAATGGTTCTTGGTTGGCCCCAGAGGAAGCAATGGAACTACCAGACAATTATTTTGCAAGTCTTGAGCAAGCTGGTATTGGACCAGTCTATCAATGGTTTAGTGTTATTGCTGCTTAAATGTAGAGCTTTGGTAACTTATAAACTGATGATTTTTCAGAAATGGAAGGTAATAAAGTGAGCACATAAACTTGTAACCAGAGCTAGCAGGCTGGCACCGCCAATAGTTCCTAAGCTGACCCCGGCGACAAGTTGCATAATCAGTCGGTAGTAGGGATGGACAGGGTAGCGATCGTCCAGTGCACCCATAATGATGATAAGACCGCAGATTAGGGCTATGCCAATGAAGCTTTCGGGGAGATTGAGAAACAGCACTGTACAGAATAATACCGAGAGATAGATGGAGACACCGCCCACTAGTGGCAATGTTCCAGTATGTTTCTTGCGGCCCTGGGGATGGTCAAGCAGCCCGGTGGCATGAGAGATAGGGATAAGTACTTTGGTAAAGGCAAAGCTGAGCAGTGCAACGCCTGCAAGAGATGGCAAATACTGAATCATCGATTTTGCTCCATAAGTAAATCCATTTAGTCTTGAGTT
>Ga0209374_1002939_pt1 | contig 14010 bp, 16 predicted proteins | sample SaaInlLV_DNA_10m_FD_184683 | JGI IMG/M metagenome (GOLD analysis project Ga0209374, IMG submission 184683) | Marine microbial communities from expanding oxygen minimum zones in the Saanich Inlet - SI075_LV_DNA_10m (SPAdes) (version 2) | ecosystem: Environmental > Aquatic > Marine > Unclassified ...
CCGAGTTGCCAATAACAATTCATAGTGACGCGCGATTGGACAATTCTCCTGCGAACATTGTCGGGTGACGCATTCACACACCAGCACCGTGTCGTTGAAGGTCGGCCGCCGGGTGGCCCGAACGGTTTGGGCTGTGGTCACTGTGGCCGCAATCACCACGACGATCATGTTAATCGTGATGTGGCCGAGAGGAACGAGCGAGGTGCCAGGCCTCGTGGCCGCGGAATCCGATCCTGTGACCGCCAACGTCGTCGATCGCAGCTTCGTGCCCTGCTCATATGACCCGCTGCTCGGTTGCTACACCTTCACGATCATGCCGAGGGAGGGCGACTTCGCCGACGAGCGACTGGTGTTGGATCAGCCGCTGGAGACCACGATCAGCGACGGCGACACCATCTTGGTGGTGATCGACCGACTGGGTGATGGCTCGGTGGTGGTGAGTTTCTTCGACTTCGAGCGCAGCACGCCGCTGCTGTTGCTGTTGCTGGTATTCGTTGCGGTCATCGTGGCATTCGGCGGGTGGCGCGGAGTCGGGGCACTCGCCGGGCTCGTTGTGAGCCTGCTGATCATCGGAGCGTTCGCGCTCCCGGCGCTTCTTGCCGGTTCGAACAGCGTGGCGGTCGCGCTGGTCACCGCCAGCGTGATCGCGTTTGTTGCGCTCTTTCTCGCCCATGGTTTCGACGTCTCGACAGCTGTCGCACTGCTCTCGACTCTCGCCGCGCTCGGCGTGACGGGACTGCTGGCGCTGCTCTTCGTTTGGTGGTCAAATCTCACCGGGTTGGCAGACGAGTCCGTTGGCTACCTGGACGTACTCGGCGCATCGATCGATCCGCGAGGACTGCTCCTCGCCGGCATCCTCATCGGCTCGCTCGGGGTGCTCGATGATGTCACTGTCACGCAGGTCTCTGCCGTACTCGAGCTCAAACGCGCCGCGCCGCACGCGAGTGTCAACGAGCTCTACCAACGCGGTGTCCGGATCGGGCGGGATCACATCTCCTCCACGGTCAACACGCTCTTCCTTGCGTACGTCGGCGCCTCTCTCCCGCTCCTCCTGCTTTTCCGCCAAGCGGGCCAAACAATCGGATCGGTTGCGACTCGGGAGATCGTTGCCGTCGAGGTCGTCCGCGCTCTCGTCGGCTCAATCGGTCTCGTATCCGCGGTTCCAATCAGTACCTACCTGGCTGCCCACGTCGTCACTCTCGGCGCTGACGAGACCGCGACCCCAGCTGCTGATCCAGTTATGTGACTGAGCCGTTTGTCGATGGAGAGTGATTCCGTCACGTGTTCCGCGACCGGTCAGAGTCTGCAATCCGACCATGTTTTCAGCTGCTGTGCGTTCGGTCCGGAGTCCAGCGTGCCGAGCTGAGGACCCGGTCGCCCTCGACCAGCCAGGCCGCCGTGAAATCACTGCGTTCGACGGCCATCTCAACGGTCCCGCCGTGCATCACCGGTGCGGCGAACTCCATTTCTGCTCGCCCAACCCGGACTGCCCCTGGCACCATGGCCTCCTCGAGGAACGCCCAGTTGGCAGCGTTGTTGACGTGATCGAAGGGGTCGAGGTCTGCTCGCCTCACCGTCCATGGCGAACGTCCTGCGGTCACCGTGGGGCCAGGCAGGCCCAAGCGGGCTGAGACCTTGCGGCCATCGCAGGCGGGGCCGTAGGTGTCGAGGAACTGGCCGGTGAGAGGCGTCGGACGGCCCGTGTCAGTTGCGACTTGCACCCACACGCTCGTGCTGAAGATGTCGGCCGCGGCGCGACCGCGGATGCGCGTCGTGCGTTCGGCCCAGCTCCGGCCCATACCCGTGCAGTAGGTGGTGAGCTCCACGGCTTCGTCCAGCATCGCGGCGTGGCGCACCTCGATGAGGGTTCGGCGCACAATCCATCCCCACGCACCGTCGAGGCCAGCGTCAGTCGCATCGTCGCTGGCGACGTCCTGCAGCAGGCGCGCTGTCGCGTCGAGCCGAAGCCGACCACCGGGGTCAACGTCACCAAGCCGCACCACTCGTTCGGTCCGGAACGACCGCGTGCCGGGCGTGGGTTCGATCAGCTCGGACGCTCCCGCGATTGCACTCATGACGCCGATGCTCGCACATGCGGACTGCATTCACTGAGGCTGGCGAAACTACGGTCGAGTCATGCTCATCGTCGCTGGATCGCTCGTCGCCGAACCAGGAGGGCGCGAGCCCTTCCTCAACGCCGTGCAACCCATGGTGGCAGCCACACTTGAGGAGTCGGGGTGCCATGAATATGCCTTTACACCTGACCCAAATGACGACAACCGAGTGCTGCTGTATGAGTTGTGGGACGACCAGACTGCGCTCGACGGGCACTTCGCCAGCGCACACATGGCTGACTGGCAAGAGACCCGGAAAGGCCTTGCCGTGACCAGCGCCTCCATCAAGAAGTACATCATCTCATCGGTCGAGGACCTCGGATGAGCCCCTCGGAACCAAACGTCAAGTCCGACCCGATCTTCGAGTGCATGGACAAGTGGTATGCACATCTGCGCCGCGAGCTCGACGGCGGCTTCGATGCGCTGCTGCATCCGGATTGCGTCTTCCTCTCCCCCGTTGTCTTCACGCCTCAGGAGGGCCGCGAGATCACCAAGGTGTATCTCAGCGCTGCTGGAGGGACACTCGGCGGCGACTCCGACGTCGAGACGAAGGCCACGTCATCTGGTTCGGGCGAGTTTGGCTATATCAAGACAATCCTGCAGGGCCATCACGCCATGCTCGAGTTCGAGACCACGGTCGCTGGCAAGTACGTCAACGGCGTCGACATCATCACCTGCGATGACGACGGCATGATCACCGAGTTCAAAGTCATGATGCGACCGTTGCAGGCCGTCAACGCGGTGCACGCCCAAATGGGGGCCATGCTCGAACGAATGGCCGCCGCTCGCGACGGGGCAACGTCATGACGAGTCCGACGGTCCAGCACTTCGATGTCGTCATTGTCGGCGCCGGCATCTCCGGCATCGGTGCCGGTTACCACCTGCAGCAAGACTGCCCGGACCGTGACTATGTGATCCTCGAAGGTCGTGACGACCTCGGCGGGACCTGGGACCTGTTCCGATACCCCGGCGTGCGCTCCGACAGCGACATGCACACTTTGGGCTACAGCTTCAAGCCGTGGACCGAGGCCAAGGCCATCGCTGACGGCCCATCGATCCTCACCTATGTGCGCGAAACGGCTGCTGAGTTCGGCATCGACCAGAAGATGCGTTTCCAGCACATGGTCACCGACGCTTCGTGGTCGAGCGAGACGTCAACCTGGACCGTGACCGCACAGGTCGGCGCCGAGGGCGGCAGACAGACCGTCGCCTACACCTGTAACTACCTGTTCATGTGCTCGGGCTATTACAGCTACAAGGGCGGGTACGAGCCCGAATTCCCGGGGAGCACGGACTTCGCTGGCCCCATCGTCCACCCGCAGAAGTGGCCTGAGGACCTCGACTACGAGGGCAAACGTGTCGTCGTGATCGGATCTGGGGCGACTGCAATGACCTTGGTGCCAGCGATGGCCACCACCGCCTCGCACGTCACGATGCTGCAACGCTCGCCCACCTACGTCGTGTCACGCCCCGCCGTTGACCCGATCGCGAACGGACTCCGCAAGGTGCTCCCCGACAGCACGGCCTACGGAATCACACGCTGGCGGAATGCCACGCTCGGCGAGTTCTTCTACAAGCAGACCCGAACCAAGCCCGACAAGATGCGCGAGAAGCTACTCAAGCTGGCGAAGAAGGAACTTGGCGATGAGACGGTAGCTGAGCATTTCACACCCGAATACAACCCGTGGGACCAGCGGCTGTGCTTGATCCCCGACAGTGACCTCTACAACTCGATCAACAGCGGCGACGCCTCCGTGGTCACCGCCGAGATCGACACGTTCACCGCGACGGGCATTCTGTTGACCAACGGTGAGCACATCGATGCCGACATCATCGTCACCGCCACCGGCCTCCAGCTCGTCACCATCGGCGATATGGACTTCAGCGTCGATGGCCAACCGGTCGATTTCTCGAAGACGTGGACCTACAAGGGGATTGCCTACTCCGACGTACCCAACATGGCGTCATCATTCGGCTACATCAATGCGTCGTGGACCCTACGGGCTGATATCACGTGCCAGTGGGTCTGCCGTCTCCTCAACCACATGACCGAGTCGGGCATGACGCAGGCCACCCCGCGGCTGCGACCAGAGGACGCCGACATGCCCGAGCGACCGTTCATCGACGACTTCTCGGCTGGCTACATGGCACGGATGATGCCGCTCCTCCCCCGCCAGGGTGACCGCGAACCATGGATCAACACACAGAGTCATCGCGCCGACAAGAAGTTCATCGCCAAGGCTCCCATTGTCGACGGTGTCATGCGCTTTGGCGCCGCTCGAGTCCCCGCGACGACGGCGTGACCTCGATTGCCCAGCGAACATTTCAGCCGGCGAAGTTGGCGGCGATGCGCTGCTGGAGATACTCGGCGGCGGTGATGGGCGCGTAGCGGCCACTCGGCCCGTGGATGATCGCATTGCGGTCGGCCTGGGCAAAGAATGCCATCGAGTAGCGCGGTCCCTGATATTCGTCGGCCCGCGGCATGCGGACACGGTGCAGCGTGCTCGGCAACTGATCGTCGCTCCACCGCATCAGCATGTCGCCGATATTGCACGTGATCGTGCCCGGCGTCGGGTCCACGCTGGTCCAGCCGAGCGGCGCATCAGGATCGTGGCGCTGCGCTGCGTCGGCGCCCGGGCAGAGCTGCAAGCCGTGCTCGCCGGGCCGTTGGTGGAGCAGCGTGAGACAGTCGTAGTCAGTGTGTGCCCCCGCTCTCCAGATGCTGTCGTCAAGGTCAGCGGCCTGCATCGGGAGGTAGTGCAGAAGGCGCAGCGTGCTTTGATACTCAGGTGACGCAGGGTCGTGGCGCTGCGTGAAGAAGTCGTCGACGAGGCCAAGCTTGCGGGCAAAGGTCTCGAGCAGTCGCATGGCGAGCACCCAGTTCGCCCGCTCGAACGCCTCCATCGTCGCGCGGAACCCAGCGAGTTCGTCATCACTCGGCCACAGGTCCAGTCGGTCCATCCGGCTCGTCGTGACCTGGTACGACTCCTTCTGGTCGAGGGTGCCGGTCGATGGCCGTTGCTGGGAACGAAATTCCCACCCCGAGTTCGTGCCGGATCGCAGCGGCCATTGCTCCTTCGTGTCGGCCGAGAGATCAAAGAATGCCTCTGCCAGCCCAAACGCTTCGTCGATCTGCTGCTGCGGAATTCCATGTCCGATGACTTGGAAGAACCCGATGTCCGTCGCAGCAGCCCAGATCTCATCATCGATCTCGACCTGCCGTTCGCCGATGCCGTTCAGGTCGATGCAGCGAATGTCACGTTCAACATCGAGTCCGTACCCGCCAAACGTCCGCTCCTTGGCCAGCTCGGACTCGGCCGAGCCGACATTCACATGCACGTCCGGCTCAGTCATCGTTCGTCCAGGAAAGCGGCGCAACGTGACGTCCACGTGTCGAGGTCCTCACGTGTCGATGAAATCACGACGTCGCTGTTCGGAAGCAATGCGCCCAACCGTTCGGCGGTACTGACCGGATGACCAGGGTCGCCCGACCATGCCAGCACGAGAGTCGGCGCTGCAATCGTTGCGAGCGCCTCAGGCAGCGGGAGATCCGCTGTCCCGGCTCCGCGGAAGATCGCGGCGAGTCGCTTCGGGTCCGCTGCTCCGAGCACATGCAACCGTCGGTCAAGCCAGGAGTCGTCGTCGGCGAACGGGTCGGGCGGAGGTGTCGCTCGGGCGCCTGCTTCGAGCACCCCCGTGCCGTCGCGCTCGACCGCTGCCGCCATCTGCTCGTACAGGTCGACCTGCGCGGCCCGGGTTTCCCACGCCGTGGGTGGAATGACCAGAACAAGCCCGCGCACCCGGTCGCCCAGCGAGAGCGCCGCGTGCAGTGCCGTGCCCGTTCCCATCGACGCACCACCGAGGAGGACATCGCCCCAGCCGAGGTGGTCAATGAGACCAATCTGATCACGTGCAAGTGCAGCCCAATCACCGTCGGCCGGCGCGCTGAGATCAGAAGACAGACCGTGACCACGCGCGTCGTAACGGACGACCTGGCGCCGTTCTGCGATGACCGCGCTGTCAATGAGGGGCATCATGTCTTCGTCAGCCCGGCTCGACGTGAGACCGTGGCCCCAGACGAACGGAAGGCCGCCAGCCTCCTGGCTGCCCACGAGGTTGTACGAGAGCCGGCCACCGCGCAGAACAACATCAGCCATGAGTTGACTGTACGCGTCTTGTCACGGAGGGCACGGACCGCACATCGCCTGCCACTTGTCGCAGCTGTCAGATACTGCATATTCCGTACCTGAAGCTGCACATGCGGCGTCAGCACGAACCGATACCGTCACGCCCATGAGTGAGTCGACCATCGAGAAATCCCTGCACACCCGCGTCGCCGAGCGACTCATCGACGGGCGCACCTCAGTTGGCCAACCGCGGGTCTCACCTCATGGTTCACGCGTGGCGTTTGTCGTTGCCACGGCCAGTCTCGAAAAGAACACCACGTTCAGCCAGATCTGGATCGACGACGCTCCAGTCACCGGCGGCGACCACGACAACAACCCGATCTGGTCTCCCGACGGCCGATTCCTCGCATTCACATCGCGCCGCAGCGAAAAGCAGGGCGAATCCACACTGCACGTCCTGCCAGTCGAGACGCCTGGCGAAACCCGCTCGCTCTGCGCAATGCCGGACGGGCTCGGCGATCTTGCGTGGTCTCCAGACGGTCGCACCATTGCCTTCACCAGCCGCACGCAGGACGAGCGATACACGCAGGAGAGCGATGCCTGGCGGGCACCCCGCAAGGTCGACCGCTTGTTCAGTCGACTGAACGGCGAGGACTGGGTCTTTGATCGTCCCCAACACATCTATGTGATCGCCGCTGACGGCACCGGTACGCCGCGCAACCTGACCCCCGGTGAGTTCCAGCACAGCAGCCCAGCATGGCTGCACGATTCATCCGCCCTCGTGGTCTCGGCACAACGCCACGACACCTGGGACTCCGATCTGGCGACCGACCTCTACCTCGTTCCCCTTGAGGCAGACACCAACCCAGACGCCATCCGGTGCCTCACGAGTCATGACGGCGACCTCGGATTCCCGTCGGTGTCACCTGATGGCTCAACAGTGGCGTTCATCGGCCGCGGTGATCTCATGACTTTCCCGCAGAACGCTCGCATCGGTGTGATCCCACTCGATTCAAACGGCGCGTCGGTCGAGGACGTCACATGGGCCTCGGACGGCCTCGATCGCACCTTCCTCTGCATGGCTGGAATGCGCCCACCACTCTGGGAGAACAACCACACCTTGCTCGCCACGGCTGAGGATCGAGGAGACAACCACCTGTACCGGCTCGCTGCCGACGGATCCACCGCACCGACGCCGCTCACCTCGGGCCGCTTCACGGTCCATAGTTTCGACGCAGCTGCTGGCACGCTTGCCACCACCCGTTCCACCATCGATCACACGCCCGAGCTTTTCGTCGCCGACGCGCAGCGCACGTCGGTCGGGGCGAAGCTGGCCGCGGATCTGCTCCCCTGGGAGAAGTTCGCTGTGCCCACCACTGACGGCTCGAACGACATCGACGCCTGGATCATGCGGCCAGCTGACTTCGACGAGTCGAAGACCTATCCCGTGCTCCTCAACGTGCACGGCGGACCATTCACGCAGTACGGCGACTACTTCTTCGACGAGGCACAGATGCAAGCGGCCGCAGGATTCGTCGTCGTCCTCGGCAATCCCCGTGGCGGCAGCGGCCGCGAGGAAGCGTGGGGGCAAGCGGTTCTCGGTCCGAAGCACCCGGTACGCGCCGGCTCCGGCTGGGGCGCCCTCGACGTCGAGGACGTACTGGCGATCATCGACGGCGCGCTCGAGCGCTACCCCTTCTGCGACCGCGCCCGCGTCGGTATGATCGGCGGCTCGTACGGCGGCTTCATGGCGACCTGGCTCGCTGGCCACCACGGCGAACGGTTCCGCGCATTCTGCTCGGAACGCTCGGTCAACAACCTGCTCTCGGAGGAGTGGTCGAGCGACATCGCCACGACGTTCAAAACCGAGCACGGCCCATCCCATATCGAGGACCCCAGCCCCTACGTCGATGCATCGCCCATCAATGCTGTCCGCAACATCGACAAGCCCATGCTCCTCATCCACTCCGAAGAGGACTGGCGCTGCCCCATCGTCCAGGCCGAGGAACTGTGGATCGCACTCAAGTTGCTCGGCAAAGAAGTCGACTTCTATCGATTCCCCGGTGAGAACCACGAACTCTCACGGACCGGGTCGCCCATCCACCGGGTGCAGCGCGCCGAGATCATCCTCGACTGGTTCGCCGAGAAGCTGGGCTGACGCACTGACCAGCCTCCTCAGCTGTTGAGCGAGAGCGGTGCCCGACTAGCTTCTGGCGATGTCCAAGATTTCACTCATTGCCAAGCTCACTGCCGCCGACGGAAAGGCCGCTGAGCTCGAAGCCGTGCTCGCCGAAGTGGTTGCCGCAGCCGATGAAGAAACAGGTCTCGAGATCTACAGCGCCCACAAAGACACCGCCAACGAAGGCGTGTACTTCTTCTTTGAGATGTACACCGATGGCGAAGCCCTCGGCGTTCACGGCAAGGGCGACGGCATGAAAGCCGCCATGGGCAAGTTTGGCGGACTCCTCGGCGGTCGCCCGGAGATCACGATGATGGAGCCGGTCGTCGCCAAGGGCATCGATATCTGACCGACCGCGGTCGACATCAATGCGGCGATGCAGCGGTGATCGGGTCCGTCGTCAACAACATCTTGATTGGCCGTCCCCGGTCAGCCGAGGCAACACCCGTCACGTGAGTTCATGGCGCCCCGAGCGCCCCAGGTCGTTCGACCGTCAGGCGGTCGGTACGCCGGGCCACGTGCACCGTGTTTCGCCCCTCGTGCTTCGCGACGTACATCGCATCATCGGCGCGCCGGACCCAGCTCGTCACCGTGTCCGCTGCCTCAACCTCAGCCACACCAAACGAGGCAGTGACGCCCACGTCGACGAGACGCAAACGAAGACGCTCGGCCATGTCGATGGCGAGGGCTTCGTCCGCGTCAGGAAGGACGACGAGGAACTCCTCACCGCCCCACCGACAAACATGGTCGGTCGGTCGCACAAACGCCGCCAGGACATGGGCCACATGGCGCAGCGTGTCGTCGCCAGCTTCATGCCCGAGTGTGTCGTTGAGCTGCTTGAAGTGATCGAGGTCAAGCAGCACGATCGCCGCTGAGCGCTGATCGTCCGCTGACCGGTCGACGCCCCGAGCGAGCTCGTTGAGCGCAGCGCGGCGGTTGAGGAGCCCGGTCAGCGGATCGATATCCGCCATCTCACCGGCGAGTTCAGCCCTGTCGGCGTGGGTGTCCAACGCCGCAACTGAAGCGCCGTGCACCAACAACGTGGCGATGACCTGTGCGAGCAGGCCGAGATTCTCGGGCGTCAGGCGCACGACGGCTGGATACAGCGTCACGCAGAAGACCAGGAACGCCCAGCGGCGGCGAGTGGCCTTCGGAGCGATCAGAAGTGTGCAGACCGGCAGGATTGTCCCGTAGGCAAGAGTCTGGACAGCGATCCGGTTTGGGTCGAAGTCGAGCAGCACCGACCAGGTCGCCATGGAAAGCAGAGCCTGCGCAAGGAACAACTGGCCAGCCTCGACCGCGGTGATCCGCGTGGTCCGCAGCCCGAGCAGGATCAGAAGCAGAAGACCCGCCCTGAGGGGCACAGTGCCGGTCACAATCGGATTGTCGTAGGCGAATGCCTCGAGTGGCGTCACGAGCAGCACCGCAATGATGAGACCGCTCATCGCGCGACGAGTGATTCGTCCCATGAGCAGTGTCTTGGCGCCGGTCATCACCGTATGTATCGGTTGATTCCGCCCCGACTTGAGCCCCGCAAATGACAGTAGTGAAACTCCGCTGAAATCGTGGACAGGACTGAGTGGCGCCGCCTCTGCTCTAGCCTCCGTCTCGTGTTGCCCATCACTGAACCTTCTCACGACGTCGCAGCCCGCGATCGCGGTGACACGGTGCTGGCGCTCATCGCCGCTGTGTCCATGCTCGCCTTCGCCTGGGCTGGCTTCCAAAGCGCTGAGTGGATCCGGGAACGCTTTCTGTTGTCCGACAGGGCTGCGGTCGCCAGTGAACAGTCTCTCAAGCTCGCCGCCGAAGCCGACCGTTTCGAGGAGCGAGACACCAACCTTTTCGTCGAGTGGTTGATCGCCATCGATGCCGGAAACCCCCAGACCGCCGAGATCGTGTTCGATCTCTTCCGATCTCCACTCAAAGAGTTTGTTCGCACCGTCGATGTCGACGAACAAGGACTGCCGACGGAATCGATCTACGAGAGCGTCGAGTACGACGTCCTCGACCTGCGCGAACAATCCGCAGCGCTCGACCGGGAGTCGAACGAGCAGAGTTCGGCGAGCCGCAAGGCTTCTGACATCGCAGCGCGGTACGGAGGACTGGGGATTCTGTTCGCCGCTGCGCTGGCGTCGAGCGGCGTTGCAACTCGCTTCGGGTTGCGGGTTCGGCGACCACTCATCATCGTGACTGCCGGCTTGCTGACGGTTGGCCTTGTTGCGATGGCCATCACCCCGTTCACCATGCTCACGTAGCACCGCTGATGTCCGAGCCAAACCAGCGTCCGGTCAACACGAGACCAGAGACGTGACGATTGCGATCGACGAACCAGTGGCGAACTGCTATCCCAGAAATTCGTTCAGCATGGCTGCAGATCGAGCCGGGTCCTGCATCATCCACCAGTGACCGAGTCCGTCGAGCTCAGCCACGCTCGCACCCCACTGCTGTGCCACGCCGCGCGCAATGTCGGGGCCACCGGTGAAGTGGTCGTCATGGGCGATGACTACCAACGTCCTCGGGCGATGTGCGAGCGTCGCGAACTCAGCACCCCACATCGACATATGCGGCTGGACCGCTGACCGGTACAGCGACAGGATGCATGCACCCATGGTCGCGCCGTTTGCCTCGGCACATGCCCGTGCACCCGCCTCGGTCATGCCGGCTTCAACCAGCATGGGCAGACGGTCCTCGACCGGCATCGCAGCGACCGCTTCGACGAAGGCCTCACCCTCTCCGGGTGTCTGCCAGACCTGCGCCATGTCATGCCACACGTAGCCGACATCGGCGGTCCCGGCGATGTCGGTCACCAGCGCGCTCACCAGATCGGGCCGAGCGGTGGTCGCGCGTAGCGCATGACCGGCTCCCCAGTCGTGACCAACCAGGTCGACCGGTCCGTCGAACTGTTCGAGTTCGGCCACAAGCCAGTCGCGGTAACCGTCGGACGTGGGATCGAAGCCGTCCGGAACGGGCGCCCCGAATCCGGGCGGCGACAGCCTGACAACGTCGTCGCGGCGCATGTGCGCGAGCATCTCATCCCAGATCGCGGGAGCTTCCGGAACTCCATGGACGAACACGACGGTCACGACACGAACTCCGGCAACTGCTGACGGTCGGGGCCCAGGATCGGGTCGGTCGACACCTCGTCGGCACAGTCGTCGATCACACGCTCAAGGAAGCCAGGCATGGCAAGAAGGTAGTGCACCTCGGTGACCTCACCAGAAAACACAGTTGACCAGGGCCGGAGCCCTGGTCAACTGAATACTTCTTTGGTGTCGAAGATGGGACTTGAACCCACACGCCCATTAATAGGGCACTAGCACCTCAAGCTAGCGCGTCTGCCAATTCCGCCACTTCGACGTGGTGTTGGACCTGCAACGTTAGCGCAGGCTTCGATGCGCTACACGCGCTCCAGAAGGAAAGTCACCGCAACCAGGGTGAAGATCCAGATCAGGGCCAAGACGAACGTGATGCGGTTGAGGTTCCGCTCAGCTGCTGTGGACCCGAGTGCTGCGCCACCGCCGCCACCGAACATGTCGGAGAGGCCGCCACCGCGCCCGCTGTGCATCAAGATGCCAGCGATGAGCCCAAACATGGAGACCACGTTCAGCACGAGGGTGATATAGAGCATGACGTCACGCACGAGGCGAGATCCTAGCGGTGGGAACCGCTGTTCGAAGCCCACCGGCCCTGGCAATTCAGGGGTCCGGCTGCCAGCACCGCCGCCGGTAGGTCCAAGTTGGCTCGGTCTCGGCATGCGGTGGAATCATTTCGTCGACCCCAAGCTCGACGTAGCGGGCAGCGAGCACGTCCCCGAGTTGATCAAATTCAGCGATCGCTTCACACTGATCGACCAGGAGATATCGGCGGCGACCCACTTTGGCTGCCAGCCCGCCCGGCTTCAGGTTGCGCAATCCCACCAGCCCGGGACGAGACCGTGTGAGCTGGTCGACGCCTTCCCAAGGAATCTTGTGCCGGCGAAGGACAGCGCGCCGCTCGACGAATTCGGGCGTGAACCGCGACGCGATCGGATAATCGAACAGCACCGTGAGCAGCAAGATCACTCCGAGCCCCAAGATGACAACAGGAAGGCCTGCTCCGCCACTGGAGATGGTGCCCCCGAGCCCCACCCCAAACACCACCGTGGCGCCCACAGCACTCAGCAGCACGCCCTTCCACGACGAGTGGAGGGTCACCGACTGGTCGACATCAACCATCGATCACGACTTGGAGGAGATGACCGCCTCGCGACCCAGTTCGTTCAACCGATGCAGCAGGGTTTCCCCCGTCTGCAACGGGAAGTGACACGAAACCTGGTGTCCGACACCAATGTCAGCCAACTCGGGAACATCGGTCCTGCACTTGTCTTGGGCCACGGGACAGCGCGGGTGGAACCGACAGCCTGAAGGCGGGTTGGCCGGGCTCGGCACATCGCCCTGCAGAATGATGCGCTGACGCGACCGCTCGCGCCTCGGATCCGCCACCGGCACCGCCGACAGCAACGACTGCGTGTACGGGTGCGCAGGATTTTCGTACAGCGCATCTTTGTCGGCCACCTCGACAATCCGGCCGAGGTACATGACGGCAACACGATCGCTCGTGTGGCGCACCACCGACAGATCATGGGCAATGAACATGAACGACAGGTTGTACTCGTCCTGGATCTCGTCAAGCAGGTTCAACACCTGAGCCTGGATCGACACATCGAGCGCAGAGACCGGTTCATCCAAGATGATCACCTTCGGACGCAACGCAAGCGACCGGGCGATGCCGATCCGCTGACGCTGGCCGCCTGAGAACTCGTGGGGATAGCGGTTCCCGTGTTCGGGTAGCAATCCGACTCGCTTCAGCAATTCGCCGACGCGTTCGCGCGCTTCGGCCTTCGGAACTCCGTGAATGACCATCGGCTCGCCGATGATGTCACGAATCGGGAGACGCGGATTCAGCGATGCGTACGGGTCCTGGAAGACCATCTGAAGGTCGCTGCGCAGTTCACGTAGCCGCCCCTTCGATGCTGTGGTTACGTCTTCGGATCCGAACAGCACCGAGCCCGAGGTCGGCTCGACCAGTCGGAGCAACGAACGCCCCAGCGTGCTCTTCCCGCAGCCGGATTCACCGACGATGCCCAGCGTCTCGTGCGGGTAGAGGTCAAGGCTGACACCCGAGACGGCTTGAACGGCTCCGACCTGGCGGCGGAACACCCCGGCACGGATCGGGAACTCCTTGACGAGATCGCGGATCTTGAGGAGCGGCTCGCCAGCGTCGGTCGCCGAGAGAGCGCCACTGTCGAATGGGGTTGTCGCTGCGGTCACGATGTCACTCCGACGAGGGTCTCAAGTTCGTGCGTACGAACGCAACGACTTTCGTGCTGATCGCCGACCCTGACTCTGGCCGGCACCTCGGCAGCGCACACGTCGGCGGCAAAGGCACAGCGCGGCCGAAAGGCGCACCCGCTCGGTGGATTCAACAGACTTGGCGGGTTGCCCGGAATCGGCTCAAGTTGTTCCTTGAGGCCGTCGAGATCGGGGATCGAATCAAGCAGCGCCATCGTGTACGGGTTCTGGGATTCGTAGAAGATCTGGTCGATTGTTCC
>Ga0209374_1002944_pt1 | contig 14001 bp, 24 predicted proteins | sample SaaInlLV_DNA_10m_FD_184683 | JGI IMG/M metagenome (GOLD analysis project Ga0209374, IMG submission 184683) | Marine microbial communities from expanding oxygen minimum zones in the Saanich Inlet - SI075_LV_DNA_10m (SPAdes) (version 2) | ecosystem: Environmental > Aquatic > Marine > Unclassified ...
AAAATGGTTACAGTCAGAAGGATATACCTCAATTACCGCACAATCTATAAGTAAGGCTCCACACAACATATTTAGGTTAATGGATAACCTTAGAAATGAAGTTTCAATTTTAAGAGACACGTTAAGAAGATATGGTCTATTAGATAGTGATGAAATGTACGATGATTGGATAAAAAATAGATTAAGTAAGGTGGATAAACAGTACCCACTAATAGACGAAAGAAATGATTAATTTTATAAAAAACTTATTTAAACCTAAATTTGTTCCTCAGGATGAAATACAAGAATACCTTATAACCTTAGGGTTTACACAATCATCGTCTAATAAGGACGTGTTAATTAAAAACAATGATACACATACTATTATTTATAATATGGAAGAATCTTCTGTTAAAATTATTAAAGATGGTGGTGAGATAGTGTTAAAGTCTTTTGGTAACATATCTAAGATTAAGAGATTTATAACTAAATACTCTATTTAAACACCATTAAATTTTATTGTATTAACATCGTCTCTAAAGTAAAGTGGACTAATCTCACTAAAACTTTTAAGATATTCTATTCTAGACGAATCTTTTAAGTCCCAGTAAGGTCCGTATTCATCTTCAAAATCATCTATTATCTGATGGTCTACTTCAGACTCACTCTTAAGTAATATTACAGCCCCTTTATTTGAATCTAAGACCTCCGTTATTTTATGAGTATAATCCTGATGATTTAATTCGTTAAGTTTTTCTACCATATTAACGTCCCCAATAGCCCATATAGAACTACCGAAGTGAACAGATTCTTCAGTATCCTCAACCTCACCATCGCTACAATCATCACAATTAGTTGTCCCCATACCGTCACACTCAGTACACTCTATTTCACCTGACCCATTACACATACCACATTCATCATCTTCATCACTATCCCCATAAGGTTCACCCTCACCTGTACCTTCACATTCTTGACATGTTTCCACACCTGTATTTAAACACTCACGACAGTCAGCTTGACCGAGACCTTCACAACTCCAACACTGAACATCTCTAGCAAATAAATCATCCACATCACTCAGAGATAACATATATACTTCATTCTCACTTCTCCATATTGCCGTTTCAATATCGTCACCCTTAAACATAAAGAATATAATAAAAGATAATTTTACGATTTCTTTATTTGATAACGTGGTTTTTACTAATCTTTTTGTTGGCGGTAAGGACATGATTTGTCTTAATATATAACTCGCTCCAGGTGTTTCCTTAAATTTATTATTTGAAACTACCTTCTCGATATAAGTTTTAATTATTTTTGCTAGTTGAGCTAAATCCATTGTATTACGTTTTAATATAAATATTCAGATATTTATTTAAAAATACTATATATGTCAAGCGTTTCAAGAATTAAGAGTCTTATGAGAATAACAGAGCAACAAAAAATTGTGGCTCCTTCGGTTAACATAGATGCGTTAATTACTATGTTATTATTTATAAAGGATAAAAATCCTGAAGTAATTGAGGATATAGAAGACTTTGAGGATGTTGATTTTTCTGAATTTAATGGAGTAAGTCTAAGTAATTACATTAGTAAAAATTTACCTTTATTTGGTTTACCTAAATTTGATGGAGAAATTGAAGATTTTTATGGGAATTTTATATTAAATAATATTACGTTAATTCGTAATGGTGAAACTGACAAAACTAAGTATACCATACCAACTCTTAAAAAATTTGAAGTAATAGGTGAAGAAAGGTATAGTGGTAGAAAAGGTGATTATTATAAATTATTCCTTGAAGGTTACTCAGAAGAGTTTATCACTATACAAATTGAAAGAGGAGAAATTGATGTATCAATGGGGGAATTCATTGAAGAAGAATGGGGTGATACATGGGATACTGAAAGGTTTGTAGATGAAATTAAAGAAGTACCTATGAATACCGACACCTCATATAAGACTCCGTCAAATAATTCATTAAAAGAAGATGTGGAGATTCAACCTGAAATTAAATCGGAAGACTTCATGGATTTCGTTAACGGTGAATACGATATTGAAACATTAGAATTAATGCAGTCAGTAATATCGGGTAGAGTTCGTAAACTAAAAAGTTTAATCGATATCGCCAATCGAAAAGAAATCAAAGGTTATAGAAAATAAAAAGGGAGATGGTAGCGAAACCTCTCCCCTTAATCGCTCATAACTATAAGCGGTCCTAAACTCCTACAACAACAGATTACCTGTCATACGGAGCCATATGTTTACTCTCTTCAGAGTCATTACCTTTAAACTTACATGTACAGTTTTCACACGTACATCCTTCATTTAGACATTTTTCTTTTTTACAAGTACAATTTTCACAAGCCATATTTTATATTTTCTTTACGTTTAAGAAGTTATCCACTTCTTGATTATTAGGGATACCCATTTCACGATTACATTCACAACAATATAATCTCATGTTGTTGGTCCCATCTTTAAATTTAACACGAGTCTGTTTGTGAGTACACTTTTCTTGTATACTCGTCATTTCAGTCTCTAAATGCTTAATTTGTTTTTCAATGATGTTAATTTTTTCTGCATTTCCCATTCTTCCTATTTAAATTATTTATGGAATACTATTTAAAATCAAATATAATACTTATATTTTGTTTTTCAAAATAGTTGTCAATCTTTTTTTTAAAATCAGGTAAAGCTCTTAAAAACTCTATCAGATTCATAAACTTTTGATTAACCTCCCCCTCACTACTCATGTGAGATAATATCAAATTCTCTAAAGAACTGGCTTTTAATGGTAACATATTTTCTTTAATATTCAACTGTTCTTTCAATTCATCAGGTAACTCAAATGAAAGGGTATGCGAATGGTCACTTGAATCACTTAAAGGTATCACCTCGAAGTCAAAAAGACCACTTGGTCTCTTAGGTCCAAGCATAACGAAAAAGTCTCTCAATAGTTCTAATGCAACTTTGTTACTCATGTTAATAAATATTAGTACTTTGGTTAAATATAGTTTTTATAACTATTTATGAGTATGAGTATCGACACACAATATGGAATGTTATTTAAGTTTATGAACCAATCTAGGTCTAAATATATGGGATTAGATTTAACTTATGACTTCGAACTTTTACCTGAAAATAGAATTTCTGTAGATATCTTCGCTGAAGGTAATTTTGATTTACCCATTAGAACTAAACAAATGTTTCGTAATATGTTTATGGAATTCTTTTTAAAAGATTCCAAATATTTTAACATACCGAGAAGTACTGTTGGGTTACTTGATTTCAATAATATATTATTAAACGGTGAGAGACTTGGAGATAGAATAACAATGGATGATAACTTTAAAAAAGACTTAGTCGATGTTGAATCTAAATTAAAAAAATACTACTCAATTGATATTGCCGATTATCCACAGGGGTCATTTAGATTAGAGTCCTTCGATAATGATTTAAAAACCTATATTGAAATATTGGATGAAGATTCACTAATGTATACTGTTGATATTAAAGACTCCCAAAAAATAACACTAAATGGTAACGAATTTAATAAAAATACGATAGTAGACTTTTTAGACTCAGTAGATATAGGTTCACCAGATACTGACCCCGATTCAATATTTGAATCTATTTCAAATTCAGTTTGGGAAAACTCTGTTGAAGGGGATGGTACTTCTTTGGAATTATTTTGGGATAAATTAATGTCAAATGGTATGAACTACCAAAATTACTTTATGGAAAATATAGGGATGTTGTCTGTCGTTAATTTAAATAGTTATGATGGTATGTTTAACAATAATACACATAACTACAATACTGAATCACAATCAGAGGTTCTATCAATATTTGTTGGTTGGTTAGAAACTAATAAGGGTAAGTACAAACTCTAAGAAATCTTTTTCCAAACACTACTATTCTCTGAACCAATGAAAGTATCTAAATCTTCATCGTAATTTAGTATTGTCTCACCTCTATGATTAATGAGATTAAAATCAATATAAGGTACGTCCCCTAATGACAAACCCATTAACCTAAGGAATTTTTGTGAAATATATGGAAATATAACATTTTTAATAAATTCATACCCATTAAATTCTAAGAAACTATCGGCCTCAAGTTCAGGACGTAATTTATATACCTTTTTTAATTCTGGCATACTATCAGATATTTCATAAAAACCTTCTGTATTTAAAATCACATTAATAACAAGAGTACCCGGTTGTATCATTTCATAACCACCGTATTTAATTGGTTCTTTAGAGGGTATAAAGTCTAACTCGATATCTTTTATTTTACCATCTAATACTTCGTGGTCCATAACCATATTAGAATATTTAGCGATATCACCATATGATTTAGGCATTATCTTATTAAACATGTTATTCATTAAATTAAAATCCATACATATAAATATGTGTGACCACCTTATGTTTCAAGACTTTCTTAAAATAGTGTTATTAATACGGGACGAAGGACCCGTTAAAAAAAATTTTTTAGAACAAAAAGACCGACCGAAGGTCGAGAAAAACGGTCCGAAATATCCGATACCGGCATATGAATGATTAATTAAGTATATTAAATCATTATATTCACACCATCTAAAGGTATTTCCAAAGAGTTTATTCCGACAGATACCTAAAAAAACCCTCTTTTCATCGGTGAAATCCCCATTTAGTTATACTTTTAGGTGATTTTATTCACTAATGGTCATAACCCCCTCCCTTACTGTCGGAATCCCCCATTTAGAAATAGTTATAAGGCACCATCCCCATATTACAGTTAATGGTGTTCTAAGTGGTGTTTTGTAGGACGTTTCGTAGATGAAACCGTGTTTTTAGGTGATTTGGTTATAAGAGGGTGGGTTTATATGAGTCTTTAACCACACTACACTTTGGTTTTCTTCTCCTTACGGAGAATTATAGGTAGTGTATATTATAATAGACTGTTTCTCCACCCTGTTCTATAGGGATTATATGTTTACCCATATAGATACCCCCCTTTCTTATCCTTTATATGTATATCCATATAATACCCCTTTCTTTTACTGTGTGTATATAAAGGGTGGGTATTATCTTATGGACTCTATAAAGGAGAATCTCTTATATAATACGTTGAGGAAACTTTGGAGTTATAACCTTGAGGTTTATAATAGAAAGTTTTATAGAGACCCGCCGCCTGAGAAATGTAGACGCAAAAAAAATTATAGTTTTATTTCCACCCCATTAGAATCATACTCCCTTAATACGGTTTTATAGTTCCCTTTAAACTTATTACCTTTAATTAGAACTTCTTTAATGAAGTCTTCGGATTCAAGTACTCCTCCTTTAAAGTGTAGGGGGAATTTCTTTAGACTCTTAATACCTATAGATTCGTGTGTGACATATGTCCACCACTTAAAGAATAGAAATGATTTTTGTTGTTGTATGAAGAAACATGTGTCGAATGATATTCCTTTCCCATTATAGAACTCTTCTCTGATTACTCGGTATTTGCTCATATACTTATCTTTACGTGTTCGACAAATATAAGACATAAGTTTTACTTATCCAAATGTACCCTTAGTAATGTTCTCATAATGTGTAACGGTTTTACCGTCATTGGATACTTTGTAGTTTTTGTTTGGGAATACTGCGATGTTTTTACCGTTAGAATATAATATGTAATCTATCTCTTTTTTTCTTTGGTACCAATCTCTCATACCATAGGTTTGAACTCTTACTCCTCCGTTCTTTAACCTCTCCATCTTGGACGCTGGTTTGGTTTGATACCCTTTACCCTTAACTTTAAAGTCTACACCACTCACACGGTCCTCTATGGACCCTAAACAGTATTGTGATATATCTTCATCAGTTAGTGTTGGGTTCTCTCTCTTAACGATGTCTATGACCTCGGCTTCTGTCTTCCATCCTCTTTCGAATGACTGTAGGTTTCTTTTTACTAATGATTGTAGTATTGGACTATCTTTTCCGAATATCTCTTCTTTGTTTTCTTTTAGATATTCTTTGAATCCTTCTAAAGTTACCTCATCGTTTTCATCTTGGTATTTCTCTACTAATATTCTTATTACACCTGGATTGGTATCGAAGAAGTTTAGTATTGACCATCTCTCACCTTCCATCGCTGGGAAGATATCGATTACACCTTCTAAGGTTTGACAATCAGGTTCAGAAATTTTTCCCCAATTATTTGGGTACACGTCTTTTAATATATCTAATATTAGTTGAGGTATTCCTGAGGCCTTTGTTTTCAGTGTGTTAACTGATAAGTTTTCTGACTTTCTTTTATCAGACTTAACTAATAATGTTTCTAAGAATCTTGGATATAATTCTCTTAGGTCCCTAACACTAATCCACATTTTATCACCTTTAACTCTAATGTCTTCGGAATCGAAACTTAAATCTTCACCCGTTTTTTTATTGGTAAGTATAACATTAGTGGAATTGGCTATTTCAGAAGGACTTTTACTTAATTCGTTAAAATAAACATTAATTGGTTTATCATATTTAGACCATACATTTGCCCTACCGAATTCTATTTTTGCGATATCGGAAGAAACGTCTTGTGAATACATTTCCACAACATTTTCTTTTAATAAATTAACAAGTTTAATATCTTTCATATTATATAAATATCTACGTTATTCTTATTGGCAGGTGAAATTTTCCCCATCATAGGACAAGGATAGTGGTGACCTGTCAAAAAGGTCTGACATTATGTCGTATAAATCCTCACAAGAAAAATATTCTCTTTCTTCAATAGTATCTGTAGATTGACGGTCTCCGTCCCTTATGGGTGGTTGACCAACATACTCAACTCTCATATATGGGTTATCTGTTTCCCCTTTATAGAAATAGTAACCTATATCCGCCTCTCTAATACTGTCATAACTAAGTCCTTCATATTGAGACTGAAGATATAAAATTAATTTATTTTCCAACCTATCTACTTCATTATCAACTAATTCGTCATTTACATATGTAAACATTGGCTCATCCATATAATCCTGTAAGTTAACATATCGTAAGGCCCTTCCAATATGGTCACCTATTTCATATATGTATTGTTCATATTTTTTATCATATGTAGGGGATGGTTCAAATGTTTTATCAACATCAATATCAATATCAAATTCAAAATAAAACGGAGATGCTGTGGGGTTGGAGTAACTATTAACTCTAGTTTTACGTATCATCATTGAATACTCAATACCTCCAAATTTACTAAACACTAACGCATCAAGAACTTTTACGGCCATTTTACCTTTTTCTTGTGCCTCAACCTTTAATTCACCATCTAAACTATTTTCTAACTCCATTTAATATAAATAGTTATATTTATAGTTATGGATAAGGATATAGATAAAATAGTTGAAATAGGTAAAGTACTTTTAAATACACCAACATTAAGGTCAATATATAAAGATAAATTTGAGATTAACTCTATTGATTTTGAATTTGTAGAAAAAACATCTAATAGTCAATTTACGGCACAATACGAACACTATATTTTTAAGGTAACATTATACACAGATATTTCACTTAATTTTGATGAAGGGATTAGAAGTGGTGAAATCGAAGGTTATGATGAAATAGAAAATGAAATATGGGAATACGGTATTGACCCATTTTATTTGGCGGATGTTATAATACCTGAGCAAATACTAAATATTATTTTACCTAAGGGTAAGAATGGACCTAAAGTGGCTATTGAATTATCTATAATTGGAGATGAAGGTCAAGTTATTTGGAATGACCATATGTTTGGTAGACCCGCTAGTTCTCAATTTCACTAACTAAAGTTATCAGTTAACCTTTCTTTATCTAAATCAGTTAAAGAACCCCACCACTCATCATCATCAACTCTGGCTATATTCCACACTTCAGTTTTATCGATTAACCCATTAAACATCAAAGGAAAACTATCACCGGTTAACTTATCAACAACTGAACCATTACTTAGTTCTATCCACGCGTCAGGATTTGCCTTAAAATCATTCGCATCCCTATCTAAACTTCTACCCCATTTATCTTCGAAAGATTGTAAAGTTCTAAATGTGTTTTCGCCAGGTTTCCACTCAGGACCAACAAGTTGTATTGCTATTTGATTTGGTGATATATATTTAGTTAGATTTTCTAAATTAAATTGTAAGTCCATAGGTTGAGCGTACTTACCGTATCTAAATAGTGGTTCAATCTTCACATCAAATATTTCAGGAAGTATCTCTTTAGCCCTAACAATAGCGGTATAATTTTCAGTGTCACCAAAATTAAAGTCCGTAACTTCTTCGCCAGTTTTCTCATCGATAATACTAACCACTTCATATTCACTATCAAACCCATAATAGTTCATAGCTAAATTACGACCCACAGTATTGAGTAATTTTTCAAGACTCCACTTAAGTTTATTATCCTCCATAAAGATTTTTACTTATTTTTCTTTTCGGTACTTTGCATCATTTGTTGTAATGCCTCGATATCTCTCTTAAGTTCGTCATCTCTTTCTTGAGAATCTGCTTTATCTTCCATATCTCTTTCTAAATTACCCATGTCTTTTTTATTCTTTTCAGAATAATCTAAACCTGTTCCATAGGCTTTTTGATGTGACCCTGCGGTATCTAAACCTTTTTCTAACCTCATTACTCTTTTGTGTAATTCTTTGATAGAATTTCCGACATCGCTCATCGAGTCTAAATCACCTAAAATTATCACGTCAGATAAGTATTCAGGTAAATCATAATCTACCACATCTGAAGTATTACCGTATAATCCTTGTTCTTTAATAACATCTTTGATAACGGTCTTTAGTTGTGATTCAGTTATCACATATTTTTTTTCTGTTTTCATTACTTAAATATTGATTTAAATTTATCTCTTTATTATAAATATCATAGTTAATTCAAATATTTTTTGTATCTTTGTAATATGAAAAGAAAACTAATAACCATATTACTCAGTATACTAATGTTGAATGTGTATTCACAAACACCATTAGAATTAAAAGTATTCCAAAAAATAAATGATTACCGTGTAGAAAATGGTGCTAATAGATTGAAATGGGATGATGCAACTTACAAATCTACTCAGATACATACGGAGTATATGATTAAGGACGGTAAGTTAAGTCACACTGAAGATAGTGAAACTCCAAAGTTCACAAATAGATTGATGTTATTTCAAGATAACAGTTTTATTGTTGGTAATGAAAATGTTTCCCGTGTATCAATAAATGGTATTGAAGACTCTATAGATGTAATTGCAGATAAAATACTATACTCATGGAAAACATCTAAAGGCCACAATACCGCAATGTTAGTTAAAGGTTTGACAATCGCAGCAATAAGTTGTGGTGATGGTATCATAATAGAGGGTAACCATACCTTTAAAATGAAATACTCAACTTTCGTGATTTGGAATAATCAATTTTAGTGATTTAGATTAAATCTTTCCAACAGTAACACAAGGGTTAAATGAGCCAATCGACCTTGATTCTTTAGGACTAACATCACCTATAGTATTAAAAGGTTCGTTAGGTTCATATACGATTCTTTTTTCAATCTCACCACCTCTCCCTTCAATAATGTAAGCACATACCATAGGGGCTTCTCCGTGATATCCTTTAGTTCTTGGTCTTAGTAATGTATTTGGTGTACCCTTAATTCTCATTTCGATTTTTCCGTTTTTATTCTTTTTAGATATTTCTTGTAATTGTTCGTCAGTAACCCTTATTACGTTATAAACAGTATCTCCGAAACCTTTTGGCATTTCTATATTTTTTCCGTCTTTTCTTCTCACTATTTTAGTGCCATTCTGTGGTGGTCTGTGGTCCACATTCGGTTGTTCTAACCCAACCATTGCTTTAGGATTACTTCCCGTTAGTCTTTCTTCACCATTATTCATGTTTGCAATACCCACAGGTACTCCATTACAATAAACTGTAAATGTTGCATAATCACATGAATGTCCTCTACCTTCGTCAAAGGTATTTTTTTTCATGGGAATACCGTCAACTTCTTGAGCTTCTTTAAAAAATCCAACAATAATCTTAAGTCCTGAGGCACATTCAGTTAATTCAGTGTCCACTCCTTTCTCTAATTTTACTACACCATGAATAGCAACAAACTGTCCAGGTTTTTCAAAAACATCAACATTTCTTTCTTCATCAGTACAACCACCAGTATCGGTAATTCTTGATTCAATAGTTGTGGGTTCTTTAAATTGTTTACCTATAGAGAACCCTATTGAGTCTCCATTGTTTGTTATAAACGAAACCATTTTTTTCCATCTACTTTCCGCATAATCCATATTCTGATTCCATTTAGAATTACCTTCTTTAGGTAAACTTAGATAGGGTTCTTCTTCTAACCTTACACTTGGCATTGGTCTCCCACCAAGATTTGTATGTGTTGGTTGAAGTGGCCCATTTAAATAATTACTTGCTGAACCTACAACACTTTTTATTTCAATTAAGCTTATTTCATAATCATCATCTATTTTGTTAGAACGCAAATCTGCATATATTTGTTCCTTCATCTTTAATAGAGATTCTTTATAAACCTCATCACCACTTTTAGTGGAGGGGAAGAAAGCCTTTAAACTAAAAGTAGCTCTTTTAGGAATATTTTCTATATACTGAATTTTAACCACCATTGAGGGTTCTTCTATTTGATTTTTACCATTACATGGTTCACCATACGATTTCTTAACTTTTTCTAACCTTGTTTGTTCGTTAAGTACTTCTTTGTTAGCTATTGGATATAATCCTCTAATTGAAGATATCTCTTGTTCTGTTAAATTTATTCTTTTTCCCATTACTTTTTTATTTCATTTGTATTATGTATAGTGACATTACCATAAACATCTTCCACTTCAAATTTATCTGACACTTCTTCGATATTAATCACTTCTATTTCTCTAATATCTTTCTCTTCGTTTATTTTAGTCTTGTTTTGACTCATTTTCTGATTTTTTAGCGAACGCTTTAACTGTTGACACACCTAACATAGTCGCCGAAAATATTAACATAGAGTTAAATAAATTTTCATTTATTGTGAACCAATGAAAACCGTCACCAATAAAGGCAATACATACTAAAACACCTGAAATAATTCCTAGTGTCTTTTTAGATGAGTATTTGTTGTCTGTTTTATCTTCTGTAAAAATATCTCGTATAAATTTCATAACTTATAGTGTTTTTCTATAAATATCCGTTTTTTCATTTAAATTCTTACTTCCAGAATAATTGTATACCTATTAGACTACACGCTAAGAATAAAGAAATGATAGTTTTAGTAGTAATACCTTCACCTAAGAAATACCAAGTTAAAAAAGTAAAAGAAATTATACCTGAACCAAAGGCGATGAACCTACCTGGCCATAATAGTCCGTCAAAGTGTTCAACCATGAATCTTGTAGCGTAAATTAACACATAACTTATACTTGAACCCATAAAAATTGAAATTAAGAGTGGGTTTTTCTTAAACCAAGGCCAAACAAACTGACCGTTGGTCTGAAACCATATTGCCGCTTGTCCAATAAAGAAAAGAATGAAACCTATTAATAATTTATTCATAATTTTTAATTTTATGAGTAAAATAGGTGTTTTTAGGGTAAATTAAAGGTTCTATTTAGTTAATGTTGGTAATTTGCTTACCGCTATGTCTGAATATCGGTCAATTAACCTTTCTATTTCAGAATAATCCCTAAATCCACTTTCAATATTATTACCTAACCCGTATTTTTTACGAATATACTTAAGTGCCTTGTAAATTTTAGGAAATGTACAACTATCATCATAGGCATCAAAAATATATGTTGTCATCTCATCTTTAATAAATTTTATAGGGTCCTGATGGTCATCTACCTGTTCAAGAATTTCAATTATTGTTTGGTCCATCCAATCTTTGGGTACGTCCCAATCTGAATTATAATCATATTTAAATTTCATAGTAGGTTTACCCCCATAACCACCGTATTCTATGGTTACTGGATAGTTTTCAAGATTCCAATCTATCAAATCAATCTTTATATCACATTTTTCTCCAGTATATTCATGATATTTGTGTTCCGAATCTAAAATTTCTTGAACTTCCTTCATCATATGTTGTTTCATATCACTAATTCCGTAATATTTACCTAAAATATCCAAATATTCTTCCATATTTTGAAATTTCCACCCAAAAAATAGACTATCTTTTATTCTTGGGGTCTCTGTTCGTCCCCAAAATTTTATTAAAACATCAATTTTATCTTTATAATCCATATCTTAGTCTCTATATGTTGATGTTTCATAATTTACACCTTTTACCCACCCATAATTAGATAAAATATCTTCAATCTCTTGTTCAAAATAATATGTATCTAACCTATTCCAACCTTGGGTACACTCAGACTTATAACGTGGGTGTATTTGAACTTCTATGTCTTCTAATTTTTTTCTATATCTAAATACAATAGAATGAACACACTCTTTACCTCTATCTAGATTTTTTATTTCGGGTTTAATCTTCTTATTAACTACATTTTTCACATAACTATCAAAATCTTCAAATAAAACATATGTGGTTTTAACACTTACAGACTTTTGTCTTGCATCATAATTACTACTATTCGCATTAACTAATCTGTTCCATATTCTACTTACAAAATCTCTAGTATTCTTGGCTTTTTTTATATTATCACCAGATTCCAATAACTTTTCAAGATTTATTATTGGTTGTACATATAAATCCCCCCATCTAATTTCCTTAAAATTTAATTTTAACCAATCGGGGTACAGTTTAGGGTTACCTTTTTTATGTATTTCTAAAAATTTTTCTAATGTTGGTAATAATTCAGTCGCCCTTTCTTCTTTCTGTTTAGCCTTTATTTTGTATAAAACAGAATTAACGTGATTTTTTAAATTTCTAAGATAAATTGCTGATGTTCTTGGTATTTTCTTATCATTATATTGATTTTTACGTCCTTTATAATAGGTGAACAATTCTGTACGGTCATCCTCATCATATTCTCTAATAAGAGTTAACGCAGACGCGATAACTAATTCATCATAAATTTTTACTATTTCATCTAAACTTAAATCCTCAATAGTATTGATATTAAATGATAAGTTATCAACATTAACAATAGGGTCATTCTCAATACCCGTTAAAGGGTGGTCGTATTCAAAATCACGAGTACTCAGTTGAGGGTGGTCCTCATATGGTACCGCATAACCACTTAAACTATCTATTAACCTATCGTATATTGACATCATACTTATAAATATTAGTGGTAAGTAAAAAAAAATACAATAACTTTTTTAAATCGTTTTTATTTACTACTTTTGTAAAAAGAAATTATATGTTAAAAAAAATAAGAGTGTTTTTTAATTACCTAAAATGGTTAGAGGAAAAAAGAATCGAAGCAGCAATTAAAACAGGTAGTCCGGGACCACTAATGTAAAACCAAAACAAAGATGAGTAAGATAGAAAATATAGTATATGATGCACATGATTTAAATAAACGTAAAGAATTATTTAAAAATGTTTCCTTGATTAAAAGTGAAAAACCTAATATGTTATTAGAAGATGTTTATGAATTGGCGTATCAAAAAACTATTAAAGAAAATAACACCAAAGAGAGATGAGTAAGCTATCTATGATAAAAAGATGGATATGGGATAGAATTGTAAGAAAGTGGTTCTGGAATGAAGTAAAGGAAGTTATGAAAACACAAAACCAAGGAGAGTATATTAAAGATATGTTATGGGGGAAGCTGAAAAACCAATAGAGTAAGCAAAATTAAATAAAAATAAAGATGAAGAAGATTTTAATGATGGTAATGGTTTCGCTTGGCCTACAATTACAAGCACAAACATTATGTGACCCAAACATGACTTACACAACCGGTTCACAATATCAATTAGAAGTAGCAATTCCTGTAACTGGAAATAGTTTGCCTACTATGGCACCTTTGTATGCTGTAACTTATGGTGGTCAAACAATGTTGGGTCAAGACAGTTGTTTTAGTGGTCCTTGC
>Ga0209374_1002951_pt1 | contig 13977 bp, 14 predicted proteins | sample SaaInlLV_DNA_10m_FD_184683 | JGI IMG/M metagenome (GOLD analysis project Ga0209374, IMG submission 184683) | Marine microbial communities from expanding oxygen minimum zones in the Saanich Inlet - SI075_LV_DNA_10m (SPAdes) (version 2) | ecosystem: Environmental > Aquatic > Marine > Unclassified ...
CTCTTCTGGACGCAGCGCATCCTCAAAAATATAGAAACCATAGGTTGAGTAGGCTTCTAGAATATCGCTGTGGATATCACCATTATCCATAAACCGCAGGGGCCCCCGGTTGGGTAGGGCTAGGGCGCGCTTTTGCCCCTCAATTAGATACTCTCGAACGGCGGCTGCATCGTCGCCATAGTAGGCAGCACAGGCCTCAATTGATTTGCTTATATCTTGCACTTGGACATCTCCTTTGGAAGCTTTTGGCAATTACTCTCTATTGGATAACAAAAGTATATGCTTTGTACATGAGCGGTTCAATTACCATTTTTATGATGATTGGATGGGTGTACTCATGCAAGAAAAAGCCCCTCACATTGGAGGGGCTTCAAAGAGCAGTAGGGTTTAGCGGTAGTTAGCTATTCTATTACTCTTCGGCAATGACCGCTCTGGAGGCCACAAGGATATATTTAATTTTACCGCTTTCAATGCGGACATCAAAAAACTCTTCAGAAACCACTTCTTTGCCATCGATCGTATCTGTGACTGTGTAAGCTGAGGTCACCCAATGATGAACAGTACCATCTGTCTGGGGTACATCATTGGCCATGGCATAGTTGTATTTCCAAGATGGGTTAGATGTGGCAAACCATTCCTTTAGAAATGCTGCGTGAGCTTCTGGACCTTTTACGATAACGCCATTTGATGCACGGCCTTCAAAGTCGGCAGCGTTGGTGCGGTTTATAGCCTCAAGGTCACGTGTGTTGTGTGCTTCAACATAATTAACCCAAATATCGATGTTGGATGTATCTCCCGCGAGAATTTTAAGTTTCTCTCCCTCATCTGAGACTTCATAACCAATAACGGTTGCCACTGCTTTTTCACTCTCTTCATGGTGACCTGCAAAAGAAAGTTGGGCTAGTAAAAGTACGCTGATGCTCATTAGTATCTTATTCATAATAATCCTCTGTTTTAATATATTAATTATATTTTTGAAATAACACCAAGTTACTTTAGCATAGACGTATCTCACACGATTAAACAATTAGCTCGCTTTTATTGCGGAAAAACCAGGTGACACTCGGTGTTATTGTCCTCGACCCAAGGTGCTAAGGTTGGCATTGTGTATGTCTCGATCAACTTGATAAAAGGAAATACACCAGATCATAATCATCCAAACAGTAACCACAGTAGGCACATAGAGAGCGCCAAGCTGGAAGATGGCTTCAGCAGGAACGTTCTCAACACTTACTCCCTTCGGAAATTGGGCAACAGTAAGAATTGTACTAGCCGTTACAACGCCAAATCCTTGCACAAACTTTTTGATAAAGGTCATAGAAGCAAAGAAAACCCCTTCAGAACGACGCCCTGTATTGACCTCACTCTGTTCTACTAGATCGGCAATCATTGACGTGGTGATAGTTTGGTAGGTGATGATTAAACCAACGTCAATAATGGTTACGCCAAGAATAATTGGAAATAGAATAGGGTCACCATTCTCCGGCATTAGTTCCAATAGGCGAAGAATTATAGTCACCGGGAGTATAGTAAAGGCCAGCAACCCCGTAATAATCGCCGCACGTTTTTTGCCAAGCTTTTTAGATACGATAGGGGAAATTACAAGGCCAATAATAGCTGAAATGACCACCGACAAAGAAATTGCAGCGTACTGCTCTGTAGAGAAACCCCAAAAGAATGAATTAAGGTAAAGAGATAGGCCCGCTGCGGTACCGGTGCCAATGGCGCCAAACAGAGCGGCGGCGAACAGGGCGACAAATGAGCGATTCCACAGGGTCTCAAAAATCTCTCTATAAATTTGCCTAATGGTTAGTTTCCGTTTAGATGGTGCTGGCTTGAGGTTTGGTATTAAATTATGGGTACCTATGGCTGATGTCATGATGGCTGTGAAAATAATGAGGGCAGCAACTAGCCCCATCTGGCCATATCCCGCAACATTGAATATGCCGTGACTATATTCACTGGTGGGCACTAGTAGATAATAAGACGTACAAGCGCCCATGAGGGTACCGCCACTCCAACCAAAAAAGAAACGGTAGCTTAATATGCTGGTTCGCTCATCATAGTCTTCGGTCATCTCTGCCACCATTGCAGAGTTTGGAATTTCATAAATAGTGATCAAAGTGCGAACGAGAATAGCGAGAAACAAAATATAACCAAATAGCTCATTACCGCTCAAGCTAGCTGGTGGATTCCAGATAAAGAAATATGAAAGACTGACAGGTATTGCCGCAGCGTACATGAATGGATGGCGGCGACCCCAACGTGTGTGAGTATTATCGGAAAAATATCCTATTAGAGGGTCACTTAGAGAATCGATAACTAAAGAGATCATCAGAGCTAAACCCACTAGATATGCATCGACTCCCATAGCCTGGCTATAAAAAATTAAGAACCAGTAATCAAATCCGTTGCTCTTCACACCATATGCGATCGAACCTATTCCGTAGGTGAGCTTATTGACGGGGGAAATATGTGAATTATTCATTCGGTTTCCAAGATATTAGGCTGGTTAATCTTTTAACCTAGATTCTTTAACTCGACGCTGTTTTGTTTTTCAGCTACCTGTGTATAATACATGAAGCACCGATTTGATCCAGATTGCGGGGTGCTTTATAAATACCAGCTAAACCGGAATGTCGACTCAGTCGACTCACTAACCCGATTTAGCGTTGCTGGATCGGGTTTTTTGCATTTAAAGGGTTGGCTTCCCTTAAAAGCTGGGCATTTGATAACCAGATTGTGCGCCCGCATATCGCAAAGCACTAAAGAGGATAATTTAATGAGTGATCGAGAAAAAACCTACTACAGACGCGTAAATGCGTATCTAAATCCTGATAAAGCCATTCAAGCTACGATGATCAGATTGAAACTTCACGGCCATCGCAGAACTTTAATGAAGAGTTACTTTTCCATACCCAAATTATCAGTGCGCCAGTGACGATGAAGTTATCAATTTTGGCGGTTTTTTGTCGCAAAATAATATACTTTTGCCGTCAGTTAATATGCACTTGTGCAATTTCAAGACCACAATGCACAAAATTCGTTAGAGCAAACTAAAGAGCAAATGCTATGTCTATAATCCACGAAAATACAGAGTCACTGACCCTCGATTTTGATGTTCAAGTTCCCGAAGCTTTAGCGGCAAATGATGCGCCTAAGCCCTTTGGTTTTGGTACGCAAATTCGTAAATCTTGTTATTTCGATGCCACGGTACGCTGGGGTGCTAGCGCATTCTCGGTCTACAACCATATGTATATCCCTAGAGATTTTGGTGATCCAGAACAAAACTTTTGGAATCTTGTTAATGCAGCAACGTTGAGTGATGTAGCAGTTGAGCGGCAGGTGGAGATAACCGGACCAGATGCGGCTAGTTTTGTACAGCTGTTAACCCCGCGTAACCTTTCCACCTGTGCTGTGGGGCAATGTAAATATGTGCTAATTACCAATACCGATGGCGGCATACTAAACGATCCTATTTTATTACGTTTGGCTGAAAATCATTTTTGGCTCTCCTTAGCTGACAGCGATATTTTACTCTGGGCTCAGGCGCTTGCGATTAATTCTGGGTTAGACGTTCAGATTAATGAACCTGATGTGTCACCATTGCAGTTGCAGGGTCCAAAGTCCGGTGCAATTATGCAGTCTTTGTTTGGCGACAAAATCAATGAACTTCGCTACTACTGGTTTGCTGAGTTCGAACTAGACGGCATGCCTCTAATAATCTCCCGCACTGGCTGGTCAAGTGAGTTGGGTTATGAGATTTATTTACGCGATGGTACTCGTGGAGACGAACTATGGGAGCGTCTGATGGACGCGGGAGAAGAGTTTGGCTTGCAGCCAGGACACACTTCAGCAATAAGGCGTATTGAGGGCGGTATGCTCTCCTACCACGCGGACATGGATAGCAAGACTAACCCCTATGAATTGGGCCTAGACCGCCTTGTTGATCTAGAAATGACCGCTGATTTTGTTGGCAAGGCGGCGCTGACCAAGATTGCAGCAGAGGGCGTTAAGCGCAAGCAGGTTGGTTTAATTATTGATGGGGAACCTTTTGACGGGGCAAATAATGAATTTTGGCCGGTTTTTGTTGGTTCTGAACAGATTGGAGCGGTTACTTCCGCCATTTACTCTCCGCGCTTGAAAGCAAATATTGCCTTAGCTATGGTAAGCGTTGAGCATAGTGCTTTAGATACAGAAGCTCAGATTGTGACTCAATTTGAACAACGCGGTGCTAAAGTAGTTGCTAAGCCTTTTTACGATCCTAAAAAAAGCATTGCTAGTTCGGTAGAGGTATAACGTAGATTATTGGATGGAGTAGCTGCTATTAATCACGATCATTATTCAGATGACTATTTGAAAAACATTCTCACCGAGGTGCAATCTATTGCACTGGTGGGTGCTAGCCCTAGAGCCGATCGTGATAGCCACATCGTAATGAAGGTTTTGCTTGAGGCCGGCTATCAGGTGATTCCGGTCAATCCAAGGGAGGCGGGGAACTCCATTCTGGGTCAGACTTGTTATGGGTCCTTGGCAGAGATTGATGTTCCTGTTGATATGGTTGAGATTTTTCGCTCATCAGAAGCCGCGCTGGGTGTAACTGAGGAGGCTGTTGCGATTGGAGCTAAAGTGGTTTGGATGCAGTTGCAGATTGTTAACTATCAGGCGGCAGAAATAGCTGAATCGTCCGGTATAAAAGTTGTGATGGACCGCTGTCCAAAGCTAGAATTACAGAAAGCCTATTAGACGAGTCGGGTAAGATAGTCCACTTTAGTAAAACAGTTAACTTTGGGGCAACACAATGACAGGACATGCGGATAATGACATCTTACTGAGTGAATTAACTGATGGTGTTCTTAGACTCACTTTAAATGACAATAAACGGCGTAACGCACTGTCCACAGACATGCTAGCCCGATTGTCAGTGGCGTTTACCGAAGCGGCGGATGATTCAAGAGTACGAGTTGTAGTGTTAGCGGCTACGGGCCCTGTGTTTTGCTCTGGCCATGATTTAAAAGAGATGACTGCGGCCCGAACCACGGCGGATAAGGGGCACGAAGCCTATCAACAGTTATTCGCTGCTTGTGCCTCGGTGATGGAACTGATCGTGCGTAACCCCAAGCCTGTTATAGCAGAGGTCGCTGGAACTGCAACTGCGGCAGGCTGCCAATTGGTGGCTAGTTGTGATCTAGCAATGGCCTCAAATACAGTTAAATTCGCGACCCCTGGGGTTAATCTTGGTTTGTTTTGCTCTACTCCAATGGTGGCGTTGTCACGAAACGTGAGCCGTAAGCATGCGATGGAAATGCTGCTGAGCGGTGACATGGTGGATGCCAGCAGGGCAGAGCAAATAGGATTGATCAATAGGGCGTTTAACCCCGATCAATTGACCTCTGAAACTATGGCTATGGCACTCAAAATCGCCAGTAAATCCGCCATGACCATTGCAATTGGTAAGCGCGCTTTTTATGAGCAGGCAGAGATGCCCTTGAATGAGGCCTATGCCTACACATCGCAAGTGATGACCGAAAACATGCTCACTAGAGATGCAGAAGAGGGAATTGGCGCATTTTTGGGCAAACGTACCCCTGAATGGCAAGACCAATGAAGCCCAGCATCTATGAAGTAGGCTTAGACAAAAATGAGGCTAACCACCAGCCTCTAAGTCCCTTACCATTCCTAGAGCGCGCCGCTAGCGTATTTCCTGACCGCATAGCAGTGGTACATGGAAATACCAAGCTTACCTATGCTCAATTTTATCGACGCTGTCGTCAGTTTGCATCGGTGTTAGCTGCAAGAGGAATTGGCCGCGGAGATACAGTTTCTGTGATGTTGGCGAATACCCCACCAATGCTGGAAGCTCATTATGCAGTACCCATGTGCGGCGCAGTGCTGCACGCCATTAATACGCGTTTGGATGCGAGCGTGATTGCCTTTCAGTTGGAGCATGGCGAAAGTAAAGTGTTGATCACTGATACAGCCTTCTCTTCTACAATTGATGTTGCTCTTGAAAAGACGAAAGCCGAGCCTTTTGTGATTGATTATTCGGACCCAGTATTTCCGCAAGCAGGGGAGAGATTGGGTAGCGATGACTACGAAGCTCTCGTAGAGTCTGGTGACCCAGATTTTGCATGGCTCATGCCTAACGATGAATGGGATGCAATAGCGCTCAATTACACATCTGGTACCACAGGTGATCCGAAAGGGGTTGTCTACCACCATCGTGGCGCTTGTTTAATCGCCCAGGGAAACATTATTACCGCGTCGATTGCAAAACATGCGGTGTATTTATGGACTCTGCCAATGTTTCACTGCAATGGTTGGTGTTTCCCTTGGACTATCGCTGCGGTCAACGGAACCCAGGTTTGCCTTAGAGAGGTTAGAGCGGACGCTATATGGGCTTCTCTGGCGGACAACGAGGTGACTCTGCTGTGTGGGGCACCTGTGGTGATGTCTGCTCTTCTGAGTGCGTCTGATGAAGAAAAGCGAACACTGCCAAAGCCTATAGATTTCTTCACTGCCGCTGCACCGCCGCCTGAGGCTGTTTTAGCGAGTATGGGTGAAGCAGGCTTTAACGTGACTCACCTCTATGGCCTGACCGAGGTTTATGGCCCTGCGGTCGTCAATGATTGGCATTCTGAGTGGGATGTTTTGCCTAGCGCCCAGAAAGCGACGCTAAAGGCGCGGCAAGGGGTTCGATATCATGCTCTGGAAGAGCTTGATGTGTTGGATCCGCAAACTATGCAGCCGGTTCCGAGGGATGGTGAAACCCTTGGAGAGGTTATGTTCCGCGGAAATGTCGTGATGAAAGGCTATTTAAAGAACAAGCAGGCTACTGATGAGGCGTTTAAGGATGGTTGGTTTCATTCGGGTGATCTAGGTGTCGTCTATCCTGACGGTTATGTCCAACTTAAAGACCGCTCCAAAGATATTATTATTTCCGGTGGTGAAAATATTTCATCCATTGAAATTGAAGATGTCCTATATAAGCATTCAGATGTTATAGCAGCTGCTGTAGTAGCTATGCCTCATGAGAAGTGGGGAGAGACCCCCTGTGCGTTTATTGAGCTTGTAGAGTCAAGTAAGTTATCGACGGAGGACATGATCCTCTGGTGTAAACAACATATGGCAAGCTTTAAAGTTCCTCGTCACTTTGTGTTTCAGGAAATTGTTAAAACCTCTACAGGCAAAGTGCAGAAGTTTTTACTCCGTGAGCAGGCAATCGATTTAGCGGGACACAATGAATCGTAGAGTGGTCAAAATAACTCTTTTGCTGATCTGATGACTCGATTAGCCAAGACTGCGCCGTTGGAAAGCCGGTGGATCATACTTTGCCCAATTGGGTTTCGCTTTTTGTTCTGAAAGTTTGTCTTGCATTTGACGTTCTTCAAGAGTCGTTCCATAGGCTAAATGGTGTTCTTGGTCGACGAGAGTTGTGATATCAATCTCTTCGATAATTCCTAGTAATAAGCCAGCTTTAAAATAACCTTCCAGTTGATCTCTATGTTTTTCACGCCTAGGGTTTTGCTCGCCCAAGCTATAAATCTGCTGTAATTTATGACGAGCAGTTTCGATATATCGGGTTCGCTTGTAAGTATTTTCAAATGACATGTCGGAAGTTTTTCAAATAGATCAGATAGCCTTTTATGCTAGCGCAGACTACTCGAGAACGCTATGTTTTACTAACTAATATGCAGTAAAAAATGTGGGAGGCAAAATTTTCTAGGGGCCTAATCTCACATCAACATCATTATTAAGCTATCTTAAAACCATGCCTATTGATTATGTTCATATCACTACGCTCCCAGTTCACGCTCACATTAATTTTCTTCATGTGCCAGATATTGGTGGGCCCTTATCAGATGATCGCTATAAAATCACGATCTTGATTTCCAAGCATGACACGGAATGTATTAAAGAAATTAATAACGCTTGCGAAAGAGCCGCTAACCGCGAATGGTCAGGAAGTGGAACTAAGGATGTTCAGATGCCGTTAACTGACGGAGAGACTCAGAAATCGATCCGGCCAGCGCTGGCTAATTATCACCTTTGCACATTTAAAAGTTTTCATGCGCCCATATTACAGATGCCCGACGGCACAGTGATGCCTCGGTCAGTTGAAATTAAGGTGGGAGATCCCGTTCGAGTATTTGGTTCCATGGGGAGGATGATTGAGGATCAAAGAAAAATTGTGGCTTGTTATCTAAGTGGTGTGCAATTACTCAATGAACCGCCTGATTCTAAGGATAATTCCTCAGTTATTGAGCGTCTGCACCAACGATTGGCAGACTTTTTGCCATGGAATTAATAGTTCTATCCCAAATCATGATAAGCCTTCTAATACTTGCTCTGGTGAGCACGCGTCGGTTATATCAGAGACGATCCTTGGCAAGTCTTAGTACTGAGCAACCCCTATTATTTTCAGTATACATGACCTTCCTAGCCGCAGTGGTGTTTGTATTTGGTCTGTATTTTTTGCAGCTTTTTATAAGTTTTACTTACGTTTTAGGTCTTATAGGTTACGCGGTAGTTTTTTCAATACTTATTAAGCGTTCTGGTTATACCTCGACACTTTGGGCATTAGCGTTGATTGGGCTGGTCGGTACAATTTTGATGCAGTTATTATTCTTTGTTAAGGGCTATGACATAACAGTCATTACGACTCATCGTTGAAGGAAGAAGGGACAATACTATTGGTCTTTTTTTATACGAGTGATGGTGGTTTGAACATCTCCAGCTTCAAGACGTTTGTCAATTTCCTCGGGGGATAAATAGTCTAAATCCCAATGGTTACAAATATCATTTCTGTAGCGGGTATGGTTCTTATCAGTAGATTCTGATTTTTTCTTGTTAAAGTAGCTCAATAGTCGGTTACTTATTGACATAAGTTATAGACTTTTTGGTTGTAAGTTTGGACGATATTGTAGTTGATGGGGAGTTACTTTGGCTATAGATGGTCTCAGATGAAACTAATCTCTGAGGTACCTGTCTTATCCCTAACAGCGATTAATGAACAGTTACTTATAAACCAATCAGAGCGAGCGCAGTTTTTGGATATTTATACACTGATAATACTAGTAGGCTTTGTCACCAGTGCATTCAGCACATTTATTTTTGGACCAACATTCGAAAGTATAGCGGGCCTGACTACTTTTACTATCGTTGAACTAATTGCGTTGTCTGATTAGGAAGAGATCTTATCTATAGATAATCCACATCTATTCTTTACACCCGCGGAATACTGATTTATTCATATTTAACCGCGCTTTAGGCTTTCTGTTCTGGTTTGTGCAAAATATAGCGTTCTTATGTAAGATGACATTTTTTACAATGCTCTCAAAGATTGTCTGTATGGCACGATTTTAAAGGTCTATTAATGGAAAAGTTGCTTCTCAAGCTTACTGACCTGTTTGCTCAGGCACCCGGTGCTGTTCTTCGTTTTAAAGTATTAGTGTTGAGTTCATTGATTGCAGTATCCATTGCTATGGGATTCGCGATTGCCAATCTCACAGTATTTAACCTTTCCTCTGAGTCATTTATGCAGGAGGATAGCCCGGCTCAGCTTGCTCTAGAGGAGTTTAGGCGACAATTTGGCAGTGACAGGTCGGTCTTTATTATTTATGAACCAGCTGATGGAGATGTGTTCTCTCGCAAGTCTCTAACCGAGCTACAGAAATTAACAAATGACTTAGAGAATTGGCAAGATCTTGATCCAGAGGACTTTCCTGATGTCGATCTACAGCAACTACTGCATATAAGACGGGTCCAGTCCCTAGCAAACCTCCTGGTGCAGACCAGCGTCAATGACACTTTATCCTCAAGTAGGATTTTACCTAAGCAACTACCTGAGACCCAGAGCGAGTTAGACGAGATTAAGATCCGAGCTTTGGCCGAAAAAGATTATGTGTCTGGTTTTTATGCGAAGGATGGAAGTTTTGCTGCCATTTTACTACAGACGGATTTCGGCACGGTGCCAGTTGAAGGATATGAGTCGGCTATTAATGATACGGGAGTTGAGCTAGATGCTAGTTTCGACGATTTTGATCTCGTGTTTGATGAGCAAGCGGTGGTGCAAGAGGTTGAGTTTGAGGACGTGGATCCGAGAGTTTATTTCGCGTTTAACGATGCCCTAACGGCAGTGTATGACCAGTACGGTGAGCAGTTTGAGTTTTACCCGGTAGGGGAACCGTCATTGATGACTCAAATGCAGGGAATCTTGGATCAATTGATTATTTTAGGGTATCTGATGGTGCTGATTTTTGCCATCCTACTCTGGGTTTTGTTTCGCTCAGCAAGTGCTCTATTCTGGCCGCTGCTAACCATTGCTCTGAGTGTGGCTTGGTGCTGGGGATTCACTGTTTTATTGGGTTTAGAGCTATCCAGTATGATAGGTCTAACAGTGCTGCTGATATTTTCAGTGGGTATCGCAGATTGCGTCCACGTAATGAGCGCCTACTTTAGCTTCAGGCGCGAAGGGATCGAGCATCGAAATGCTTTGACCAAGTCCTATGAAAAAGTAGGCTTAGCAATTCTACTCACTACACTAACCACTGCGGCTGGTATATTAGTGTTAGCAACCTCTAACCTTGAGCCCATCAGAGTCTTTGCCTATATGTGTGCGTTTGGGGTAGTGCTCGCCTTTTTCTTTACTATTGTTTTACTGCCGATACTTCTCGATATTTGGCACCCTACTGGAATAGCCGAAAAAGACAGTATCGCTGATCGACTTGGGGCAGGATGGCATAGGCTGAACCCCGGAGTGAAAACTATTATTGCAATGTTTGCGGGAGGGACGATTTTTTACTCTCTTGGATTGTTGTTAGGTTTGTTCATTAACTCAGTAATATTACTGACCTACTGGATTGTTAATTCACAGCAAGAGATCCTGGCAGAGGTTCCCCTAATAGTGGAGCGGCGTCCCAGGTTTATTTTGCTTCTCTTCGCTTTTATATTGGCTATCTGTTGCTACGGAGCTAGCAAGATCCTTATTGACACAAATATAGCTGGCCTGTTCAAAGACGACCACCCGCTGGCTATTGCGGTAAATGTGGTAGATGACAATATGTCCGGCTCCCAAAATATGGAAGTGATGATCGATACCAAGGTTATCGATGGCATGCTTGATGCTGAGTTATTGGTCGCGGTGGACGACTTGCAGAAGACTTTAGAGCAGCGATATCCTGAAACCGTTGGTCGTACCCAATCTCTTGCTAATATCGTTAAAAAGACTAATCAGGTAATGAATGACGATGATGAAGACTATTATCGCATTCCAGAGTCTAGTCAAGCGGTGTCTCAGCTACTTTATTTGTTTAATAGTGCTAATCCTGAGGATAGAAGAGGGGTCGTCTCTGATGATTACAGTCGGTCTCATATTAGCGTTAACTCAAGGAATATGGGCTCTTATGGATACCAGCAAATGTTTGAGGAGGTTGCCGAGATTATTGATGAGCGATTTTCCCCGCTAAAGCTAAAGTATCCAGATTTGGAGATAGTACTGACGGGGACCATGGCTACTCTAATGGTAGTCTCAGATGAAATAGCACGTTCCCAGTTTAATGGGTTTGCGCTAGCGCTATTGCTGATAAGTTTAATCATGATCGTTACTCTTGGTTCTTTGCGCGGCGGCTTAATGGGCATGATACCCAACGCAATCCCAGCGTTTTTAGGTTTTGGTCTCATGGGCTTGTTTAATATTCCTCTAGATACGGACACACTGTTGATTGCACCGGTTATTTTGGGTATCGCGGTGGATGACACAATCCACTTTATGACCCATTACCGGGTTGAGTTAAGCAAATCAAAAAGCGTCAGTGTCGCCTTGGAGAGCGCGATTAGGGAGGTTGGGCAAGCGGTAATGTTCACCACTATGGTCATTGGTCTTGGCTTCGCTGTTTTAAGCTTTTCAGATTATTTAGGTATGGCTAAAGTTGGATTTTTTGGGTCGCTATCGATCTTTTTTGCCTTACTCTGTGACTTATTTTTGATCCCCGCTATTATTATCGTGTTCAAGCCCACTTTTGGTGTTACAGGTGCAGACACCTCGATTAATTTTCAAGGAGCAAATACGTGAAGCTAAAAGGAATGTTAGTAATCTTCTGTTTGACTATGATCGCCTTTAACAAACCTATTATTGGGGCTGAGATGACGGGTGTGCAGATTATGCAAAGGATGGAAGATGCGCAACGTGCAACGAATGATTCATCATTTACACGATTAAAGCTTTCAAGCTGTAAATTTGGTGTCAATAAGGGTCGTATTGCCTGTGCAGAAAAACCCAGAGTAAAAGTACTAGAGTCGGTCTCTGTTAATCATGGCAAAGATAATAAAGACACAAAAAGTGTGAGTATTACCCTCGAGCCTGCGGCAGAGAGAGGAATAGGGATGCTGTCTTATGCCTATGACGAGACAGGGCGAGACAATCAAACGTGGTTGTATCTGTCTGCGCTTGGCAGGGTTAAGCGGATCGCAGGTGGAGACTCCGATGAAGATACTGAGCCTGCATCGCTTTTTGGTTCGGAGTTTACGACAGAGGATACCGACACAGGCAAGCTTGCTGAATACCAAATTACATTACTTGAAGAGACCAATCAGCGAGGTCGTGAGGTATGGAAAGTTCAGGCGATTCCCAATGCTGAGCGAGCGAAAAAGAGCCGCTACTCAAGAACCGTGCATTACATCGATAAGGAGCGCTATGTTGCGTTGCGATCCGAGATGTATGATAAATATGACAAAGAGATTAAGCGGACTATGTCATCTCGCGTTGAGCTAATTAATGACAATTGGGTGGCTAGGTCCGTCACCATGATGAATTTGGTATCTAACCGCCTTTCAAATATGGCCTTGGTAGAGCTTTATGTAGATCTTGATATCAAAGAAGACTTTCTTACTCAGCGAACGCTGACAGATAGTGCTTATCGAGAAGCTAATCTAGAACGTTTGAGAGCACAAATAGAAAAAGGTGACTAAAATTCCCATGCCTTTACGGACTTACGTTCTAGGAATTCTGCTATTGCATCAAGGTGCTCTTGGCCAGCAGGCTGTCTCAGAAATACCAAATGATCAGAACACTCGTGACGATTTCAGTTTTGAAGACGATCTGTTTGAGGATGCCTTCAACGAACCGGAGGTTTCAACTAAGTCTTGGCGAGATGGTTTCACTGTTTTAGTGAGTCAGCAGTTTTTTGGACAGGTCAGTAGGCACACGGTTGAGCCCCTTCCAGGTGTCATTATCAATAAAAACCCAGGAATAGAAAATAACCGTTTGGGAGTCAATTTGAGATATCAGAATGCCTTTTCCCCTGGATGGTTGCTTCAGGGGAGTTGGCAAGGCCGTGTGTATTGGAAAGAGGACTATGAATATGAAGCCAGCGATAACAAAGCGAATGCTGAGTATCGCGTCAATGAGCTCTATTTGCAGCGTAGCTTTGATGATCATAGCGTCAAATTTGGTCGTCAAACGGTTGTTTGGGGAGAGACCATTGGGAACTCAGTTTTAGATGTCATTAATCATACTGAATTTCGCGATTTCAGTATTATTGACATAGAGGATGCAAGGCTTAATCAATGGATGTTGGTATGGGATATTTTTCAAGAGCAAAGTAGTTGGTCTAGTTTTATCAATTTATATCCAGAATTCAATCCTGTACCTCGTTTTGGCGGGCCATTTTATTTCCAATCCCCTTTTGAATTTGGAGACTATAAGCGCAGCGGCGATGTGTTGCTTGAAGCGGGTACCCAGTGGCGTAAGTCATATGAGGCAAGTGATATAGCTTTTATGGCAGCATATCTCCATGAAAATCAATTGCGCTATGAATTACCCAGTTCGGGCTTTGGTGAGGCAATTCCAGTTAAAAATGACTTTTTATTGGTTGGGTTTAGTGCCAACCGAGCTGTGGGGAACCTATTATTAAATCTTGATGTGGCATTTAGTCATGGCATCCTAATTGATAATTCAAGCCTCATAACTAACGGTAG
>Ga0209374_1002953_pt1 | contig 13961 bp, 9 predicted proteins | sample SaaInlLV_DNA_10m_FD_184683 | JGI IMG/M metagenome (GOLD analysis project Ga0209374, IMG submission 184683) | Marine microbial communities from expanding oxygen minimum zones in the Saanich Inlet - SI075_LV_DNA_10m (SPAdes) (version 2) | ecosystem: Environmental > Aquatic > Marine > Unclassified ...
AAGTATTGCCCGGCGACAAAGCTGCGATCTGCATCAGACCCGCCACCCCAGCGAAAGGAAAGAAAGACAAACCGGGTCGAACCGTCGCCGATATCGAGCGACTGATCGAAACCGGTCTCGACAATTTCGTTGGACGTATCGTCCAAAAAGGCAAAGCGACCTTTGTTGTGCCCGATATCCCAGGCCTCTCCCGATGGCTTTTTATCCCTCATCACGCACGTAGCGGCGTTGCATCGGGCGATCTGGTTGCTTGTGCGTTACTCCGACACCCCATTAAAGACGGCAAGCCATCGGCAAAAGTGCTGGAACGGCTTGGGGACGAAATGACCCCCGGGGTTGAGAATCGCTACTGCGCGGCACGAGCCGGATTACCACAACCATGGTCAGACAAAACAGCGCACGCTCTGGTCAGCGCGGCACAAAAGGTTGACCCCCTCGCGGATTCCTCGCGACTGGATCTCACCCACCTTTCGTTTGTCTCCATAGACGCCGCACGTACCGTGGATATTGATGACGCCCTGCACGCCGAAGTCACACAAGCGGGATGGCAATTGACGGTAGCCGTGGCCGACCCCACAACCTATCTGGCAGGGGTTGAAACCCTTGCAGAACAATTGGCGCAACGCGGCTCCTCGGTCTATTTTCATGGCGACATGATCCCTATGTTGCCCGAGGCAATCAGTCAGGGACTGTGTGCGCTGGCTGAGGATGTGCCGCGACCTGCACTGGTGTGCCAGATGCAGGTGACAGAATCGGGAGAGATCTCGGACTTCACCTTTCAAAAAGCCGTGATTCGCTCCCGCGCCAAGCTCGCCTACGCGGCAGTGGACCGCTACGTAACCGGCAACAGCGACGAACTGATCGCTCATACCAACCCACTTGAGGCGCTGGTTCAGGTTTACCGAACCCTGCGCGCGCGCAGAGAAGCACAGGAACTGGTAATGGAGGAGCGCCGCGAGTATCGATGGATACTGGGCGAAGACAAGCAGATCGCCGATGTCGACAGTTTCGAAAAACTCGCCTCACAGCATTTGGTTGAGGAGTGCATGATTGCGGCGAATAAATGCGCGGCACAGTTTTTGAAAGCCGCCAACGCGCCGGGCCCCTTTGTCGTGCACCGGGGTTTTCGTGGCGATCGACTCGAAGAAGCCAGAACTTTCCTCGAGAAATATCGACCCTCTCTGAAAGAGACGCCTCTGGATACCGTAGCGGGATATCGGTCCATACTGGCCGATCTGAGTCAGGGGGATGATGGTCAACCGCTTCGGGAAATGGTTAATCGACTACTTTCACGCGCCAACCTGACCGATAAATCCGGGCCACACATGGGTCTTGCCACCGAGGCGTATACCAACTTCACCTCACCTTTGAGGAAGGCCCTCGATTTTTTTGTGCATCTGCAAATCTCCGCGTGTTTGGCGGGCAATACCTCTGCCAACTATCCGGTGAACCGGCTGGCCGACATTACGCGGGCCATCGGCCGCGGACGCGAAGCAGTGAATGCGGCAGATCGGCGTCTGACCGCACGCTACCTACTTAAACTTAAAAAAGATGGCCAGCAGCGCTTCAGTGGCCACGTGAGCCGCATCACCAGCTCGGGCTTTACCGTGAAACTCGAGGAAAACGGTCTCGAAGGCTTGGTCGATCTGCGGCCCGAAAAAGAAAAGTTCAGCTTCGACAAATGGACCATGAGCCTGACCAGTGCCACGCGGCGCTTCCAGTTGAAGCAGTCTGTAGAGGTCGACTTTACTGATGCTCCAGCGGAGAGTGACTTCCTAGCGTTGTTTAAGTTGACCGAGGGCTGTGGGCTGAAACCACAGAAAGAAACACCGGCCGAAGCCTTTGCAAAGACCATCGCCCGGGCGACCACCACCTCTGGACAACAATCGTCGCCAGAATCCGCGGCGACACCACACACAGATTCATCTCCGGAAGTAGCAGCCGCATCAGAATCTCAGCCTGAATCAACAGCAGAAGACCAGGCAAAATCAGAAGCGAAAATCGAGGATGCTGGTGAGGCACCGGCCCCAAGTGAATCTGACAGCGCTGCATCACCCACAACACCCCAATAAGCACACTGTTTACTGACGGGTTATCCTGCGCCTATCCACCGCTGGGAAAACCCCATGGCCCAATGCGATATCCACTTGCTCCTCACCGGCGACGAACTGATGAGTGGCGACACCGTTGATAGTAACTCGGCCATGATCGCGCAGGCACTGTCTGCCATGGGACAATCAGTAGCGCATAAACTCACGCTGGGTGATGACCGACAGCGATTGGTGTCAGCCCTTGAGAAGGCCTCTCGGACAGCGGGTGTGCTCATTATGAATGGCGGCCTTGGCCCAACACAGGATGACCTGACCGCCGAGCTGGTGGCGGAAGCCGCTGGGGTAGCGCTGGTGCTTAACGCCGACGCTGAGCGCCATGTGCGCAATTGGTGCGCAGCGCGCAGTATTGAGCCCAACGAGGCTAATCTCAAGCAGGCCTGGCTGCCCATGGGCGCTGAAATAATTCATAACCCCCAGGGCAGTGCGGTGGGTTTTGCCTTAGTAGTTGCCAGCACACTCATCCTGACGACACCGGGCGTCCCCGGAGAACTCAAGGCGATGCTGCCCGAGGTTTGCGATCGGGTAAAAGCAGTAACAGGGAGTGATGCGATTCATCGTGTGCGTTTCCAGACGTTTGGTATCGGCGAATCGACAGCGCAGGCACTTATCGACGAGGATAGCCTGACCTGGCCCGAGGATGTCGTACTTGGGTTTCGCGCCGGCATACCGCAGCTGGAAATCAAGCTGACCGCGACCAGCAGCGATTCACCCGATGTAATGCAGTGCCGCGAGACTCTCGAGCGACTCCTCGGCGATCATATTCTCGGTGAGGGCGACATCACCCTGGCCGGCGCCCTGCAACAGGTGCTCCGCTCACAGGGGAAAAAGATGGTAGCGGCAGAATCCTGCACCGGTGGTCTCATCGCCGCCATGATGACGGCGGAACCCGGGGCCTCAGCGGTTTTTGAGGTCGGGTTTGTGGCCTATGCGAACCACATCAAGCACTCGGTACTTGGAGTCGATGAAGCCATATTAGCGACCGAGGGCGCAGTAAGCGAGCCGGTAGTCAGACAAATGCTGTCTGGCGCACTGGCGCGTTCCGGCGCAGACATTGGCGTTGCGGTATCGGGCGTGGCCGGACCCGATGGCGGCACGGCGGAGAAACCGCTTGGCACAGTCTGGCTTGCTTGGGGCACCGAGACCGATATGCACGCGTTTAAAACCGTGCTGCCGACCGATCGGGCCATGTTCCAAAAACTGGTGGCAGCGGCCGGGCTGGATTTGATTCGGCGACAATTGTTGGGGCTACCCAAACTGCCCCATTACTTCAACCGACGGGCGATTTAAAGCGCAGCCGGCGCGCTGCGCAGGCGCGACCTCGATCTACCACAACTTCGTGGCAGTCTCTCTGTGCAATGGCAACGCATACGCCATCTCCAGTCAGAATCATCGCGAATAAAGCATGCCGCTGCGTCAGCACCACAGCATCACTAAGGCTGTAAACGCGTGATTAGCCAGCTGTTATCGTCGGTGCGGGTGTAGCGATACCGATCATGCAGGCGGCTTTCACCTCCTTGCCAGAACTCCCACGCCGCAGGCACCAAACGGTAACCTCCCCAATGGGGTGGTCGTGGGATCTTGCCCTCGCCAAAGCGCGCGGTCACCTCGGTAAGTTGTTCGAGCAAAGCTGCCCGACCATCGATCATCCGGCTCTGGGCGGACGCCCACGCGCCCAGCTGGCTGTCGCGAGGTCGGGACGCAAAATAGGCGTCCGATTCTTCATCACTGACTGGCGATACCGAACCGGTTACGGTGACCTGCCGGTCCAGCTCGTTCCAGGGAAACAGCATCGAAGCCTGCGAAAAGACCTGCAAAGCGGCGGCCTTACCACTTTCATAGTTGGTGTAGAACACCAGACCCCGCTCATCAACACCCTTCATCAGCACCATACGCTGGCGCAGCGTGTCATCAGGCTGTCGCGTTGCCAAAGCGCAGGCGGTTGGGTCGGCCAACCCAGCGGTGATCGCTTGCTCCTGCCAGCCAATGAACTGTGCCACTGGGTCTGCCGCAAGGTCTTTGCGGCGAAGGCCACCAAGGGTGTATGAGCGTCTGTGTTCGCTAAAGCGCATGGCATCTCAAAAATAGGTGAAACTTCCTAAAGTGTAGCGCAGGTGCTTGCCGGGGGGGCTGACTCCTGTGGTAGCCTCACGCACCTTTTTAGCGCATCGTGCGTATAGACCTAGTGCCTCGTAATCGGAACACCCCATGTCGATCAAAGCCTTTTTCACCACTTTTGCACTGACACCCCTGTTAATGGCGGTAACCGCGGCCCCGATCGCGGCCCAGAGCACCCTGCCCGCGATGCCGGCCGCAGACGCGCCCATCATTGACTACCAAAACCGCTACCTGCCCGCCTATGGCAAGGCAGGCATGGTGGTCAGCCCCGAGGCACTTGCCGGTGAGATCGGCCTGGCAATCCTCAAAGAAGGGGGCAACGCGGTCGACGCCGCAGTCGCCACCGGTTTTGCCCTCGCGGTAACACTGCCTCGCGCTGGCAATATTGGCGGCGGTGGCTTCATGTTGATTCATCTCGCCGAGACAAATGAACAGGTCTTCGTCGACTATCGCGAGACAGCACCGGCGGCGGCCACAAGAGACATGTTTTTAAAGGAGGACGGCTCGGTAGATCAGAGCAAGGCCTACTTCTCCCATCAAGCTGCCGGTGTGCCCGGCACGGTGGCCGGTTTGATCCATGCTCAGGAACGCTTCGGCAAGCTCACGCTCAAGCAGGTGATTCAGCCGGCCATCGATCTGGCAGAAAAAGGCTTTGCGACCCCGCTCGCACTGCACATGAGCCTAAACGCTCGTGCCGAGCGGCTTGCTGAGAATGCCGAAGCCAAGCGGATCTACTTACAGGGCGGCGAGGCTGCCCCAGCGCCGGGCACGCTGCTCACGCAATCCGATCTGGCAAGCACGCTCAAGCGCATTCGCGATAAAGGTGCCGACGGTTTCTATAAGGGCGAAACCGCCGAACTGATTGCCGGCGATATGGCCGCCAACGGTGGGCTCATTACCACCGAAGACCTCGCCGGCTATCGCGCACTGGAGCGCCCGCCCGTGCGGGGCACCTTCCGCGACTTCGAGATTGTGTCGGTGGCACCGCCTTCCTCAGGCGGCGTACACGTTCTGCAAATGCTCAACATTTTAGAGCCCTACCCACTGGAGTCCTACGGCCACAACAGTGCCGCCTACCTGCATCGGGTAATTGAGAGCATGAAGCTCGCCTATGCCGATCGGAGTCGCTACATGGGTGACCCGGATCAAACCGTGATCCCGACCGAGGCACTGATCAGCAAAGAATATGGCGCTGAACGCCGCAAACTGATTGACGCCGAGCGCGCCAAAACCGCCGAAGAGATTGGCCCCGGTAACCCGGTACCCACAGAGAGCCCCGACACCACCCATTATTCGGTAGCCGATGCCGAGGGCAATGTGGTGGCCAACACGTACACGCTGAATTTTAGCTTTGGTTCACACATCGTGGTGCCGGGTACAGGCATCTTGCTTAATAATGAGATGGACGACTTCGCCGCCAAGGCGGGCGACGCCAACGCTTACGGACTGGTGCAGGGCGAGGCCAACACCATTGCCCCCGGCAGGCGGCCACTGTCTTCCATGACTCCCACCATTGTCTTTAAGGACGGGCAGCCCTGGCTGGCAGCAGGGAGCCCCGGTGGCTCGCTGATCATCACCACGGTGCTCCAGACTCTGCTCAATGCCATGGTCTTCGATATGAATATTGCGGCGGCCGTGGCGGCACCGCGGGTACACAACCAGTGGATGCCCGACCGCACGCTGGTAGAGCCTGGTATCAGCTTGGATACACAGCGGATACTGGAGGACTGGGGCCACAGCCTCAGCCCCACGCGCCGCACCATTGGCCGCTCGAACTCATTGATAATTGATGAGGGATGGATGCAGGGTTTTGCCGATATGCGCCGGCCCGGGGGCCACGTCGCTACCGAGTAACCATTGCCCGCATGCGCGCGAGCACCGCGCAAGTCCAATACGCGGTCATGTGGAGGAGCGTGTCTCAATCAGCCTTGGGCATCCGCACCTTGTAGGTCTGCCGGGCCATGGCGACCAGAGCACCGTCGGTATCCCATATTTCGGTATCGGTCTCCGCCACACCGCGCGTTACCTGCCGCGTGGTGTGTCGCCCCAAAAGCGGACCGGCTGCAGGCTTATGGCGTACCTGTACCGTGAGTTCCACCGTGGGCACCCATCCAAAAGCGCCATAAATCGTGAAGATGGGCGGCGGCATGATGTCGGCAAACATCAACAGATCAATCGGCCCCGGCGCAGCGCCATCCTTATGTGACAGCCAGGCAACAAACTCCCCTGACCCATTTGTGTGCCCATCCGAAAACACCTCCGCGCCCTGCACCATGCGCAGATCGATGCTCTGATGAATCTCAAGGTGCGACATGGCAGGTGCGACGACGTCATCGAATGCAGGTACTTTAGGCGGTGCCACGCTGGTCCAATCCGGGCCGCCGAGTCTATCGAGATCGGTGTAGGCCGCGGTAGCGCGCAGCTTTAAATGACCATCCTGCCGCAGATCAGCACTGGCAAAGTGGGTGCTGCGGGTCTCGGAGAGCGACTCCACGGCCACCTCGACCCCTCCTAGTGCCACCGGCGCCAAGTAAAACGCATTGATGCTCAGCGGGTCGGGCTGATTCAGGGCTTCAGACAAGGCCCGACCAACCAGCGCCAGCACGTAGCCACCGTTGGCCACTGACCCGATACGCCAGCCGCGATGCACCTCCGCCTGCCACTGCGAATTACCCTGCGGCGACACCGCGGTTTGCGAATAAAACTGACCCATGTTGCTCCCTTAATGGCTGTAGCGCTGTTTGTTCGACATCCGTTCAGCAAGGTTGGCGTTAACCGCACTCACTGACCTGCTTTTTTCTGCCACATCGCTCTATACTGAGTGGCCATATTACGCGCCGGAGAGGGATCTTGGCCCCCACGCGTCGAATGTCGATACAGCAAGGATTGCTATTACTGGCCCTCACTGCCTATGGGGTCATTCCATCGGCTTTTGCCTCACAAAATGCGAATCCCGAGGTTGACGACGCCGAGGCCGCGCCCATCGTAATCGATATGGCGGCGCCGTTGGAGACTCAACGCCTTCCGCCACCTGCTCCAGAACCCAGCGCACTGGGGGTCTACCGAACCTACATTCAATCCATGGAGGCCAGCGCCGGGGCATTCGCACCAGGACTTACAGAGCAGCTACTGGGATTGGGCCTTAACCTGCAGGCGCTCGACCGGCACGAAGAGGCCGAGGCCGTGCTGAAGCGCGGAGTGCATGTGAGTCGCGTGCAATCGGGACTGTATTCCGCAGACCAGATCCCTCTGTTGCGCGCCGAAATTCGCAGCCTCACCGCTATGGGGCGCTTTGATGAAGTCGATGAACGACAGCGTTACCTTGCCAGAGTGGAATCAGAAGCGCTTGAGGGCACCCCCGCGTCGATTGCCGCATTGTTAGATCAAGCAGCGTGGGCTGAACAGGCATGGGATTTGCGAGTGGGTGAGCAGGAAACCCACCCTGAGCACCTCGCCAGAAGCTGGGAGTACTATCGGCTAGCGTACAATCAGAGTTCTCATCTGTTCGGAGAAAAGTCTCTGGCACTCTTAAAACCCCTCGAAGGCATGTTGCGTTTGCAGTACGACTTTGCCTCGCTGCAACGAGATAACACGAGCAGTAAAGCATTCGACAGCAATAATTACCGACAGAGTACAGCGGTGGCAGGTGTGTACCGTCGAGGTGAGGCCGTGCTCTACACCATCTATGGCTTAAAGCGGGTTAACGGTGCTAGCGCCGGTGAACAGGCTCATGACCTTGCCAGATTGGGAGATTGGGCATGGTGGATGGGGCGTCGAACCGATGCTTACGATTATTACGAGCAAGCCTGGCGCAGGATTACACCGCCACCGGAACCACCGCCGGACACCAACGAAACGGCTGATACCGGTGCCACCACCGAAAGCGGGGACACAGCACTGCCAGCTGAGGATGGCAATCAAATTATCGCAGCTGCGGCAGAAAGCGCCGTGACCAGCAATGCAAGCGAGGGTGGCGAGAGCGCTGCAACGGATGCGTCGCCTCCCGAGCCCGAGCCCATCGACGACCCGGTAATGAGAGCGGCCTTGTTCGAGACGGCCACCCCTCTGCCCGACATCGACAGCCTGAGACCTCTGCCACCCTTCAGCAGAGACGACTCCGGCCCCATCGTGGTGCAATTTCGCGTGAACGATTTGGGAAAAGTGAGAGATTTGGAACGTCTGGTGACGAGTGAGGTCATAGAAACAGCGCAAAACGAGTCCGAGGAGGACGCCAGTAGTGAAGCTGACTTTGAAGCTAAGGAGGATAGCGCTTTGGTAGAGCGACTGTTCAGAAAAATCCGGCGAACCCGTTTCAGACCGCGATACGCGGCGGGACAACCTATCGAGACTGATATGATTATCTGGTCCTTTGATCTGGAGCCTCCCAGAGCCGACAGCATGGCACTGCAACCACAATGAAACGCGCTGTTTTCTATCTGTTGCCGATTAGACTGCGTCCACTGCTCGCGATGGGCTTGGTGGGGGTTTTGCTGATGTTGGCAGGCTGCCCCTCTGCCAGCACGCCCACAACACCCTCGGTACCCACACCGCCCACTCCTTCTTCGAGCTCGGGTGCTTCATCCCCCAGCGGGGGTGGTGCCAGTGGTTCAAGCTCCAGTAGCGGCAGCTCAGGAGCCAGCAGCTCCAGTGCTAGCGGATCCAGCGGCAGTTCTGGCTCAAGCAGCGCGAGTTCTGGTGGATCCAGCGGCAGTTCGGGCAGCGCTAGTAGCGGCGGATCCAGCGGCAGCTCGGGAGCCGGCTCGACCGGAAGCGCAAGTGGTTCTGGCGGCATCCCCGGCGCGGGCACGTCTGGCCCGGGCCAAGCCGGCTCAAGTAACGGCGCAGATACCGCAGGAGCCGGATCTTCGAATACTGCTGGTGAGGGTGCATCCGGCAGTGGTGGCGAACCCGGATTTGGCGATATGGCGGGTGGCGCAGATTTACCTTCGATGGTCGATACTTTGCCCACCTTCGACGAGGATTATGGTTCCGAGGGACAAGGGACCTCCGATAACGACGGTGCTGAAAACAGTGCCGAAGGCGATGAGGGCTCAGGCCGCGGCGATCAGGTTGCGCAAGGCACCGATGGAGGCGCTGGCACCGGAGGTGAAGGTGACGATCCCGGTGGCGCAGACGGTGATGCCGGCGCACAAAATAGCCCCGGCACTCGCGCAAGCGGGGGAATGGAATCGGACATGGGCGCCAATGGCCCGCTCACTTCGGCAGAGCGGGTCGCCATACTCGATCGGCAGCTCGAAGAGAGCACTCGGGATTTTGACGGCATTATTTATGACGAGGAGCAGCGCCAGCGCGAAGCCGCGCGAGAACGCGCTGCTGCCAACCAGAGCACGGTTAGCACTGCCGGAGACAGCGAGGCCGGCGGCGGCGAAGAACCCGATTTTGGCGGCGGCATGGCGAGCGCTGGCACCGGCTCGGTAGGGGGCGGCATTGGTGGGCGCAGCGGAGCACCGCCACCCGATGGTGCAAAATATCCGCCGCCGGGTGATATCCCCAACGGCAATGACGACGATGTTGTCGCAAGGCAATTGCGCGAGGCCGCCATGCGCGAGGCAGACCCGGAAGTGCGCGAAAAACTCTGGAACGAGTACCGCAAGTACAAAGGCCTTGAGGTACCCGAATTATGATCCGCCTCGGTCTGGCGCTGATGCTGGGCGTCACACTCCTGACGGGCTGCGTATCGGAGACCGTAAAATCCACCCAAGTCCCTGCGCTTAATGCCCCGAACACACTAACTCCCGAGGCAGAGCTTCTTGATGTGGGCGTGGTCATTCTTGACCCGGGCATCAGTACAGTTGAGGACGAAGCGCTCGTCTATCCCGAAGTGCGAAGAGCCGAAGCCACCTTCATGGCAACGGAGCTCACCCAGGTGCTAACCGAGCAAGGGGGTTGGGGCGCCGTCAGAGTGGTCCCGGACGACCGGCAGTTCTCAGATCTACTTGTGCAGGGCACCATTTTGCGTTCTGACGGGGAAGCCTTGGAATTGAAGATTGTGGTGCACGATGCCCGAGGCACGGTGTGGCTCGACAAACGGTATACCGGGGTGACCAGTCGCTATGCCTATGAGCAGGGCACACGGGTCAAGCAAGATCCGTTTCTCGCGGTCTACCGCATGATCGCCAATGATATGTTGCAAAAATTCGCTGGGGTTCCCACGACAGAGCGCACCGAGATTCGGCAAGTCGCTGAAATGCGTTTCGCTCGCGACTTTGCCAACGGCGCCTTTGCCGACTACCTGCAGGAAGATGAGCAAGGACACATCTCGTTGCGCCGACTGCCTGCCGAGGATGATCCCATGCTCAGTCGCATTCGCGGTCTGCGCCAGCGACACTACGTCTTTGTCGATACCCTACAAGGTCACTATGCGGGATTCTCGGAGGGCATGTATGCGCCCTATCAGGAGTGGCGCAAGGCAAGTTACGAAGAAACCGTGGCCCTGCGAGAACTGGAGTCGGAGGCGCAGCGCGAGATGATCGCTGGCGGCGCGGCTATTATCGCGGGGATTGTGGCGCAAACTTCGGGGAGTCGTTCCGCGCGGAGTGCCGGCGCGGTGGGTGTTATTGGAGGCGGAGTGCTGCTAAAAAAGGGGCTCGAAAAACGCGCCGAGTCCAAGATCCACTCTCTGGCGTTGGAAGAACTCGGACAATCGCTTGACGCCGAAATTACTCCCCGGGTCATTGAGCTTGAGGACCGGACAGTGCAACTCTCGGGCAACGTAGAAGACCAGTACGACCAATGGAGAGAACTGCTAGCGGATATCTACGCGGCCGAATTGGCCGCATTGGAACCTCCTGATTCGCCAGAGTCGGCTCCCACTCTGGATGCTGAGCCGCAGGACTCGTGACCGACCGCAAAGACCAACCCCTATCCGCTACTGCCTTCGAACCCGCGCCGACCGCTAGTCAAACGATCGCCGCAGAAGAGACATCAGGCGGGCAACCACGCTGGGTGGTCATCGGTCTGGCGCTATCAATCGTACTGCTTGTTTTTGTTTTTATTGTGCTGCCACAGCTGGTGGCACCTAGCGACACCGCGTTACCCACGGTTGCAGTAGACCCCGCGGATTCAGGTGGCTCCGTTGCCGCTAGCAACCCAGCAAATATCGATGAAGCAGCGGGCAATGGTCGCAGCCCCTTTGCCGAAGCACAGGAGGGCGCGCTGCGCCGCGAGGCTCAGGAAGTATTACAGGCGCTACTCGCGCTGCAGGAGTCTCTTGCAAAGCGCGGCGCAGCCACATGGGGTGAGCCGGGTTACAGTCAGGCCCTGGCCGCCGCAGACAAAGCTGATGTGGCGTATCGGGAACGGGATTTTAGTGCGGCAACCGAGGATTATCAAAATGCCCTGAATGAACTTCTTGCATTAGAAGCGAGCCTCCCTGAGCGAATCGAAGCGCTACACGCGACTGTGACCACCGAGATTGAGCGCGGGGAATTGCTGGCCGCACAGGCGCGCTTTGACGAATTGCAAGAGATGGCGCCTGCCGATATTCGCCTTATCACCTTGGAGCCGCGCATCGCCGCGTTGCCCAGAGTCATTGCCGCCCTGGAAGCCGCCGCCGCGGCCGAGACCGAGGGCAATCTGAGCGTCGCGGTCACATCCGCCAGAGACGCCACACGCGCTGACCCTCAACATCAACGCGCTCAACGGCGCCTGTCTGAACTGCAATCGGCACTCACCCGGGCACAATTCACCGAGGCCATGACTACGGGATATGCCGCCTTGACCCGCCAGCGTTTCACCGACTCAGAGGCGGCGTTTACCACAGCCGCGAGACTCCTGCCGGGTGCGCCGGAGCCACAGTCAGCACTGATAGAGCTCGAGCAGGCCCGGACGCAAGCGATACTGATCGCGTTGCGAGAACAGGGCGCAGAGGCCGAGCTGGAAGAGCGTTGGGCAGAGGCCGTGGCACATTACGAGGAAGCACTGAAAATTGATGGCCTGCTGCTATTCGCGACCGAAGGTAAAGCGCGGGCGCGGCCGCGCGCCGATCTCGATACCCGGCTGGCCAATATTCCCAAAGAGCGGGATCGGTTGGTAGATCGACGCATTTTAGCCGAGGCAGAGGCCTCCCTCGCCGAGGCGAGCACAATCACCGAACCGGGCCCGCGTCTGCAATCTCAAATAACGGCGGCGCAGGAAACGATTACCTATGCAAAGACACCGGTAGCGGTATCAATCACATCCGATGGCACCACCGACATCACGCTGCTCCGAGTCAAGCGCTTGGGCACGGTCACGCAACAAATACTCTCCCTGCGTCCAGGGACTTACACGGCGGTTGGGATTCGCGATGGGTACCGGGATGTTCGCGTCACATTCGATGTCCGCCCCGATCAAAATAATGCAGTAGCTGTCCGCTGCGTTGAACCCATTTGAGCACGCGGCGTGACTGAACAAGAAGACAAATTGACTCCAGGGCGCTTCTCGCCTCCCGAGCAGGATGGCACCGGGAACAGGCTAACTGCCACAACGTTTGAGCCGCTGAGTGAAGCAGTCGTCAAACGTGCTTCTATGCCACCTGCACAGGTCGCGCTGGGCATTACCGGCGTCGTGATTGCCGCACTACTCTTTTTTCTATTCACTGCGCGGTCGCTCACACTCAACATTGAGGCTGAGTCTGAGACCCATATTTCTCTTGGCGGATTACATTGGTCTTTTGGTGATCGAATGCTGATCCGCTCAGGTGACTACGACTTAACCATTACAGCAGAGGGATACCACCCCTATCGGCAGACCATTACGGTGAATAACGCCAACACCCAACAGTTGGATATCCGCCTCGCACCCCTGCCGGGTAGCGTCGACATAACGACCGTGCCAACTGGCGCCACCCTCACACTGGACGACCTCCCACTTGGGGTAACGCCCAGCGAATCGCTGTCGCTCGAAGCGGGGACCTATGCGCTTAACGCCGCCCTGCCCCGCTATCAGCCATGGCAAGGACAGCTTGAAGTTGTCGGTCGCAACCAAAGCCAACGCATTAACATCGCCCTGGTGCCAGATTGGGCGCAAATCCGCTTTACCACCGTTCCGCAATCGGCAGTGGCAAGTGTAGATGGGCAACCAGTCGATCTCACGACCGACGGAATATCGGTGCTATCAGGCGAACATGAGCTGATCCTTAGCGCGCCCGGCTTCGTCCCTGCACCCGTTCCACTCATAGTGGTCGCCGGAGTCGATCAGGATCTCGGTGCCATTGCCCTGAGCCCTGCGGACGCAACCCTGACACTCAGCAGCACGCCCCCGGGCGCAGGCGTGACCACCAACGGCACCTTTACCGGGCTGACACCACTCACCTTGGCACTGGCGCCCGCTGCACCACACAGCTTGCAGATATCGCGAGCGGGTTACCAGTCACAGACCTTGAACGTGACCCTGTCTCGTGGTCAGACAGCCAGTCGCAACGTCGATTTGGTCCCGGAACTTGGCGAGGTGCGCTTTGCTATTTTGCCCGCTAACGCCGAACTATTCATTAATGGCAAGGTCGTCGGCACGGGCAGTCAAACGCGGTCACTCCCTGCGGTGCAACAACGCGTCGAGGTGCGGCTCGCGGGGTATGCAGGTTATGACACCCGCGTGCTCCCTAAACCAGGCCTGCCACAGCAAGTCAGTGTGACGCTGCTCACCGAGGCCGCCGCTCGCAAAGCGGCGATGACCCCAACGATCACCACGCCGCTGGGGCAGACGCTGGTGCTGGTAGACCCTTCCACCGAAACT
>Ga0209374_1002957_pt1 | contig 13957 bp, 14 predicted proteins | sample SaaInlLV_DNA_10m_FD_184683 | JGI IMG/M metagenome (GOLD analysis project Ga0209374, IMG submission 184683) | Marine microbial communities from expanding oxygen minimum zones in the Saanich Inlet - SI075_LV_DNA_10m (SPAdes) (version 2) | ecosystem: Environmental > Aquatic > Marine > Unclassified ...
GTTTATAAAATATTGTTTCTTCATTTATTCACAAAATATTTTCAAGCAAGCCATTCTAACAGCTACACCAAGTTCAACTTGTTCCTTTATTACACTTTTATTAATATCGTCAGCTAGTCTTGTATCGATCTCAATTCCTCTATTCATTGGGCCAGGATGCATAATAATTGCATCTGACTTTGCGTGATCAAGTTTATCGGGAGTTAATCCATAATATTCATAATATTCTCTGTTTGATGATAGAAATGAACTTGTCATTCTTTCATTTTGAAGTCTTAACATCATTACTATATCGCAATCTTTAAGTCCTTTTTTCATATCTGTAAAAGTATTAACCCCAAATTTTTCAATTTCTTTTGGCATTAAGTTTGTTGGTGCAACAATATTAACCTCTGCTCCCAACATTGTGAGCAAATAAATATTTGATCTTGCAACTCTTGAGTGGAGAATATCACCACAAATTGCAATTTTTAATCCTTGAATTTTTTTCTTTCTATTAATTATTGTTAATGCATCTAATAAAGCCTGAGTAGGGTGTTCTCTTCTACCATCACCAGCATTTAGTACAGCACAATTAACTTTCTGAGATAATAAATTACAAGCACCTGAGTCTTGATGTCTAATTACAATTATATCAGGGTGCATTGCGTTTAAAGTCATAGCGGTATCTATCAATGTTTCACCTTTTTTAATGGCAGAGTTCCCCATATTCATAGACATTACATCTGCCCCCAAACGTTTACCTGCTAGTTCAAATGAACTTTGTGTTCGTGTAGATGGTTCAAAAAATAGATTAATTTGTGTTTTTCCATTCAAAACATTTAATCTTTTGTTTTTACTTTGATTAAGTTTGATGAATGATTGTGACTCGTTTAAAATCAGATTTACATCATTAATTGATAAATCTTGGATACCTAATAAATGTTTTTGAGAAATTTTAACAGCTTTGTTTGATTTAGTTGCCATTAAAATTAACTCTATAACTATAAAGTAGTGTTATGGCAAGTATTAATTCTTTAAAAAATCTATAGCTCCCTGAAGTATAAAAGCCGCAGCATTTTGATCTATATTTTTTTCTCTTTTACTAACATTTACATCTAGTTGACTAGATAGGTTAAAGGCCCCAACCGTTGAAAGTCTTTCATCCCAAAGACATACGTCTACATCAATAGCTTTATCTATATTATTTGAAACATCATTTACTGATTGAGCCGATCTACCCAATGATCCATCCATGTTGATTGGATTCCCAATTATAATACCTTTAATATCATATTCCTTAATCAGTTTTTTTAATTCTTCAATTAATTCATTGGTATTAGTCTTATTAATCGTTTTAAATGGTGTTGCTATAGATTGCTTTTCATCACAAATGGACACACCAATTCTTTTTGAACCTAGATCTAATCCAATCAATCTGCTGGTTTCTGACTGCTTTTTTTTTAAATCTTCAATAGTGATCATATTGTATATTTTTAACTTAAGTGATAGTTTGCGACATATTTAAATACCATATGAGCATCGATCTTAAAACCATAAAGCATATCTCTAAATTATCAAGAATTTCAGTTGATGAACAAAAAGCTGAAAAACTTGCTGGTGATTTAAACTCAATATTTGAATTTATTGAAAAATTAAATGAATTAAATACAGATAAAGTTGAACCATTAACATCAGTAGCAGAAACTACATTGAAATTTAGATCTGATGAAGTCAAAAGTGAGAATATAAGAGAGCAAATTATAAAAAATTCGCCTGAAGATAATGAAGATTTTTTTGTTGTACCAAAGGTTGTCGAATAATGTCAGATATAACAACTCAGTCATTAACTTCATTAGTTAATAATATCAAAAATAAAAAACTATCTTCTGAGGAAGTAACTCAAGCATTTGTAGATCGTTCAGAAAAATCAAAAGAATTAAATGCTTACATTACAGAAGATTTTTCTAATGCAATCAATAAAGCTAAAAAATTTGATCAAAATCCAAATTTAGATTTAAAATTGCCTGGAATACCTATGGCCGTTAAAGATCTCTTTTGTACTGAAAATATTAGAACTACTGCAGGAAGCAAGATTTTAGAAAACTTTATTCCCACATATGAGTCTACTGTTACGCAAAACATTTGGAACGAGGGTGCTATACTGCTTGGAAAGTTAAACTGTGATGAGTTTGCCATGGGATCTTCAAATGAAACAAGTTTTTATGGTAATGTGCAAAACCCTATAGATAATGGATTAGTACCTGGGGGTTCATCTGGTGGATCTGCAGCAGCAGTTTCTGGTCAACTTACACCAATCACAATTGGTACAGATACAGGTGGTTCTATTAGACAACCAGCGTCATTTACCGGTACAGTAGGTTTAAAACCTACTTATGGTAGCTGTTCAAGATATGGAATTGTTGCTTTTGCATCTTCATTAGATCAAGCAGGACCAATGGCTCAAAATGTTGAAGATTGTGCACTACTTCAAGAAGTCATTAGCACTTACGATAAAAAAGATTCTACTTCGATTGATTTTAAAAGAAATGATTACAGCAAAGAATTAACTAAAAATATTAAAGGTAAAAAAATTGGTATACCAAAAGAATATAGAGTAGAGGGGATGCCTAAAGAAATAGAAGATTTATGGCAAAAAGGAATACAGTACGCAAAAGAATGTGGTGCTGAAATAATAGACATTTCTTTACCGAACACTAGTTACGCATTACCTACTTATTATATAGTTGCACCGGCTGAAGCTTCATCAAATTTAGCAAGATACGATGGTGTAAAATATGGCTTTAGAGCAAAGGGTGAAAATTTAATTGATATGTATGAAAAGACTAGATCTGAGGGATTTGGTGCAGAAGTTCAAAGACGGATAATGATAGGTACATATGTTTTGTCTTCGGGATATTATGATGCTTATTATTTGAAAGCTCAAAAAGTTAGAAAATTAATCAAAAATGATTTCGATGAAGCTTATAAAAAAGTTGATGCAATATTAACACCATCCACTCCTAGCTCAGCTTTTAAAATTGGTGAGAAAAAAGATGATCCAGTTTCTATGTATTTAAATGATATATTTACCGTACCTGTAAATTTAGCTGGTTTACCAGCAATATCTATTCCAGCTGGTCATGATGCATCTGGTTATCCACTTGGATTACAAATTATAGGTAAAGCTTTTAAGGAGCAGGAAATATTGAATGTTGCTTATGCAATGGAGGATAAAATAAATTTTAAAAATAAAATTACTGACTGGTGGATTAAATAATGGCTAAAGATAAATCTGAATATTTAATCGAAAGACATAATAATGTTTATGAGGTTGTTATTGGTTTAGAAGTACATGCTCAAGTAACCTCTAATTCAAAATTATTTTCATCTTCTTCTACAAAATTTGGAGCAGAACCTAATACGCAAGTAAGTTTAGTTGATGCAGCTTTTCCAGGTATGTTACCTGTAATCAATGAATTTTGTGTAAAGCAAGCGATTAAGACTGGAATAGGGTTAAAAGCAGAAATTAATAAAAGATCAGTATTTGATAGAAAAAACTATTTTTATGCAGATTTACCTCAAGGTTATCAAATTTCACAATTTAAATATCCGATAGTAGGTGAGGGTACCGTTATTCTTGATATGCCAGAAGGTCAAAAGGAAGTTGGTATTGAAAGACTTCATTTAGAGCAAGATGCAGGAAAAAGTATTCATGATATGGACCCACAAAATACTTTAGTTGATTTGAATAGATCAGGTGTAGCTCTAATGGAAATAGTAAGTAAACCAGATTTAAGAACCCCAGATGAAGTAAGCGCTTATATAAAAAAACTAAGATCTATAATGAGGTACTTAGGAACATGTGATGGTAATATGCAAGAAGGATCCCTAAGAGCTGATGTAAACGTTTCAGTTAGATTAAAAGACTCAAAAGAACTTGGAACACGTTGTGAAATTAAAAATGTAAATTCTATTAAATTTATGCAGATGGCTATTGATTATGAGGCTAATAGACAAGTTGATTTGATTGAAGAAGGTAAATCTATCGATCAAGAAACAAGATTATTTGATACAAAAAAAAATGAGACGAGATCAATGAGATCTAAAGAAGATGCCCATGATTATAGATATTTTCCTGATCCAGATTTATTACCATTGGAAGTTACAGATGAATTTATCAATGAACTTAAAGCTGATATTCCTGAGTTACCAGATGATAAAAAGAAAAGATTTATAGATGAATTTAAAGTTTCTCCTTATGAAGCAACAATTTTAGTCTCTGATATTGAAACTGCTAAATATTTTGAAGAAGTAGTTGCAAAGATGGGGAAAAACCAAGATATCAAATTAGCAGTTAATTGGATTACTGGAGAATTGTTTGCAGTTTTAAATAATAAAAATTTGGAAATTTCTCAAAGTCCGATAAGTGCAAAAAATTTAGCAAAATTGGTTAATTTAATTAAAAATGGAACAATTTCTGGAAAAATTGCTAAAACTATTTTTGAATTAATGATGGATGGAGACAAAGATCCCCAAATAATTGTTGAAGAAAAAGGACTAAAACAAGAAAGTGACCCTAAAGCTTTAGAAGCTTTAATAGATAAGATTATTGATGATAATAGAGAAAAAGCTATTGAATATAAAAACGGAAAAGAAAAATTATTTGGTTTCTTTGTAGGCCAAGCAATGAAAGTTTCAGGTGGTAAAGCAAATCCTCAATTAATAAACGAGATATTAAAGAAAAAGCTTTAATAAGATGGGTGCAAACCTTGAAATAACAAATAAATTACAAAATTATATTAATGATTTTGGTTTAAAATTACATCCAGTTCAGCAAGAAATAATTGATTATAATAATACACTAGGTGACATCAAGAGGATGCAGGTTGATCCATCTCAATGTCATTTTCTTCGTTTAATTATAAAAATTTCTAATATTAAAAATGTACTAGAGATTGGTACTTTTACTGGACTTAGTGCGCTATCAATATCACTAGCCTTACCAGAAGATGGAAAACTTATAGCTCTTGATAAAAATGAGGAAACAAACAAAGTAGCCTCAAGTTTTTTTAAAAAAGCTAACCAAGATCATAAGATTAAAACAATAATTAAACCAGCTCTTGAGAGTTTAGATGATTTAAAAAATAATAAATTTGATATGATTTTTATTGATGCTGATAAAATGAACTATAAAGAATATTATGAGAGATCATTAAAGCTAACAAATAAAGGTGGCTTAGTAATTATTGATAACGTTTTGTGGCATGGTGAAGTCGCTGATGAAAACAATCTAGACAAGTACACAGTTAATATAAAAGAATTCAATTCATATGTTTCAAATGATAATAGAGTAGAACAAATTATATTGCCATTAGGTGATGGGATGACTGTTTGTAGAGTTTTATAATGTTTGAAGTTTTTGGTTTCTATAAATTTATAAAGATTAGATCTTTAAAAAAAAATAAAGTTTATCTTCAAGATTTTTTGATAAGTAAGAAAATTAGAGGAACAATAATTATTGCAAATGAGGGATTGAACGGAACAATATCTGGTAATGCTAAAGATATTACAAGTACTATTAATAAATTAAAAAAAATATTTTCTTTTAAAGAATTTGATAACAGCAATAACTCTAAGAGTAAGTTTCAACCATTTCACAAACCTAAAGTAAAAGTTAAAAAAGAAGTAGTTCCGATGAATTTAACTCTTAATTCTAAAGAAAGAAATTTAAATACACATTTAGATCCCAAGGAATGGAATGAATTAATCAAAAAAAAAGATACTCATATAATAGATACAAGGAAACCTTTTGAATTTGATGTTGGTACGTTTAAAAAATCAGTTAACCCTGATGTGAATAATTTTAGAGATTTTCCAAAATATCTAAATAAACTTAAAAAAGACAAACCTGTAGCAATGTTTTGTACTGGTGGAATTAGGTGTGAAAAAACTTCGGTATATTTGAAAAAGAAAGGTTTTAAAAACATTTATCAATTGAATGGTGGAATTTTAAATTATTTAAAAAAGACTAAAGAAAAAGATAGTCTATGGAAAGGGGAGTGTTTTGTTTTTGATAACAGAATCAGCCTTCAACATGGTCTTAAAGTTGGAACATACTTTATGTGCAGTGGATGTAGAAAACCAATTTCTCCTAAAGATAAAAAATCTAAGAAATATGAAGAAGGTGTTTCTTGCCCAAATTGTCACGATAATTTAACAGAAACTCAAAAAGCAAGATTTAGAATGAGACAAAAACAAATAAACCTTGCTAAAAAGAGTGGATCAAAGCATATATTCCAGAAAGAATTTAAATAAAATAATTTTGTCTAAACAAATAAATTTAACAAAAGATCCTATTTGGGATCTTCTTAGAAAAGTAACAATACCTGCAAGTGTAGGATCGTTATTTCAAACTTTCTATAATTTAGTTGATACTTGGTTTGCAGGTAGAATTTCAGCTGAAGCAATAGGTGCGATAGCAAAGTCGTTTCCAATATATTTTGTAATTATAGCGGTTGGTGTAGGTATTGGTGCTGCAACAAATGCATGTATTGGTAATTTATTAGGTGAAAAGAAAATTAATAAGGCTTCATTATTTATTGCTCAATCAGTAGTTTTTGCAATTGTGACATCTGTTATTGTCACATTGTTTGGTTTAAATGTTTCCAATTTTCTTTTGGGAGTAATGGGGTCAGATGCAGCAAGCATAGCTTTAACAAGAGAATATTTAGATATTATTTTTTACGGTACATTTATTGTAATGATTCAAATTTCATTAAATGGCGCCTTAAACGCACAAGGTGATACAAAAAGTTATAGAAATGTACTAATTTTTAGTTTTTTCTTAAATATTTTTTTAAACCCGTTGTTTATTTGGGGTTATGGATTTATCCCAGCTTTTGGTATTGGTGGACTAGCAATTGCAACTGTAATTTCACAATCTATTGGTACATTTTATTTAGCATATAAAATCAACTCATGTAAATTACGTAAATATTTATACATTCAGTGTTTTATTCCTAAATTAGATATGCTTAGAGAATTATTTTCTCAAGCGCTTCCTATAATGTTTAGTATGCTCTTCATTGGAGTGGGTATATTTAATATTTTATATTTTATTGGACAATTTGGAGAAATGGCTACAGCTGGTTATGGTTCTGCTTTAAGAGTTGAACAAGTTTTCTTGTTACCTGTTATTGGTCTTAACACTGCTGTACTTTCTATTGGTGGACAAAATTTTGGTGCAAAAAAATTTAATCGAATAAGAGAATTATATACGAAGGCTCTTCTATTTGGATCTTCTTTTATGGTTGGTGCAGGGATAATATTATTTTTTGGAGCAGAGTTTTTTGTATCTCAATTTACAGATAATGCAGAAGCAATTAAACATGGAGCGATCTATCTTAAAGTTGCAGCATTAATAGGTCCTATTTATCCTGTATTCTTTATTACAACTGCAGTATTTCAAGCTCTAAAAAAACCTATATATAGTTTGTATTTAAGTATTTTAAGGCTAACAGCATTTCCTTTTTTATCTTTATGGTATGTCATAAATATTAGAGGCGGCGATTATAATGATATATTTTATACAATAATGGCTACTAACTGGTTTATGGGTATTGCTCTAATCATATTCATTGGATATTTTTTAAACAATGTATTTAAGCAAAAGAAAAGCCATTTTAGTTATTAGTGTTTTAGCACTAGTATTTTTTTTCACTTACAATGACGTAAAATCACAAGATGTTAAGATTACTGATGGCGATACAATTAAAATTAATGGAGAAAAAATCAGATTTAGTGGCATAGATACACCGGAATTAAAACAAACCTGTATTATAAGCGGTGTTGAAAATTTTTGTGGATTAAAAGCTAAAGAAATACTTATAGAAAAAATTTCAGATCAAAAAGTTGTCTGTGTCAGTGAAGGAAAAGATCAGTATAAAAGAACTCTAGCAGAATGTTTTGTAAACGATGAGAGTTTATCAAGTTATTTGGTTAGAAGTGGTTATGCGTTTGCTTACAGAAAATATTCCAAAAAATTTGTATCAGATGAAGAGTTCGCTAAATCTAATAAACTAGGTATCTGGTCAATGGAATTTGATTATCCATGGGATTGGAGAAAAAAAAACTAGCTAGTCTTTTTTTAAATTCTTTTCTAATCTTCTTACAAAATAAGAAACAATCAATATCAGAACTAAATACTCTAATATTAAGAAAGTATAAATTTCTAAAGGTCTATACGTAGAGACCACTAATTCATTTGCTTTTCTAGTTAAATCACCAATACCTATTATTGAAACTAATGAAGACATCTTTAATACATAAACAAATTGATTGCCTATGGCAGGTAAAATATTCTTAATTGCTTGAGGCAATATTACTAATCTTAATCTTTTAAAAAAACCTAAACCCAGAGAACTACCAGCTTCCCACTGTGCTTTTTTTATTGAATTAATTCCTGCTCTAAAAATTTCAGCTTGAAAAGCGCTTTCACTTATTGATAGAGCGATTATTCCAGAGACAAATGGACTAAAGCTTATACCTGTCATTATTGGTAGTCCGTAATAAATCCATAAGATTAAAACTAATAATGGTACAGCTCTTACAATTTCAACATAACCAATATTGATATAAGTTAAAAACTTGTTTTTTGCTAAAGAGGGGATAGCAACAAGAAACCCTAAAATCATTGATATAATGATTGATACAACTGAGATAAAAATAGTTGTCGTTAAACCACTTAATAAAAACTTTAAGTTAGTTAATCCTTCAACATTATTTGGTGAGATTATAAACCATCCCAATTCCTGATCTGTACAAGAAGTAAGTGGCAATAATAAAAGTAAAAAAAATAAGTTTTTCACTCTTAAAATTATAGAGGATTAATTACTAATATCTAACTGATTATAAGCTTTTAAGATTATATTTTGATAGTAGCTTTTCAAAGAAACCAGAGCTTTTTTTCTTTTCAATCCAGTTGCTAACATAATCATTCCAAACAGTATCTGATTTAGGAACCATCATCGCAAGAAAAGCAGGATTTTTTTCACCATCTTGTACAATTGCTAACTGAGGGTATTTAATTACTAGTTTGTTAGCTTCAGTTGAACTTGTGATGTTTCCATCAGCTCTACCTGCTAAAACTTCTTGAAAGTCTCTTGCTGGGGCTTCAACTGATTTTAATGTAGATTTAGGAAAAAATTCTTTGGCTTTTTGCTCTTGAGATGTACCAAGTGTAGTTGCTATTTTAACACCTTCATTATTTAAAGAATCCCAAGTTGAAAACTTTTTTAAATTCTTTTTAAGAACAAGTGGAACCGTACCATATTTGTAATATGTAGATGTAAAACCAGCTACTTCTGCTCGCTTGGCAGTTTTAGTAACACTTGTTGAAATATCATATCTACCTGAAGTAATTCCTGAAACAATAGTTTTCCATTCAGTTGGAACGAAAGTAACTTTAACACCCATGTCCTTGGCTAGTTCGTTCATTACATCGATATCAAACCCTTTATACTTATTTGTTGCCGGATCTTTCATTGTCATTGGATCCCAGTCTCCTGTAGTCCCAACTTTTAATTCACCAGATGCAAGTATTTGATCTAGTTTAGATTCTGCATTAGCTGTAAAAGGTAAAAGCACCATAAGTGCAAGTAAGATAAGTTTTTTCATAACTCCTTTTACCTATAAATAATGAATATTAACCTTATAACCTTGACGCACTATCATTTATCCAAGAATACAAATGCTCAGAAAATGAACGTCTAACAAATAAGTTTACTAAATTTTCACCTTTGTTGTGAATTGTCACATCAATATTATTTAGTAATGTTTGTGTTGTAGATCCTTTTTTTTCTTTAAAATCATTAAAATTAAACGGACTACCAGAAGAAAATAATTCATATATTTTGCTTCCTTCTAATTCAAAAAGTACAAACTGGTCTGTTACATCAACCACAGCACCTAAATTAGTCTTAGAAATACTGTTATATAAGCTTTCTTCTAGGGGATATTTATTTGTATCTTTTTCAATGATTTCATTTGATACAATCATCCATTCATCAGGGCTTAGCCAAATAGAGGTAAGTTTAGAACTTGATGAAGATGTATTTGCTTCTGTGGGCAAAATCATATCCAGCTGTTTACCAACAGTAGTAAAAAACTCTCTTTTCTTTCCTCTTAGATTTAATTTCATAACAGGAGATAATTCTTTTACAGTTATTTCGTTGAAATTAATTTGATTATTAATAGGTGAATTATAATTAAGCATTTAACCTCTTATTTTCTGTATCAAAAAAAACTGGATTAGCTATTGTCACATTAATTGTCTTATTTTCCATAGGAATGAATAATTTTTTTCCCATCATGTTTTTTCCACCCCTTACAACAGCAAGAGCGATAGATTTTTTCAAATTTGGGCTATAGTAACTAGATGTTACATGACCAAGCATATTAACAGGAGACTGATTTAATTCAGAAACTATCTGAGCACCTTCTTCTAAAACTATATTTGGATCATCAGTTAAAAGACCTACTAATTGTTTTCTGTCTTCCTTCATAGTGTCCGATCTATAAAGTGAACGTTTACCAATAAAATCATATTTCTTTTTACTTACTATCCAATCCATTTGAAGATCAATAGGCGTCATAGTTCCATCTGTATCTTGACCTACTATAATAAATCCCTTTTCAGCACGTAGTAAGTGCATGGTTTCGGTTCCATATGGAGTGATGTTAAACTCTTTACCAGCTTCCATACATTTTTCCCAAATTGCTTTACCATAATTTGCTTGAACATTAATTTCATAACTATGCTCACCAGTAAAACTAATTTTCATTATTCTACATTTGATATTTCCAATTTGAACATCTTTAAATGACATATGAGGAAAATTTTCTTCAGATAAATCAAAATCGGGAATTATTTTACTTAATATCTTTTTACTATTTGGACCGCAAATACTAGCAGTTGCATAGTGATCAGTAACAGAAGTCAGATAAACATCTAGTTCAGGCCATTCAGTTTGAAGGTAATCCTCAAGTTTGCCTAAAACATTAGCAGCACCACCAGTTGTTGTGGTCATTAGATAATGGTTTTCTCCAAGTCTTGTTGTAACACCATCATCATAAACCATGCCGTCTTCATTCAACATTAAACCGTATCTACATTTTCCTATACCAAGTTTTGACCAAGCATTTGTGTAAACTCTATTTAAAAACTCTGATGCATCCGTTCCTTGAATATCAATTTTACCCAGCGTTGAAGCATCTAAAATACCAGCACTTTCTCTTGCTGCTATACTTTCCCTTTGTACAGCTTCATGCATTGATTCATTATTAATAGGGTAGTACCAAGCTCTTTTCCATTGACCAACATTTTCAAATTCAGCTTTATTTTCTATATGCCAATCATTCATAGGAGTTCTTCTAAATGCATCAAAGTATTCCCTAACATTACGTCCAACAATAGTTCCAAAAGTTAGTGGCGTATAAGGAGGTCTAAACGTTGTAGTTCCAAGTTCACCCATTTTAACATCAGCTGTATCAGCAATTATTCCAAGTGCATGCATATTCCCAAGTTTACCTTGATCAGTACCCATACCTGTTGTTGTATATCTCTTTACATGTTCAATTGATCTAAAACCCTCTCTTAGAGCTAATTTTATATCTTTTGCTGTCGCATCATTTTGGTAATCTACAAATGGTTTGGTTTTACCCAATGGTTTATCTGATGGAAGTAACCATATATTTCTTTTCGAATTATCGTCTTCACTTTCTACAGTTACATTGTCAAAATCTGTTTTCTCAATATTCAAAAATTCTTTTAAATTAATTGATAAATTATTAATAATTTCTTTTATTTTGAAATCACCATTACAAGATCCAACACTTATTTGCTCAGATGGATATTTATTAGGTAAAAAAACTTTATTAGTTTCATCAAATGTTAATTTTCCACCTGATTGAGTAAACAAATGAACAGCTGGTGTCCAACCACCAGCAACACCTAAGCAATCACAAACAATATCAATCTTACTACCAGTCACTGATGAACCATCGTTTGATAACTTCATAGCTGATATACTATTTAATCTTTTATAACCCTTGGTATCTACAATTGTATGAGACCAATGAATTGGAATACCAGCATCTTTAACAGCTTTTACAATTTTTGAGTCTGAATTTTCCCTGATATCAATAACTGCCTCAACTTTAATTCCTTTATTGTAAAGACATAAGGCACTTTCATAAGCACTATCGTTATTAGTAAAAAAAACATTTTTCTTACCTGAAACTACGCCATAAAAATCAGCGTATTTTTTAATAGCTGATGAAAGCATAATACCGGGTCTATCATTATTGTTAAAGATAAGTGGTCTTTCTAAAGCACCAGTTGCAAGAATTACTTTTTTAGCTCGAATTTTTAAAAGTCTTTGTCTAATTTTACCTTGTTTTTCTTTTTTTTCTAAATGATCAGTTAAATTTTCTCTTGCTAATAAATAATTATATCCATGAAATGCAGCAACACTAGTTCGTGTTTTAATTTCTAGGTTTTTTAAATTTTTTAGTTCTTGAATTTCTTTTTTAATCCAATCAGAAGAACTTTGGTTTTCAATTTTGTTAAATTCTCTATTTTGATAAATTGTTGCACCACCCAACTCATTTTTTTCATCAACAAGTAAAGTTTTTAAATTATTTTTTGCAGCATTTTTAGCTGCTAATATTCCTGAGATACCAGCACCAACTACTAGTACATCACAATGAATATATCTGTGATCATATATATCTGGATCTTTATCTTTCGGAGATTTCCCTAATCCTGCCGAGTGTCTAATAAAGTATTCATATTTTTCCCAGAAACTAGCTGGCCACATAAACGTTTTATAATAAAAGCCTGCGGGTAAAAAAGGTGAAATTACATTATTTATTCCTCCAATATCAAAATTGACACTTGGCCAACAGTTTTGACTTGAAGCTTCTAATCCTTCGTAAATTTCAAGCTCTGTAGCTCTGACATTGGGCTCTGTTCTGTCAGTATTATCATTGACTTGAACGATTGCGTTTGGTTCTTCAGAACCTGCTGTCATAATTCCTCTTGGTCTATGGTATTTAAAACTTCGTCCAACTAAATGAACATTATTAGCTAGTAGGGCAGATGCTAAAGTATCACCTTTGAAACCGTAATATTCTTTTCCATTAAATTTGAAAGAAACTCTAATAGTTTCATCAATAAACTCACTAGACTTTACTCTTAAGTTTTCAGCCATTTTATTCTAAAGGGGGTTTTTCACCCATTTTGTAAATTAATTTAATTTGATCATTAGATGTATCTCTCACCATATTAAACCATTTTCGACAACCATGAGCATGGTTCCATCTTTCAAATTGAACACCTTTTATATTTTTTCTCATAAAAAGATATTCCGCCCATTCGTCATCACTTAGCTCTGTTGGTTGTTTTGGTCTTTCTATGTGTGCTTCACCGCCAGCTTTGAATTCTTGTTGATCTCTTTCACCGCAATATGGACAATTTATAACAAACATTAATGAGCAACCGCTGCTGCACCATGTTCATCAACAAGGTCACCACTTACAAATCTATTTAAATTAAATGCTGCATTTAGTTTATGAGGTTCGTCATTTGCAATAGTGTGTGCAAATAAATCTCCTGAACCTGGGGTTGCCTTAAATCCACCAGTTCCCCAGCCACAATTAAAGTATAATCCTTTAACTGAAGTTTTGCTTAATATAGGACTAGCATCTGGACAAATATCTACAATACCTCCCCATTGCCTCAACATTCTCATTCGACTAAAAATTGGATAAAGCTCTAAAATAGCGTTAAGAGTTCCTTCTACAATTTGATGACTTCCTTTTTGTGAATAAGAAACATAATCATCAGTTCCCGCACCAATAACTAGTTCACCTTTATCAGATTGACTTACATAAGCGTGTACAGCATTTGACATTA
>Ga0209374_1002966_pt1 | contig 13914 bp, 11 predicted proteins | sample SaaInlLV_DNA_10m_FD_184683 | JGI IMG/M metagenome (GOLD analysis project Ga0209374, IMG submission 184683) | Marine microbial communities from expanding oxygen minimum zones in the Saanich Inlet - SI075_LV_DNA_10m (SPAdes) (version 2) | ecosystem: Environmental > Aquatic > Marine > Unclassified ...
GATGGAAAATGGCAGGATCATCCAAGCCCCAGCAAATAAAAATCCGATACTGACGGTGCCTGACACAATCATCAGGGTATACAGCAGATACAGATTAAACCGCCAAGTGCCAGATGCATTTGGGCGCAACACGATTTTCCCTGTTTGGGTTGTGTCGTCAATGTCGAGTTCCACCATGTTGCCGTGATCCTTTACGTCGACGCGCTGAACGCCTCACCTTGAATAAGCGCCGCAAGATAATGAAGTAGCTGATGATTGTCTTGGGCTGTCCCAACGGTGATACGAAGCTTGTCCTGCAAACGATCATGCGAAAAATAGCGCACTAGAATATGCCGCGCTTTCAAACCCTCATAGAGTGTTTCGGCGCTCAGCGGGCATTCTGGGGGCACGGTCGCCAGCAGAAAATTGCTTTCAGAAGCTTCGACTTGCAGCCCCAGCGCCTGAAGGTCACGACAAAGGTCTGAACGGCTTAAACGAACCTGCTCCCAAACTGATTTTGCGTAGGCTTGATCCGCTAAAGCGACTTCCGCGAGTTGCTGACTGATGACATCGAGGTTGTAGCTATCCCGCGTCTTGTGCAACATCGGTTGAATAAGGTGCTGAGGGCCAATGCCGTAACCCACTCTTAAGCCGGCAAGGCCATAGCCTTTGCTTAGCGTTCGGAGCAAGACAATATTGTCTGAGTTGACCGCTAATTGGGTCAGGTCATGCGCGGGGTCTGAGACAAAATCCACGTAAGCTTCATCAATTACGAGAATGCCTTCAATTTCTGAGGCTAAAACGCGCAAGGTCTCTGCGTCGATCAAACGACCACTCGGTGCATGCGGATTGACGATAAACGTAAGTTGGCACTGATGCTCGGTAATCACGCTCGAAAAGTTCTGGGGTAGAGACCAATCCGCCTCGAGCGGAATCGAGGCAATCGTCGCGTCTTGAATTGCTGTGAGGATTGGGTAAAGAGAGTAGGTTGGGTCCGTCATGCCGACACAGGCCCCTGGGTCAACAAAGGTCGTCAGTAACAACCGTAACAGCTCATCGCCCCCGCGCGTTGCAATCACGTTTTCGCGTGCAACCTGATGCACCGATGCCGCAGTCGATCGAAAACGGTCTGCTGTTGGTTGTGGGTAACGCCGGAGTGATTCGATTGCAAAGCTCGCAATTGCCTCTTGTACTTTCGGTGAGGTCGGGTACGGGCTCTCGTTCGTGTTTAGTTTTATGACGGGCGCGTTGAACGGTTGTTCGCCCGGCACGTAGCCTTGAAGTTTTGCAATATTTTGCCGTTCGAATCGTTTACTGCTCATCTAAAAAGTCCTTATAGCTGACGCCCGTTACCTCAGCAAAAATTTTACCGGCGGGCCGTTCAATGACAACCTCATCACCGACTCTTTTGCCCAATAATGCCCTTGCAACGGGACTTTTTAAGCTGATCCAACCCTGAGCTAAGTCGAATTCGTCTTCTCCGACAATTCTGTGCGTCATCACATCACCATTATCCAGTTGAAGTCGAACCCAGGCGCCAAAAAAAACCTTCTCAGTATCTTTCGGAGTTCGGTCCACAACTTCCAAAACATCGAGCCGTTTTTCAAGAAACCGGACTCTGCGGTCAATTTCTCGAAGTAGCCGTTTGCCATAGATATAATCGGCGTTTTCAGACCGATCGCCTAAGGCCGCTGCCGCAGAGACCTGTTGGGTGATCTTCGGCCGTTTGTCCCGCCAGAGATACTGCAGCTCGGCTCGGAGCTTGCTCGCGCCTTGTGGCGTGATGTAGACCTTTTCGCTCACTTTGATGCCCTCGTAGAATAATGGTCCCAAAACACGATTACCGGAGCCGAGCGCAACTGAGCGTCACCGTGCGGGCACCGCTTTTGGAGACGCCGGCCGCTACAAACCAATCGGGATAAAACGTGCTAAACGGTAACGTTTCTGCTCGTATGGTTACAAGAAATGCAACGGCCCAATTTACCTTAACCTCAAATTGTCATTCGCAATGATGTTGGGTCTTGACCCGGACTGACTTCGTTCTCCATGCATCTGGTGATCACAAAGCGTTTGCCCTTGATTTTCACTACCGGGGTATTATACATAAGCCCAGACGTGAGAAACGCGACGCGTAAGCAGATTATCGAATCAGAGAGGATTCACAATGAGAATGGATAAATTAACCACCGCGGTGCAACAAGCCTTATCCGACGGCCAATCTCTAGCCGTCCAAAGAGATCACAACATTTTGGCGCCAGTGCATATATTTTCCGCGATGCTTGCAGATAGGACTGATACAGTTTGCACGCTTCTGGGCCAAATGGGCGCAAACCTTCAGCAGTTAAAGAAAGACCTCAACGACTCACTGTCAGCGCTGCCTGCCGTCAGGCCGAATCGCGGTGAGGTTCAGCCTGGCCCAGAACTCATTCGCTGGCTGAACCTTGCTGAAAAAAAAGCCCATGAATTAGGGGATGAATTTATCTCAGCAGAGTTACTGTTACTGTCAATTTTTGAAGGCACCGACGCGTTAGCCAGACAGTTACAGAGCAGTGGTATCAACCCGGATGCTTTAACGCGCGCAATTAATCAATCCCGTAATGGCACGCAAGTTGATAACGAAAGCTCAGAAGACGAGCGCCTGGCGCTTCAAAAGTACACCGTTGACCTGACGGAGCTGGCGCGCTCAGGAAAATTGGATCCTGTCATCGGCCGCGATAGTGAAATCAGACGAACCATACAGGTGTTGCAGCGACGTACTAAAAACAACCCGGTGCTGATCGGCGCGCCAGGGGTTGGTAAGACGGCAATTGTTGAGGGCTTGGCACTTCGGATCATCAATCAAGAAGTGCCGGAAGGCATGCGGCATAAAGTCATTTTATCGTTAGATTTAGCAGCCCTCGTAGCCGGCGCAAAATTTCGCGGTGAATTTGAGGAGCGGCTAAAGGCTGTCCTAAAAGCCCTTGAGCGACGGCGCGACGAAGTGATTTTGTTTATTGACGAGCTGCATACGGTTGTCGGCGCGGGCCGTGCGGAGGGCTCGATGGATGCTGGGAACATGCTGAAGCCTGCACTCGCGCGTGGCGACCTCCACTGTCTGGGTGCCACGACGCTGGACGAATATCGGCAGTTTATAGAATCAGACAAAGCCTTGGAGCGCCGCTTTCAGCGCGTTCAGGTCAACGAGCCAAGCGCTCAAGATGCCATTGCGATTCTGAGAGGCCTTAAAGAACGTTATGAGCTCCACCATGGCGTCACCATAACGGATCCAGCCATTATTTCGGCGGTTCAGCTCTCTCAACGCTACATAACAGATCGTCAACTACCCGATAAAGCCATCGACCTAATCGATGAATCGGGCAGTTCAATCCGGATGGAAATTGATTCAAAACCTGAAGAAATGGATCAATTAGAAAGGAAGCTTATTCAACTCAAAATTGAGCGTGAAGCGCTTAGCCGGGAAGAGGATAGTCAGTCGAAAAAACGCTTGGAAGAGCTTGAAGGGGATGTTCGAGCGTCAGAACGAGCGTTTGCGGACTTAGATGAGGTTTGGCGGCGAGAAAAACACTTACAGCAGGGCGCTCAAAATCTCAAAGAGTCCTTGGATCAAGCCCGGCAGGAGCTCGAGGTCGCTCGACGAGCCGGCGACCTGACTTGGATGTCAGAGTTACAATATGGCCAAATACCGGCGCTTGAAAAGCAAATCGAGGATCAGGCCAGCGGTCATAAAGTTGCGGCAAAGCTCTTCAGAAACCAAGTAACTGAGGACGAAATTGCTGAAGTCGTATCAAAATGGACCGGTATTCCCATTCATAAAATGCTGGCCAGTGACCGTGAAAAACTTTTAGAACTGGAAACGGCGCTGCAACGACGGGTCGTGGGGCAGAAAGACGCAGTGTCAGCCATTGCCAACGCCGTGCGCCGAGCTCGTGCCGGGCTGTCTGATCCGAACCGTCCCAATGGCTCCTTCTTATTTTTAGGCCCAACTGGCGTGGGTAAAACCGAGCTATCGAAAGCCTTAGCCGAAAGTCTGTTCGATTCAGAACAAGCATTAATTCGACTGGATATGTCTGAATATATGGAAAAGCACTCAGTGTCCCGCTTGATTGGCGCCCCTCCGGGTTATGTCGGTTACGAGACAGGCGGCTATCTGACAGAACAAGTTCGCCGTAAGCCCTATGCGGTCATTTTGCTAGATGAAGTTGAGAAGGCGCATCCCGATGTTTTTAATATCTTGCTGCAAGTACTCGACGATGGCCGCCTGACCGACAGCCATGGCAGAACAGTGGATTTCAAAAATACGGTCCTCATTATGACCTCGAATCTCGCCTCTGACGTGATCCAGTCTGAAGCGGGTGCGTCCAGCATGGATGACATCAAAGATGCTGTGATGGCCGCCGTTAAACAACACTTTCGACCAGAGTTTTTAAACCGGGTCGATGACAGTGTCATTTTTCAACCCTTATCGGAGACCAATATTAAAGCCATTGCTCGGATTCAAGTAGATGAACTCCTGGCACGGATCGCGCAGCAGGGCATCGAGATGACCCTGGAAGATGAGGTCTTTAACAATCTAGCCGAGGCAGGCTTTGATCCGGCTTATGGCGCAAGGCCTTTGAAACGTTTGATACAGCGCATGATCGAGAATCCGCTCGCTGAAGCGATTTTGTCTGGCGCCGTTGATCAAACGCGTCCAGTGGTCGTTGCTATGTCAGATCAAGGGCTCATATTTAAGAGCAAATAATACTGTACAAGCATACAGCAATAAGATACTGTATGCTTGTACAGCAAATTAGCAGCGCCAACCAGATTTGGCATAAACCCAGCAAAGGTGCCGCGGGTTGACGAAACGACAAAACCAATCGCGTCTTTGTCGGAGGTTGCTAATAGAGGTGACGACGATGAGAGTGGCTCAGCTATGTTAGAGACTAAAATGTTAGAGGCAACAATGTTAGAGGCAACAATGTTAGAAACTAAGATTGAAAACCAACCCTCGACGATTAGCCAAGGTCGAATTCAGCGGAGATCGACCGTTAAACGTAAGGCCGGCAAGACGGTCAACAAATTTAGCGGCAGCACGCCGTCGATCATGGCGTTGCCCTCACGGCCGGTTAAACCGTGCGTAATTACCAATGATAAAGACCATTCTCGATTAGCGATGCAAGCCGCGAAACGGATGAAGTCAAGCAAAGACAAGCTTCGCACTGGTCGTTTAGTCTGTCTACACCTCAAGTCGTTATTGGCCTCAACACAATATCCAGACACAATGCCGCACCTAGCAGGCGCAACGCCATCCGTTGAGAATCGGCAGTACCCACTTCCCATGTAATGATTCATTTTCTCGGACGCAAATGCTTACTTCTGAGAAGGCATGCCAAACTTGGCGGCGATTGCTGCTAATCGACCTAGTTTCCGATTGCTGTGATAATGTCGATCGAACGCTTTAAGCCTGCCTTGTTATGTCAGATCATATCCAAATCATTGTTATCGGCGCCGGCGCTGTTGGCTTGGCGATTGGCCGGGAACTTGCTCGAGCGGGTCAGGAATGCCTGATCCTTGAAAGCGCAGCCACCATTGGGCAGGGCGTTAGCAGCCGCAACAGTGAAGTCATCCATGCCGGCATTTATTATCCAAGTGGCTCCAATAAGGCCAATCTCTGCCTGGAAGGCAAAGCTTTGCTTTACGATTTCTGCGATCAATATTCAGTTCCCTTTAATCGTTGCGGTAAATTAATTGTTGCGACCAATACGGCAGAACTTGATCAACTGGCAGATATCGCGGGCTCAGCTGTTAGCAACGGCGTCGAGGACCTCCTACAGCTCACACAATCTGATGTTGCCGCGCTTGAGCCCAATGTGCGGGCCCTCGGGGCATTGCTATCGCCGTCAACTGGGATTTTAAGCGCGCAGGATTATATGCAGGCGCTGCTTGGGGATTTCGAGGCCAATGGCGGGCTATTGAGTACCCAGTCTGCAGTCACTCAGATATCGCGCCATACCCGTGGATTTAATCTTAAGGTCAGTGTGCAATCGGACACATCAGAATTTGAAATCACCGCCGACTGTATAATTAACGCGGCAGGCCTTGGCGCACAGGCGGTTGCGAGCGCGATCGACGGGTTTCCGTCGAGCGCCGTACCAAAACTATATTTTTGTAAAGGCAACTATTTCGCAATGACGGGTGAAAACCCCTTCAGACACTTAATTTATCCGGCCCCGCCCGTGAATGGCGCAGGGCTTGGCATTCATGCCACGATCGATTTAGGTGGGCAGGTCAAATTTGGACCCGATATTGAGTATGTAGCCGAGGCCAATTTTGAAGTCGCCGTAGCTGCTTTGCCGACGTACTACCGCGCCATTCGGCGATATTTCCCAGGGCTAAAGTCTGGCAGCTTGAACCCCAGCTATGCCGGCATACGACCAAAGATACAAGCGCCGGGCGACCCGGCCGCAGACTTTTTGATTCGTGAAGAGTCTAGCCTTGGCTTTCCTCGTCTGGTCAATCTGTTCGGCATCGAGTCTCCAGGGCTGACCGCCTCGCTCGCGATCGCAAGGCTTGTCGCTCGGAAGATCGAATTCATCTAGCGGTTTTGGCGCGCTCCAGCTTGGGATAGACTTAACCTGCAAGCCATGACGCGGCTTGGGAAAATCTAAGCGAATAGGACGCTTTTATGCATGATCATCATGGCCACCACGCGCCATCATTTTCCGGGACGATCAATTTAAGCTTTGGACTCGCCGTCGCTGCCAATCTTTCTTTTACGATTATTGAAGCGGTTTTAGCGGTCGAAGCTGACTCTATGGGCCTACTGGCCGATGCCGGCCACAATTTAAGCGATGTCTTGGGCCTCGTTTTAGCCTGGATCGCCAGCTATCTTGCAACTAAGAAAGCCGGTGCCCGGTTCAGTTACGGTTATCGTCGAACCACAATTTTAGCAGCCCTCGCAAATGCTATCACCTTGCTGTTCGCGTCTGTTTACATCGCTTTTGGTGCGTTTGAAAAACTGTCGTCAAACGCCATCGTGCACACGGAAATCGTCATTTATGTCGCCGCAATTGGCATTCTCATTAACGGCGGGGCAGCTATGCTTTTCATGAAGCAAAGCCATCATGATCTCAATATTAAAGGTGCCTTTCTGCACCTGGCATTCGATGCTTTGGTCTCAGCAGGGGTTGTCGTCGCGGGCATTGTCATGCTCTACACGGATGCCTACTGGATCGATCCTATCGTGGCATTAGCCATCGTTTCGGTCATTTTATACCTAACCTGGCGGATGTTGGGCGATGCACTCAGTCTGATTCTCGATGCGGTGCCGCCCAATATCGATCCGGAAGCAGTTGCCCAATTTTTACGAAATATCACTGGGGTTACCGCGGTTCACGATCTACATATCTGGGCCATGAGCACGCAGGAAACCTGTTTAACCGCGCATTTGGTGATGCCAGAGCACCCCTTGTGGGCTCAACCCAACGGCTATCAGACCGTCAGCCACGCTCTTGCGCAACAATTTTCGATTCATCATGTCACGCTACAAGTTGAGCAGGGTGATGATTGCCAAACCCAGGACTGTCACTTTGAGGAAGCCAATGGAATTTGATCGATGGTTTAACGCCCAATTGAGCTCGCGGCCGATTGACCCAATTCGGCTTGCCGAGCCGGTACCGATAGCCGATTTGCCAACACCCGCATTATTACTGGATGAGGCGCGATTTGAAGCAAATCTCGCGCGGATGGCGCAATGGTCACAGACAACCGGCATTGCACTTCGGCCACACAGCAAGATGCATAAATGTCCCGTGATTGCGCATCGACAGTTGGCCCTAGGTGCATCAGGTATTTGCTGCGCCAAAGTGTCTGAGGCAGAAGTCATGCAACGAGCTGGCATTGAACCGATTTTGATTACCTCGCCAGTTGTTGATCAGCGAACCATCGCACGCGTTTCTAACCTTGCACGGCAGAATGCACAACTGATTGTGGTGGTCGATCATCCTGAGGCGGTGATGCGACTCGAGGAGGCGCTCGCTCAAACGCAAACAATTTTGAAGATCCTCATCGATATCGATCCTGGCTTGGGCCGGACCGGCGTCGCCCCGACCGAGGCCTTACTGGCACTCTTGCAAATGATTGATCGAGACTGTCCACATTTGGTGTTTTTTGGGCTGCAAACCTATGCCGGGCATTGCATGCACATTCCTGAATACGAAAAACGCAAAAGCAAATATCAGCGCGCCCTGGCAGCAGGCGTTGAGGCAAGAAAAGTCGTCGAGCGCGCAGGCTACACAGTGCAGCTGATGTCTGGGGGCGGGACAGGCTCGATCGACTTTGAAGCAGAACTGGGCGTCCTAAGCGAGTTACAAGCTGGCTCATACGCGTTTATGGACATTGAGTATCGAGATATTGAAAGTAACAATGGCCCAACCTTTGAAGACTTCTCGGTGGCCTTAACCGTTTTAGTAACGTTGATCAGCCAACCTAAGCCTCGGACCGTGACCGTTGATGCCGGGTTTAAATCTCTGGCTTCTGACAAGATGCCGCCCCAATTTAAAGACATCGATGGTCTCAATTACTATTGGGGCGGCGATGAGCATGGCATTGTTGCCTTGGACAACCCTTCTAGAACCCTACAATTGGGTGACAAGTTAGAATTATTAACGCCGCATTGCGACCCAACCGTGAACCTGCATGATTATTATTATGTGGTACGAGACGGATGCGTGCAGGAACTTTGGCCCATTTCGACGCGAGGTTGCTCACAATGATGAACGCCCCATACTTTGAGGATTTTTTCGTCGGCCAAGATTTCTCTGATGTGCCTTCCGTTACCGTAACGGAAGGTATGGCCGCCTTGCACCAAAGCCTTTTTGGCGACCGTAATCGTCTAACGTTAGATCAACCGCTGTGTCAGGCCGTGACCCATGAGCCAAAAATGCTTGTGAACCCAGCGCTCGTCTGCAATTTGGCGATCGGCCAAAGCACGATTCCAAGCCAACGCGTGCTCGGCAACCTCTTTTATCGAGGGCTTCAACTGCTGGCGCCGGTATTCATTCAAGATACCCTCACAACGCAAACTCAAGTTGTCGGACTAAAACAAAACACGATCAAGCCCGGTAGGGCAGCATCTGGGATGGTCGCGTTAGAAATCCAAGTTAAAAACCAAAAAGGGGATACCGTCTTACATTTTTGGCGTTGCCCAATGATTCCTTGCCGGAATCCAGATGCCGAAACAGGTCACGACGATGACTTTAGCGTCATGCCATCAGAAATTACCGACGAGCAGTTGCTGGCGCATGTTCCAGACTGGCATTTTGCGGCTTATCGAGCCCGATATCCCAGTGCATGTGAGCCCTTAAAGACTGGACAAACGCTTCTGGTCGAAGCCGCAGACACCGTCACTTCAGCACCAGAACTCGTCCGAATGACCTTGAACCTGGCCATGACACATACGGATGCAACCCGCAGTGTTTACGGAAAACGCCTAGTTTATGGTGGACACACCATCTCAATTGCCAGTAAACAACTCGCGATGGGCTTACCGCATATCTTGCAAATTCTGGCTTGGTACCGTTGTGATCATGTTGGTCCCGTATTTGAGGGAGATATCCTGTCCTCACAGATCACCATCATTGAAACGCACCCGGTTCAGGACGCAACGGTTGCAAAGCTTCTGGTAGAGGTGTTCGCAAAACGCGGCCCCGAGGCTCCTAGCGACTTAGCCGACGCTAAGGTATTGGATTGGTCGTTAGCCGTGTTGCTACCCTAGTGACCTTTAAAAGCAGCTGGCTCGAAGCACTAACATATGAGCTGAGCCTGACACGAGACGCCAAGGAAGAGGAGGGAGCATGCAGGGAATCTTAGCGGGAATGCGCGTCGTAGAGGGCAGCGCCTTTGTTGCGGCGCCTCTAGGAGGGATGACTTTGGCGCAGTTAGGTGCCGATGTCATTCGTTTTGACCCCATTGGCGGTGGCCTAGACTACCAGCGCTGGCCCGTAACAGACCGTGGCGCCAGTTTATTCTGGGCAGGTATGAATAAAGGTAAACGATCGATTCAACTCGATATTCGACGCCCTGAGGCGCAAGAGCTGATTACCGCGCTGTTAGCTCGGCCTGGCGATGATGCAGGCCTTTTCTTAACCAACTTCCCAGCTCGCGGCTGGTTGTCTTATGAAAATTTAAAAAAAGCACGTAATGATCTGATTTACATCAATATACTAGGCAACCGAAAAGGCGGGTCTGAGGTTGATTATACCGTCAACCCAGCGAGTGGCTTCGCTGCGGTGACGGGCGATCCCATGGATTCAGCACCCACAAACCATGTGTTGCCAGCCTGGGACAATATAACGGGCCAGATGGCGGCAACCGCGCTGCTGGCCGCGGAACGTCATCGCCGAACGTCGGGCGCAGGCCAGTTGGTCGAAATTGCGTTAAAGGATGTCGCACTGGCAACTGCCGGTCACCTTGGCAACCTCGCAGAAGCTGCGATAAATCAAGCGGAGAGACCCCGTTATGGCAATTATCTTTACGGCGCTTTCGGAAAAGACTTTGTGAGTCAAGATGGCAAGCGATTCATGTTGGTTGGGCTCACGCCCAAACAATGGCAAGCGATCATCAAAGCAACCGGTATCTCGGAGAAGGTTGCCGACCTTGCAACGCATCAATCAATCTATTTTGAGACCCAGAGTCAGCGATTTGAGCATCGCATCTTGATTGCAGAGCTAATAAACCCTTGGTTTAAGGCACGTACGGCCCAAGAAGTGAGCCAACTTTTGGAAGAGGCCGGCGTTTGTTTTGGGCCATATCACACATTCCAAGAGCTTCTTGCGTTGGACCCGGATTGTTCCGAAGACAATCCGCTGTTCAATTTGCTGGATCAGCCCGGCATTGGAACCTATCTTGCCCCAGCCAACCCGATTCGTTTTGGCGCGAGCACTAACCTGCCTGCGCTTCGCGCGCCGAGCCTTGGTGAGCACAGTGAAGAGATCCTTGCCCAAGACTTGGGTCTCAGCGCTCACCAGATTGCAACGTTATTTGACAACAAAATTGTAGCTTAAGGTTTGATAATCCAGATCCAGATAGAGCCGAGTCGAACCCAGATCCTTGTGCTAAAGTACCGATTTGCTCAACGCGGGATACGGCGTGCTTGAACTCCTAAAGTCAGGAGGCTGGTTGATGATTCCGATCATTGCCTGCTCCATCGTTGCCGCAGGCATTGCAATCGAGCGTGCTTGGACGTTGCGCCGTCAAACGGTTGCCCCGAGACAACTTTTGGCCGACGTGCTGGTCCAGATTGAGGTGGGTCCACTCACGTCAGAAGCCCTTAGCCAACTGCAGCTCAGCTCGCCTTTAGGTCAGGTGTTGGCCGCCGGAATTCAGCAAAACCCCTTCGGCCGAGACCCAATGCTTCGGAGCATTGAAGCCACAGGTATTCAAGTCGTTCATGACTTGGAACGTTATTTGTCGACCTTGGGTAGCGTCGCGGCGATCGCGCCATTACTCGGGTTGCTAGGCACCGTCATCGGCATGATTAAAGTTTTCAGCGCCATTCAATTGGCAGGTATCGGCAATGCACCCGCCTTAGCAGGCGGTATTTCCGAAGCCCTGATTACGACTGCCGCTGGACTTAGCGTTGCTATCCCGGCACTGTTTTGCCACCGTTTTCTGGTTCGAAAAATCGATGAGCTGGCGATCGACATGCAGCAAGATGCTCAGAGCCTCGTCGATCACATTACCGCCAGACAGGTTCCCTTTTTAGCAGAGCGGTCCGAAGGATGAACTTTGTTCGTCGAAGAACAGACCCCCTTGAGGTCAATTTAACGCCCTTGATCGATGTTGTATTCTTACTGCTGATTTTTTTTATGGTCTCGACTTCGTTTAAATTAGAAACCCAGGTTGATTTGGAACTACCAACAGCCGATGGTCAGTCGGAGTCGACGACCGATTTAATGGTTGTGAGCGTGTCGAGTCGCGGGGAATACGCGATCAATGATGCCGTTGTTTTGAGTCCAGAATCTGCTGCGCTCACAATTGCTATTCAAGCGGCGATCAAAACACTGAAGCCAGAACATGTTGTACTCATGGCAGATGCCCGTGCCAGCCATCAAAATGTCGTGACCCTGCTCGACATTTTGACCCAAGCAGGCATCACCCGGGTGCACATTAAAACCCAGTCGAATTCAGAAGCCCCGAATTGATCATCTTATGAGCTCAAACCCAACGGACAGTGTGATTTATAAGCGACTCTTGAGTTATACCCCTTGGACAGCGTTCTTTATGAGTCTGATCGGGTTCTCGCTGTATTCCATCGCCAACGTGAGCGTTGTTCAACTCGTTGCTTATTTAGTGGACTCACTCCAAGGAGACCCAGCAGATACGGCAGGCTGGGCCATGGAAAAGCTTCAAAGTTGGCTAACTCTGAATGCAATCGACAACCAGGAATTTGTCCCGACCGCAATTGTCGTCATTGTTTTAATCCGTGGAATCGGAACCTTTATTGGCAACTATTTTATTCATTTCGCTGCAAACGCCATGATCTACACGTTGCGTGTCGAGCTGTTTGATCGTTTTCTCAGCCTGCCAAGCAGCTACTTTGACAATCACCCCTTTGGTCACCTTGTCGCCAAGCTGACGTATCACGTAACACAGGTCACGGGGGCTGCAACCGACGCCGTTAAGATATTGTTTCGCGAAGGCTTAACCGTCGTAGGCTATCTAAGCTTCTTAATTTATCTTAACTGGCGTCTAACCTTATTGTTTTTAATCGCAGCGCCAATCATTGGCTTGCTCGCACGGATAGCCGGACGCCGGTTTCGGCGGATCAGCGAACGCATTCAAGACTCCATGGGGGACGTGACACAGGTGGCCTCTGAAGCCGTTCAAGGCTATCGCGAGGTCCGGACCTTTGGCGGCGAAAGCTATGAACGCAAACGGTTTGAGCGCGTCAGTGCCTTCAACCGCAATCAGTCAATGAAAATGGTCATTACATCCGCGATCGCAACGCCCGTGATTCAATTGATCGTATCGTTGGTGTTAGCAGGACTGGTCTGGTTGTTGTTGGACCCTAGCATCCGCGGCCTGATGTCAACAGGCGATGTCGTCGCCTTCATCACAACCGGCGGACTCCTCGCAAAACCAATCCGTCAATTAACCGAAATCATCGCCATTGTTCAAAAAGGCATTGCGGCATCCGCTGACCTATTTGACGTCCTAGACGAGGCTGTGGAGCCTGATGATGGCGATTTAGTCTTAGAGGCGGTCAAGGGCTCGATCGAGTTTCGGAATGTATCATTTAGCTACCCGCATGCGGACGGCGAGGTGCTTAAGAACATCTCGTTCACAGCCTTGGCAGGTGAAACAATCGCCCTGGTCGGGCCGAGCGGTGGCGGCAAATCAACCCTTGCCTCGTTGATCCCGAGGTTTTACGAACCAACCTCTGGTGAAATTTTATTAGATGGTCATGCCATTGCCACGATGACGCGTAAAAACCTTAGAAGCCATATGGCGCTCGTTAGCCAAACCATCACGCTGTTCAACGACACTATTGAACGCAATATTGCCTATGGCGCTTTGGCGGATAAAACGGCGTCCGACGTAGTGCAAGCGACTAAGGATGCGCAAGCCTGGGATTTTATTCAAGAATTTGATCATGGCTTAGCAACTGAAGTCGGAGACAATGGTGTATTGCTCTCGGGTGGCCAGCGCCAACGCCTAGCAATCGCCAGAGCGCTATTAAAAGATGCGCCCGTATTGATTCTTGATGAAGCGACCTCCGCGTTAGATACTGAGTCGGAACGTGCCATTCAAACTGCGCTGGAACAAGTTGTTAAAGGGCGCACGACCATCGTGATTGCTCATCGTTTAAGCACGATCGAAAAAGCGGACCGGATCCTGGTTTTAGACAACGGTGAAATTAAGGAGCAGGGTACTCACCAAGAACTATTACAA
>Ga0209374_1002973_pt1 | contig 13899 bp, 13 predicted proteins | sample SaaInlLV_DNA_10m_FD_184683 | JGI IMG/M metagenome (GOLD analysis project Ga0209374, IMG submission 184683) | Marine microbial communities from expanding oxygen minimum zones in the Saanich Inlet - SI075_LV_DNA_10m (SPAdes) (version 2) | ecosystem: Environmental > Aquatic > Marine > Unclassified ...
TTAGAATTTAAAGCTGAGCATTTGCTCGGCTTTTTTGTTTTTGTTTAAATCTTGTTAATTAATTTGTTAGCTCTCTGTTAAAAACTAAGAATCAGTTTGGCATTAAGTTGCCTTGCCGTAAGGTAGTTAGGAACTGCATATTGCCTACCCGAAACATCAGCAACCCAAAGGTAGGAAACAGTATTGTTAATATCCAACAGGTTAAATACTTCTGCACTAACCCAGATGCTATTAAACGCATTCAGCCACTTGAGTTTACTCTTTTTGTCAGCAGCCTTAAGTACTGCCGAAAAACCAATGTCTACTCTTCTGTAGTTTGGTATTCTTAATACATCTTGGTGCTTTTCTCCATCAGGAGGCCCAAAAGGTAAACCTGTACCATACACTAAGTTTAAGTGCATCTTGTAGTTTGGTTTATTAGGTATATAATCCTGAAAGAACATAGAGAAATTAACCCTTTGGTCAGTAGGCCTATCGATATAACCTACATCAATCGTATTTCCGTTAGCATCTTTTTTTGTATCGCCAACAATATCTTCTTCTGTTTTCATAACCGATAAACTTGCCCAACTTTCTACTCCAGGTACAAACTCGCCATTAACTTTTATGTCTATCCCTGCTGCATATCCGTTAGATAGGTCATTGGCTAAATATTGGATGCGTACATTGTCCACTTTATAAGGAATTAGGTTTTCCAAATCCTTGTAATATACTTCTGTTATCCACTTGAATGGTCGTCCCCATTTGTAAAAAAGGTAGTCAGTTCCTAATACATAATGAGTGGATTTTTGTGCTTTTATATTGTGGTTAAGTGTTCCTTCTGGGGTACGCAACTCTCTATAGAAAGGCGATTGATAATAAATACCTGTTGCAGCACGAAACACTACATCTTTTTCCCAGATTGGCGCATAGGCTAAGGAAGCTCTAGGGCTTAGTAAAAGTTCCTCATTATATGTCCAATAACTTCCTCTTGTTCCTGCATTTAAGGTAAGGTTACCTATGTCTTTGGATACTTGCATGTATCCTGAATTTCTGTAGGATGATAAATTGATTTGAGTTTTTAATAACTCACTCATTACAATCTGTTGGTCAGGGTTGGAGGGTAGTCCAATTGAGTCGTCAGGATGTGGAAAATTGAAAAAGGCTGAGTCAATCAAGTTCCATTCTGATATTTTATCTTCAATTTCTTCCTTTTGCATACGGAAACCCCAATCTACTTTTATAGCTTCTTTGTTGTAGTTTCCTCTGTGTGAAAAGTTAAGTACACGCGCACTCAAGCTGTTTCTTGCATGGTTAATGTATTTTCCAACTCCTCTGTCAAAAGCAACATCACCAAACTCATCCGAACCTAAATTATTTTCCAATTGGTATAGCCAATATTCTCCTAGTATATCAAAATTTTCTTGCTCAAAAGTTTGAAAAGCTGAGGTGGTAAATTGTAAGTTTAGTTCAGTGTTGGGGTGGTAGGTGGTACTTAAAGCTCCAAAGTAAGTTTCGTATTTATCTACCTCTTGCCCTTCAAAATATATTTTTAGTTTTAGGGCTTCATTGATAGTTCCAAAATCAGTATCTCTATTCTTAGGAACCATAGTGTATTGGTTCTTGCTGATGTTTCCTAAAAAACTAATTTGCCAATCCGTATTGAGTTCGTAATTGATAAAGGTTTGTAAATCGTAAAATTCTGGAATATAATCTGCTTCAGTATCCATGGCACTGAATAGATACTTGTTTGTTTTGTGCCTTGCACCAATCAAGTAAGAAAGCCTTCCGTTTTTATTTGTTCCTTCAACATGTGCTGAACCTCCTAGCATACTTAGTTGTAGGCTAGCTGCATTTTCTCTTGGGCGTTTGTAGGTTATGTCCAATACTGATGACATTTTGTCGCCATACTTGGCCGCAAAACCCCCTGCTGAAAAAAGGATACTTCCTACCATATCTGTATTCACAAAACTTAATCCTTCTTGTTGCCCTGAACGGACAAGGAACGGGCGGTATACTTCAATACCGTTTACATATACTAGGTTTTCATCAAAATTTCCACCTCTCACTGAATATTGCGAACTGAGCTCATTTGCTGAACTTACCCCTGGTAGAGTTTTTAGTATAGCTTCAATTCCGCCACTATTTCCTGGTAATACTTTTACATGTTTTGGCTTGATGCGGCTAAAACTTTCTTTTCTGCTTTTTTGGTCGGTTACAATTACATCACCTAATAAAGTTGATGCCGATTTAAGTTGAATATTAAGGGTGTAAGTCTGCCCCTTTTTTAACATTGGGATTCTTATTTTTTCCAGTTGATAACCCACAAAACTATAGCCAATTACTACTGAACGATTAGCAGGGATGTCTAAGTTATAAGTTCCGTCATTATTGGATATAGCACCAATACTTTTTCCTAAAACACTAATATTAACTGCAGGGAGGCTGTTATTGTCCTCATCAGTCACAAGCCCATTGATAGTTTGCCCAAATCCTAAAAAGGATAATAATAAGAATGAAAGTAAAAGCCCTTTGCGCATATGTTGCAAAAATAGAATTATGTAGGTTAATAAACTTTAAAACTTAGAAATTATTATATTTGTGCTGAAAAAATCAATTCAATGAAAAAGAGAAAGCAATTATTGCATCCCCTTTTTGTTTCAAGTTTCTATTTTATTTACGGATTAGTATTTATGCTATTTCCTAGGTTGCCTTTGGCTGATTTATTTTTAACTGAAGTTAATAATACTGGGGCTTTGTTAATGACTCAGTATGTAGGGTTAATTTATATTTGTGGAACTATATTATTGTATGATATATTAAAAGTACAGATTATTAGGAGTATTAATATTTGTACACTAATTTTACTAATGATTGGTTTTTTTCATGTTTATGTCTATTTAATTTTAGATAGTGTTTGGATGGTGTATGGTTTTCTTATTAATATAATTTATGCTGTTTACATGCAGTTTAATAAAACAATAATTTTTAAAAATGAATAAAGTATTAATCCTGTGTACAGGAAATTCATGTCGTTCACAAATGGCAGAAGGTTTGATAAGTAATTTTTTTCCTGAGATGGAAGTGTATAGTGCAGGAACAAAACCTGAAAAAGTAAATCCCTATGCTGTAAAAGCTATGGCGGAAATGGGGATAGATATTTCTAATAATGTGTCCAATCATGCTGATGAGTATGCTCATATTGATTTTGATTATGTGTTTACGGTTTGCGATAATGCCAAAGAGATTTGCCCTATATATCCTAAGGCAAAACAATTAATTCATAATAGTTTTTCTGACCCTGCTGATGCTACTGGAACTGAACAAGAACAGTTGAAAGTATATGTTGCTGTTAGAGATGAACTAGCAGCTTACTTTAAATCATTCTTTGATAATGAATCCAAATAATAATATATTCACTTGGGTAGAAATTCATGTTACTGATTTTTATAGAGCCAAAAATTTCTATGAAAGTTTGTTGGGACTGCCAATTCATGAGAGTAAAATAGGAGAAGTACTACATGGTTTCTGGGGGCATACTGAAAATTCTGTTGGTGGAGCAATTGTAAGGGAAGGTACTCCTTCCAAAACAGGAACTATAGTTTATTTTGATGGAGGGGAGGTGTTATTAGATAAAACCCTTATTGCTAAAGAAATTGGCTATCAAGGAATCTTCTTGGATACAGAAGGAAATCGTTTAGCTTTTTGGTCTAGTAAGTAAACTCAGCTTTATAGTTTTTTTCGTTTCCTACATTATCAATTACCTTTAAAGTAAAAGTATGCTTTCCTTTTGTTAAGGATTTTTCAATATCAAAGCGTAATAAATTTCTTTTGTAATCATAATCCATTAATATCCACTTGCCATCAATTTCTCCTCTGTAGGATTTAATGCCACTGTTTTTATCCTTTATTGTTAGCTTAATTGTAGTTTGGGTATTGAATACTATTCCAGGAAAAATATTCACTCCTTTTATTTCAGGGTTTGTAGTGTCAGCTATAATACAGAAATCACCAAACTCTCTTGTTTTAGTTTTAAGGAACCCATCTTTCCAAGTTCCTCCAATATGCCAAAAGTTTCCTTTCATATCAGTTGTTGCAATATAAGTTTTCCTTTTTAAATTGTCAGTTACATTAGCCTTAATGGAAAGTACATATTTTTTATGTACAGGTGTGTTATTGAAATGCACATGATGAACTTTACCAAACACGCCATCAACTGAATCAGTTGTGTTGTAATGAAACCTTAAGGGTTCATACAATGAAAAAGCCTCCATGTGAAGTTCAATGTTTTCTTGCTTAAAGATATTAACTTTACCTAAACTAAAATGTGTGCTTAAGGTATCTTTCGGTAATGGACATCTATTTAAAACAGGATTGTTAGTTGATTTTATTTTAAAATCTAATGTGGAAATATTTCCATATATATCAGTTACCTCTAAGTTTACATTGTGAAGTAATGTGTCTTTAATACTTATGATTCCATTATTTACTAAATTACTATAATTGTCAAGTTTATTGTTAGGAAGTATGTAGCATCTGTGGTATTTATTTTTGCTTTCTTTCTTTTCTTTATAATCCACATGTGCATTGATGTATCGGCTTGTGCTAAAGTCCAATTCATCCACTTTAAACTGATAGCAAGTATTTGTGTCAACACAAAGTTTTATACTGTATACCCCATTTTTATTATAGCTACCATCTAATTTGTCATAAGTGAATATTCCAACTGCAAAAGCACCATTTATGGTTACTGTGTCTTTAATTGAGTACTTGTTATCTTTTTTATCAATGCTGATAATTTTACTTTTATTATACCCATTAATAAGGGTAGTGTCTAAAGCGTAAATTTTTAGTTTTTTAAGTGTTGGAGCAATATTGTCTTTGATTTTAAAGCCAAATTGCAAAGGGTTAATTGGGTGTTCAGTTTTTGTATCTCTTATTTCAAAATGAAGGTGTGCTCCAGCACTTCCTCCACTATTTCCTGATAGAGCAATTATTTCTCCCTTTTTTATTGTTAATGCAGTTCTATTTGGGTAAAAATTGATTTCAAAACTTTCTTTTTTGTAATGTTCCTTTTTTACAATGCTATCAATTTTAGGGCTGAATTTTTGAAGATGAGCATAAACTGAGGTGTGTCCAGTTTCTGGGTGTGTGATGTAAATTACCTTTCCGTACCCCCAAGTAGATACCTTTATTCTTGAAATATACCCATCAGCAATGGCGTAAACCTTTTGCCCTTCAACTCCTTCTGTTTTTATATCAATTCCAGCATGAAAATGATTACCTCTTAATTCTCCGAAAGTACCAGAAAGTAATAAGCGAAAATCAAGTGGTGCTTGGTAGTCCTGGGCAAAAGTAAGGTTGTTTGATAAAAGTGTGATAATCAATAGTACAGATGAAACTAACTTCATTTATAAGAGAATTTATTAAGGTTTTGAAAAGTTCAGCAAATATAACATCAAAATTGTATCCTTAGTGTATTTAAAATCGTTAAGTTTGTAACAATTATTTTCGGGTGAAGAATATTGTAAATAACATAGAAATTAAGCTTGGGAAGTTCATTGCTAAGTATGAGGAAATCAAGCAAGAAAAGTTACTGTTACAGCAAGAAAATAATGCTTCAATTGCAGCTTTGAAGTTAAAAGAAGAAGAAGTTTTAAATCTGCAAGAGAAGATAAAGCTCATGAATATCTCTAAATCAGTTGATGCCTCTAAGCAGGAGGTGAAGGAAACACGATTAAAGATTAATGAGTATGTACGGGAGATTGATAAATGTATTGCATTGTTAAATAAATAGAATCAAGCTTAGTGGATAAGTTATCGATAAAATTACATATAGCGAATCGTATTTATCCAATGAAGATTGAGCGTAAATCGGAAGAATTCATTAGGAATGCTGTTAAAAAAATAGAAGAGCGCCTAAAGTTTTATGAAGAAAATTATGCTATTAAGGACAAACAAGATTTACTTGCCATGTGCCTTATAGAGTATGCTTCAAAGTTTGAATCTGTAAGTAATAAAAAAGTAGTAGAGGATGATGGTGTAAGTGAAAAGTTAGCCGAAATAGAAGCTCTACTATCTAGTAATATATAAACAGTTCTTTTAAATAAAACAATTTAATCCCGTATTAATGTTATTGTTAAACTCAACACTTAAAGTATTGGGGATTGACTTAATGTGTTAAAAACAGGCCTCAACCCGTAAGGGTTCTCAATTTGAGACAGTGGAAGTTTGCAATATGTTAGCAACCCTATCCATGTTATAATGGAGTTTTTCAGTTTTTAATACGGGATTTTTAAATTAAAACAACAATTAAAATGATAGAGACAATTATAGTAGGTTTAGTCGCTTTAATAGCAGGAGGAGGTATTGCTTTTTTAGTGTTAAACGGAAAAAATAAAGGAAAGGCAAATGCCATTATTTCAGAAGCAAATAAGGAGGCTGAGCAAATTAAAAAAGAAAAGATTTTACAAGCAAAGGAAAAGTTTATTGAGTTAAAGTCAGAACATGAAAAGGTTATTAATAAGAAAAATAATGATATCAATAATGCGCACCAAAGGGTAAAGCAGAAAGAAAATACGCTTAACCAGAAATTAGCTGAGGTAAATAGAAAAGATGCTTCTTTTAAAACTTTAAAGACAGAGATTGATCAGAAAAGATCGGTATTAGATAAAAAACAAGCTGACCTAGATAAATCGCACAAAAAGCAAGTAGAACAATTAGAAGAAATTTCTAATCTTTCAGCTGATGAGGCCAAAGCTCAACTGGTGGATACCTTAAAGGATGAAGCAAAAACTGAAGCCTTAACAATCATAAATAATACAATTGAGGAGGCAAAACTTACTGCAAAGCAAGAGGCTAAAAAAATTGTAATACAAACGATACAAAGGATTGCAACTGAGGAAGCAGTAGAAAATGCTGTTTCAGTTTTTAATATTGATAGTGATGCTGTAAAAGGAAGAATTATCGGTAGGGAAGGTCGTAATATTAGAGCTATTGAAGCTGCAACTGGGGTGGATATTGTTGTTGATGATACTCCTGGAGCAATTATACTTTCTTGTTTTGATTCAGTTAGGAGAGAAGTGGCTCGTTTATCCTTGCATAAATTGGTGACTGATGGTAGAATTCACCCTGCAAGAATTGAGGAGGTAGTGAAGAAAACAGAGAAGGAGATTGAAGATGAGATTATTCAAATTGGTAAAAAAACTACTATTGATTTAGGAATTCATGGTTTACATCCTGAATTGATTAAGATGGTAGGTAGAATGCGTTACCGTTCATCTTATGGACAAAATCTTTTACAACATTCGCGTGAAACAGCAAATATGTGTGCGACTATGGCTGCTGAATTAGGCTTGAATACTAAGTATGCTAAAAGAGCAGGTTTACTGCATGATATTGGAAAAGTATCTCCTGATGATGCAGAAACACCACATGCTATTATTGGTATGAAGTTAGCTGAGAAATATGGAGAAAAACCAGAAGTATGTAATGCAATTGGTGCTCATCATGATGAGGTAGAGATGACTTCATTAATTGCACCACTTATTCAAGTTTGTGATGGAGTTTCAGGGGCAAGGCCAGGAGCAAGAAGGGCCATGACTGACCAATATATTAAGCGAATAAAAGAGTTAGAGGAAACTGCTTTAGGTTATCCAGGAGTACTTAAATCCTACGCAATACAAGCAGGTAGAGAGTTAAGGGTTGTGGTAGAAAGCGAAAAAGTTACTGATGAAAAAGCTTCAGAATTAGCTTTCCAAATATCTGATAAAATTCAGAATGAAATGACTTATCCTGGGCAAGTAAAAGTTACTGTGATTAGAGAAACAAGAGCGATAAGTTACGCAAAGTAAAGCTCAATAATTTTGACAATAAAAAACCCACTCAATGAGTGGGTTTTCTTTCTTCTATATCTTTTAGATTAAAGATTTATAATCGTAAATTCTGTTTCTAAGTTTTTAGTCCATTGATTGGTTTCTTCTTCATTTTCATAAGGACCTATAAATACATTATAAATTTCATCTGTACTATTTGATTGTTTTGGTAAAAAGAAATAATCACATTTAAATCCTTTTACTACTAAATCATTTACCATAGCCCTAGCAGAACCTTCATCTTCAAAAGAGCCAATTATTGCCAATTGATTTCCTGTAAGGTTTAACTTGTATTCTAATTCAAATGGAGTTTGTTCTTCAACAACTTCTTCTGAAGAAAGATCAGGTACTAGAGAGTTGAAATCAATATTAGTATAGCCATAATATATTCCAAAAGCAACTGACCCAACAATTACTACTTTTTTAACCCATGATAAATTTAAAGGTTCTCTTTCATTAATTGGCTCCTTTTTTTCAGGAGTAGTAATTTCAATTACTTCCTCTCTTTGAAATCTTGAAGGAACAGGTGTCTCGTGCTTTTTCTTTATTTGGGATAATCTTTCCTGAAGAATCCTTAGCTTTTCATCATTTGTTCTGTTGCTCATTGTATAGTCTAAATTAGGATGCTAATATATTACTTATTATTTAGTGTATAACAGGCAAGTTTCAAAAATTGCTGAAAGTTTTAACTTGGCAGCTTTTAGTTGTTGAGGTATTAAACTTTCTTCTGATAAACCTGGAATAGTATTGATTTCAATAACATATGCTTTTTCATTCATAATGATGTAATCAACACGGCAAATGCCAGTTAAATTCATCTCTTTGTATATATTAATAGTTGTTTTTTGAACTTCAGTAGTTAGTTGTTTGCTGATTCTTGCAGGAGTGATTTCTTCAGATTTTCCTTCATATTTTGCTTGATAATCAAAGAATTCATTTTCACTTACAATCTCAGTAATAGGTAAAGCTTGAATTAATTCTCCATTAAAAAAGACTCCAGAACTTACTTCTGTTCCGTCAATAAATTGTTCAATGAGCACTTTTTTATCATGTTTTAATGCATAATTAATTGCTGAATTTAATTTACTTTCTTGTTTTACTTTTGAAATTCCATGACTAGAACCAGCACCATTTGGTTTTACAAAACAAGGTAGTCCAACTGTATCGACTATAGTGTCTATATCAATTTCATTTCCCTTTGCATACATATAAGATTGTGCACAATTGAATCCTAATTGCTTTAATTTTGTATTGCATTTGTATTTATCAAAAGTTAGAGCTGATACCTTTGCATTACAAGAGGTATAAGGGATATTTAGTTTGTCAAAATAAGGTTGGATTTCTCCATTTTCAGCAGGAGGTCCGTGCAATGCCATGAAAACAGCATCAAATGAAATGGTCTTATTTTCTAGTTTAAAAGTGAAATTATTTTTATCAAGATTAATTTTTTCATCATTAATAAGGGCAGTAAATTTATCATCTTTTAGATGAATAATATAGCCCTTAAATAATTCAGGGTTTAAATGTTGTAATACGGTATTGGCACTTAGGATAGAAATATCATATTCAGCTGAATCGCCACCCGTTAAAATTGCAATGTTTTTCATCTTATATATTCTAAAACAAACTAACAAAATATTTATTGTTTATCAAACTCCTTTGCATTCATAATTTTTATATTTGTAAATCGTTATTCAACAAGAAAAACAAGATTCAAATGCTATCTGCTCTTAAAGATAAAAAATTTTATAAACATGCTCTTCTTGCACTAATTACTTTGGTGTTGTTGTTTGTTGGCTGGTTAAAGTATTTGGATTATTACACGCTACATAACAAGTATATTTCTGTTCCTGATTTTAATAATTTGCAAATTACCCAATTGGATTCTGTAGCTGCAGCTAATGATATTAGAGTGGTAATTATTGACTCTATTTTTGAAAGGAGTAGAGAGAAAGGAATTGTAGTTAATCAAGATCCTGAGCCTTTATCAGATGTAAAGCGCAATAGAAAAATATATTTAACCATTAATTCTTTGCAATCAAGAAAGGTCGCTTTTCCTGATATTTATGATTTGTCATTGCGTCAAGCTATACGGAAATTAGAGAAAAATGGATTGGAAATAGGGAACCTTGAATATCGGGCTGATATTGCAACCAATAAGGTGTTGAGCTATAAAATTAATGGCATAAAAATTGATATAGGACAAGAGTTGTATATTGGTACAATTGTTGATTTAGTTGTAGGAAAAGGCCTAAGTAAACAAAGTGTAATTGTCCCAAATTTAATTGGTTTAACTAGAGTGGAAGCGAATATTATACTAAAGTCAACTTCTTTGAATATTGGTGCTGAAATTTTTAAATCTAATGTGCAAGATTCTGCATCAGCAGTTATTTATAAGCAGTTTCCAATTGGGAATGATGATAATACTTTGAATATTGGTTCTGCAATGGATTTGTTTTTTGAAAAAGTAAAAACCAATACTCTATAATGAAGAATATTCTGCTTATCATTATTTTATGTTATGCTTCACTCTTAAATGGGCAAGAGGTAATTTCACATTTAGTGAGTAATCCTATTTTAAAAACTAAAAAATTACTAGTTAGAAAAAATAAGTCTGCAATTACTCTGCCTTTCTTTGATGATTTCTCTTATAATTCATCTATTGTTGATGTTGAATTATGGGAACAGAGCAGTATTTTTGTTAATCGAACTTACCCTATTAATCCTGTAACGGTTGGGGTTGCTACATTTGACGGTTTAGATGAACATGGTTTTGCAAGAGATTATTCTCAAGCTAATCCATCTGAACCTTCTGATACTTTATTGTCTCAGGAAATTGATTTGTCAGCTGTTGATACCGCTTACTTAATGTTTTATTTTCAGGGAAAAGGTATAGGGGATGCTCCACAAATGCAAGATAAATTAGTTTTAGAATTCAAGAACGATACTTTAGGATGGGAGCAAGTTTGGAGCTCTAATGGGCAAACTATGCAGGAATTTGAAAAAGTAATTACTTTGATTTATGAACCAATATTTTTGCACAATGCATTTCAATTTAGGTTTAGGAATTATGCGACACTTTCAGGGAATTTTGACCATTGGCACATTGATTATGTTAAGCTGGATGAGTTTTTAAATCCTAATGACACAATAAAATTAAATGATGTTTCTTTTGTTTATTCTGCTCCTTCTTTTTTAAAAAGGTACGAGCAAATGCCTTGGACTCATTTTAAGAATAATGAAGCAATTGAGATGAATGATACTGCTGCTATATTCTTAAGAAATAATAGAGCAAGTATCAATATAGATTATCAATATAATATTTTTGAAAATGATATCCAAATTGCTCATTATCCTACTGCAGGACCAAGTAGAAATGTTAGTGTTTTTGATTATGATTCTATTGGAAATTTTGAATTTACTAATCCTCCTATTATTGTGAATAGTTCAGTGTTCACTTCATTATTTCCTGATAGCGTTTCATTTATGATACAACATATTCTAGGTACTGGTTTAGATGATAATAAATTGAATGATACCTTGCTTTATGTTCAAGATTTTAACTCAAGTTTTGCTTATGATGATGGAGTTGCTGAATCAGCCTATGGTATTAATACAAGTGGAGCAAAAATTGCATATCAATTTAAACTCAATCGTCCGGACACACTTAGAGCTATTCAAATGTATTTTCCGCAAATGTTAGATTCTGTAAGTCACATTTCATTTCATCTTACAGTTTGGGACAATAATGGAGGTCAGCCAGGAAATATTATTCATCAGCAACTGGTATATCCTGAGCATACTGAATTAGGTAATTTTCATTATTATTATTTAGATTCTTTATTTCAAATGATTGGTATTTTTTATGTTGGTTGGGAACAAACTACAAGTGATTTGTTAAATATTGGTTTAGATAAAAATAAGTTAGCTAATGATTATATGTTCTATAATGTTGGGTCGGGTTGGAACAATTCTGCTTATCCTGGTGCTTGGATGATAAGACCAATTGTAAGTTTGGAAGAAGTGATTTTGTCAGCAATTAATGAAATAGAAAATTCATTTATAGTATACCCAAACCCTGTAAATCAAATAGTTAATATTATTTCAAGTACAACAGATAATTTAATTTCAATTTATAATTTACAAGGAATGTTAGTAAAACAATTATTTGAAAGTAAAAATAATTGTAAAATAAATATTGCAGAATTACCCATAGGGATGTATGTTATTGAAATTAAGAATGATAAAGATAGAAGTTTTCAAAAATTTATAATTGAGTAGAATGGAGGAGAAAAAGTTTGAGCACTATAAATTCATTGCAGATAAGGGACAAAATCCTCTAAGAGTGGATAAGTATTTACAAAATTTTGTTGAGTTTGCAACTAGGTCAAAAATTCAACAAGCTGTAAAAGCAGGTAATGTTAAAGTAAATAATGTAGTTGTAAAATCCAATTATAAAGTAAAAGGTGATGATGTAGTTACAGTTGTGTATGATTATCCTCAGGAAAAAAATGAGTTATTACCACAGGATATCCCGATTGAAATTACATATGAGGATGATGATTTATTAATTGTTAACAAGGAAGCTGGTATGGTTGTTCATCCTGGTTTTGGAAATTATGATGGAACTTTAGTAAATGCCTTAGCATTTCATTTTCAAAATCTGCCTAATATGGGACAAGAGGAAAGACCAGGATTAGTGCATAGAATTGATAAGAATACTTCTGGAATTTTAGTGATTGCTAAAAATGAAAATAGCATGACTACTTTGGCTAAAAAGTTTGAAGATAGGGATTTGAATAGAAAGTATATTGCCTTAGTTTGGGGAGATGTAAAAGAGGAAGAAGGAACAATAACTGGGCATATTGGTAGAAGTTTAAAAAATAGAAAAATAATGGATGTTTTTCCTGATGGTGAATATGGAAAGCATGCTGTTTCACACTATAAGGTGTTGGAACGTTTTGGATATACTACTTTAATTGAATGTAAATTAGAAACAGGAAGAACCCATCAAATTAGAGCTCATTTTAAATCTATAGGTCATCCACTTTTTAATGATGAAGAATATGGAGGTGATAGGATATTAAAGGGAACTACTTTTACAAAATATAAGCAGTTTGTACACAATTGTTTTAAAATTTGTGACCGTCAAGCTTTACATGCAAAATCATTAGGCTTTACACATCCAATAACTAATAAGGAAGTATTCTTTGATTCAGATTTAGCAGAAGATATGCAGCAGCTAATTGAGAAGTGGCGTAAATATGCCAATCATCAACAGCTTTAAGATTTAATATTCCTTAATTGTATTGTAAATAGTGTCTCTTTCAATAGGGGTACGGTCTACAGCTTTAATTAAAGTAACAATTTCTTTAGTACTCATAGTTGGATTTTGATCCTCAACACCTGCCATGGAATAGATTTTTGTAGTGTCATCAATTGTTCCGTCAATATCATCTACTCCAAAAGCCAATAAGCTTTGTGTGGTTTTTTTTCCAATCATTGGCCAGTAGGCTTTTAAGTGATTAAAATTATCCATGAAAATTCTTGCAAAGGAATATAATCTCATATCTTCAATAACACTTACTTCTTTGATGTGAGACATTTGATTATTTCCGTTACGGTATTTTAAAGGAATGAAAGTATTGAAACCATTTGTTTTATCTTGAAGATTTCTTAACCTGCTCATATGATCTATAATATCTTTAGGATTTTCAATATGTCCGTATAATATAGTAGCATTTGAAGGCATTCCTAAACTATGTGCAGTTTCATGTATTTCAAGCCATTGCTCTGCAGAGCACTTGTCCTTACATATCTCATTTCTTACATCTTTTGCAAATATTTCTGCTCCACCTCCTGGTAGGGAATCTTGTCCTGCATCTTTTAGCATTTTTAACCCTTCTTTGTAGCTTACTTTTGCTTTTCTACACATGTATTCAAGTTCAACTGCTGTAAATGCTTTTACATGAATATCTGGACGGATTTCTTTAATCTTTTCAATAAGTTCAATAAAGTAATGTAGTCCCATTTTTGGGTGAACACC
>Ga0209374_1002978_pt1 | contig 13888 bp, 12 predicted proteins | sample SaaInlLV_DNA_10m_FD_184683 | JGI IMG/M metagenome (GOLD analysis project Ga0209374, IMG submission 184683) | Marine microbial communities from expanding oxygen minimum zones in the Saanich Inlet - SI075_LV_DNA_10m (SPAdes) (version 2) | ecosystem: Environmental > Aquatic > Marine > Unclassified ...
ATTGTTGGGTATCGACACGATCACGCAATGCGAGTGATTGTTTATATGCTTTGACAAATAGCCAGCCCGCAGCGGCAATACCCATACCAATAAAAACGCCATAATACTGAATAAACTCTGAAAGATTTAGCACCATTTGTGTAAAAACCGGGAGCTCAGCGCCAAAACTACTAAATATTGCTTTAAATTGTGGCACCACAAAGATCAATAAGATTAGGGTCACAATAAATGCGACTACGACGACAGCAATGGGGTAGAACATCGCTTTTTTAATTTTCGATTTCAGTGCTTCAGCTTTTTCTTTGTACACCGCGACACGTTCAAAGATAGTCTCAAGAGCACCGGACTGTTCGCCTGTATCTACCAGATCACAGTACAATTCGTCAAAATGGTCAGGGTGCTTGCGCAACGAATAGGAAACGGGATTACCGGATTTAACCTCGTTGGCTACATCCCCAAGGATAGTTCGTGCTGATTGTTTTGAATGACCCGTGGCAATCATATCTAATGTTTGTAACACACTGACACCCGCTCCTAGCATAGTGGCAATCTGCCGTTTGATAATGGCAATGTCTGCAGCGGTGACCTTATCTTTTTTACGACCAAGTAGCGATGTTTGTTGTTTTTTTACTTTTCGAGCAGAGATTCCCTGTCGACGCAATAAATGTTTGGCTTCGGTCAGTGATTTCGCTGAAATTTCCCCTTTGACAGAATGACCTCTACGGTTCGCTCCTTGCCAAGTAAATACATTGATTGAATTTGACATTTCGTACACCTCGGGTAAAACAACAATGATAGGATGAGTATTCTGGAACGGATGAATAGGATTAATCTGGCATAGTGATAAACTAAACCGTAAAAAAAGCCCAGAAGACTGGGCTGTTTTCAACACATTAAATTACAGTCTTAGACTTAACATAAAGTCGCCGGGACACATGCAGCAGCCCAGGTTACTTTACCTGAAGCAACCGTTGGCGTTAACGTAAATGTCCCTGTTCCTGTGATTGAGCTATCAGTTGCTTTAGTTGTCACAATGACACCGTCAGTCGTACCTTATCCGACAATACCAGCTGCAGCAGTTATATCAGCAGGGATACCCGCAGCACCACCATCACACGTCGTTAAAGCACCGGTGACTTGCGCACAGACTTCGACTGCTGATTTAGCTGCGGCTGAAGCATTAGTGATTTCTGTGAACTTGGCTTTCTGGGTATAGTTTTGATATGCCGGTAATGCAATCGCCGCTAAAATTCCGATAATGGCGACAACGATCATGAGTTCAATTAAAGTAAAACCTTGGTTGTTACGAGTTGTAAATGTTTTCATATTATTTCTCCGCGATATACGCATATTTAAATTAACACTAGTTAGGTTAAATCCGTTTAGGTGATGCTGTATTCATTACTTGATGCTAAGTATATGGAGAAAAGAGGGTTTGCGAAGTATGCAGGATTATACCTATGTCTAGTGGATTGCACCCTTTGACATAGGCGGTTGTTTTTAATCAATTATTCTCAGTGATAAATCGATAGCGTGAATGTTTTTAGTTAATGCACCACTTGAAATAAAGTCGACTCCTGTATCTTTTAACTCTGCAATTCTTGCATCAGTAATGTTTCCAGACACTTCAAGTTTACTTTTTCCTGCGTTAATGGCTACTGCCTGATGGATCTGTTTTGTCGAAAAGTTATCGAGCATAATCACATCTGCGCCTGCATTGATGGCTTGTTCTAATTCGGTTAAGTTTTCAACTTCAACTTCAATTAAGGTATCCGCTGCGATAACTTTAGCTTGTGCAACGGCATTAGCGATCCCGCCACATGCAAAGATATGGTTTTCTTTAATCAAGAACGCATCATATAAACCGATGCGGTGATTTTTACCGCGACCACATTGTACTGCGTACTTTTGGGCAAAACGTAATTTGGGTAGTGTTTTGCGGGTATCTAATAATGTGATGCCCGAGCCTTCGAGCATGCGCACGTAGGATTTGGTGACGGTTGCGGTGGCACTGAGTGTTTGCAGAAAATTTAATGCCACTCGTTCAGCGGTTAAAATAGCACGAGCACTGCCGGTGATGGTAACCAATAAGGTGTCAGGCGATATGGTGCTGCCATCTTTAACCTGCCATTGTATTTGTAAGGTGGGATCACAGGCTTTAAAGGCATATTCTGCCCATGCGATACCACTGATGACGGCATCATCACGACAAATAATATGTGCGGTGACAATCGTATCCGCAGGAATAAGTTGCGCAGTAATGTCATTACTCGCTATTTCACTTATTATTTCACTCTGTTGATGTGATAAGACACCGAGATCTTCGGCTAATGCCTGTTCGACATCTTGTTGGATAATACTCATGGGAATGAGGGTATCGCTAGCGAGATGTTGTGGGCAATGGCTACTCGCTAATGGCGAAGATGGGTCAATATTACTCATAGGGTAGGTACTTTTATGGTTAGTTGATTATTTTGTTGACGCAATTCTAAATCTTTTAAGACATTCATACCTAATAAAATTTTATCTGATTGCATTCCAGGATTGATGTTGGCGCGAATGTTTTGTAGTTCTATCGGACCTAAGGTTAACGAATCTAACAAGGTATCAGTCACAAACACTGAACCGTTGGCTGTTTGTACAGGATATTGCTGACCAATAGGTAGATTAATATTTTGTGCAACTTGCGCTGGGATTGACACACTGGTTGCGCCTGTATCTAATAAGAATGTCACCGGAACACGATTGATCTGGCCTGATAATACGTAATGCCCTTGGCGGTTTTGATCAAGGGTGATTGTCGTACCCGCACGCGTAGTCGCATAATTAATATGCTGATTAGGGTTATATTGATTTTCTAAAACACCATCAAAAACAATCACTAACAGGCCAATTACACTTATCCATGCTGCAATAACCATCCATTTACCATATGGATGAGCCTGCGGGCTATCCGGTGATGTTGCCATTTGCAAATCCTTGATTTATTGTACGTTCAATAACTATATCATAGGTAAACGTTTTGGCTATTCTCTATCCCCAAGCACAGCTTCATCCGTGTGAACATTTTAATCCACGACCAGATGGCGATGCTGGAGTCATCTCTCTATTAGTGATTCATAATATTTCGTTACCTGCGGGGTATTTTGGTGGGAATTACATTAGTCAGCTTTTTGCTGGAACCTTAGCGAGTTGCGAACATCCATCGTTTAGTGAGCTAGAAGGACTAACCGTATCTGCCCATGCTTGCATCAAACGTGATGGTACGGTGATCCAGTATGTCGATTTTGCACAACGTGCATGGCATGCTGGGGTCTCTTCATTTCAAGGTCGTAGTGGGTGTAATGATTATAGTATTGGGATTGAATTAGAAGGCACGGATACCTTGGAGTATACCAATGCACAATACTCCGCTTTAACAGGGATATCGCAGTTTATTCTGGGACAATTTCCAAAGATTACAATTGGTCGCATTGTGGGGCATAATGACATAGCTCCTGGACGTAAAACCGATCCTGGTATCGCGTTTGACTGGCCGCGTTTTCGTCATTCACTTAGTTTTACGCGAAGCAATCCAAACGCGCATTCGAATAATAATAAAGGACTCACCGCATGACATTAATTTATTTACTTCTAGCTTTACTTGCAGAAAGGTTGATCAGTAAACCTGATAATTGTCATGGCAATTTCTATCTTGATCGATATATCCGTTGGTTAGAAAGCAAGCATTATCTTAATACCACTACGACTTCATCAGTAATGTGGCTACTGTGGTTATTGCCTGGTGGATTATTTGCGGTGGCATTGATGATGCTTAATAGCGGATTCATTGATTTTGTCGCAACCTTGTTTGTATTATTCATGGCTGTGGGTTGCCCTGAATTACGTAATACGTATAAGTGTTATTTACAAGCCGCTAATCGAGGTGATATTCAAGCCTGTGATATGTACACCCAACAGCTAGGATTGGCCAGTTATGAACCGCGCTCATTCGGCCAGCATCTGATATGGCTCAACTACCAACGTTACGCCGCGCCTATGATCATGTTTGTTGTCTTGGGCGTTTTTGGCGTGATTGCTTATGGTTGTTTACGCGCATTACATGGTTATAGCCAAGCCAACTCATTGCAAGCACAACCCGCATTAGCCAAAGTCTTGCATATCATTGATTGGGTACCGATCCGAATTACGGCATTTGGCTTTTTATTAGTGGGGCATTTTTCACGTGCCTTACCCAAATGGATCAGCTTGTTATTTGATACCTCCAAGCATGCCAAACTTGTCTTAGCCGAAGTGGCGACGGCAGCCGAAGATGTTATCTGTGCAGATGATGATATTACGACAGAGCCCACAACGTTAGTCCAGTTAGCGAAGCGAAATGTGCTATTTATACTCTCGGTTGTTGCTGTTTTAACCTTATCAGGATTGCTCCCTTAATCGTCTCATCGATTTTGTTTTTTATTGTTTACGCCCTAGATGCCTTATCTAGGCGTACCTAGCTCCGCCTAATTGATATTTTTGGCATAAACCACATAAATAAAATTAATAACATTGCTTAAAAAAGCAACAGTAGACTTGTTCTTACATTTCATATCAGATAAACTTGTTAAAATTTTTGGTAAATTGGTATTACCAATTGCAAATTAACGTTAATTTCTGTTAACATTAATTTTTGTTTATGATGTGAAAAAAGAAGAATATGTCAGGGATAAAACAGCAAAAACTATCAGATGTGATCACCGAGCGACTCGAAGCCAAGATTTTGGACGGGAGTTTTGTTGCGGGTGAAAAGCTACCTGCAGAACGCGTGTTGTCCTTAGAGTTTAATGTCTCTCGTCCTTCTTTACGTGAAGCAATCCAAAATTTACAAGCCAAAGGGCTCGTTGAACGTAAGCAAGGCGGCGGAACGTATGTTAGCCTGCGCATTAATTCAAATATGACCGAGCCATTATTGGCACTCATTTCTCAACGCCCAGAAACACAATTTGATTTACTTGAATTTCGTCATGCACTTGAAGGTATGGCGGCATTTTACTCTGCATTACGTGGACAGCCTGAAGACTATCAACATTTACAATCTGCACTTGCGGGTTTGGACGAAATAGAGCCGACGGAAGATAAAGAGAAAGAAGCCAATGTATTAGGTGAGTTTTATCTCATCATGGCCAAAGCATCACATAACATGGTGTTACAACATGTTATGCGCAGTATGAAAACCATGCTGATTGACAACATCCAACGCAATTTACAAATGTTGGCAGTCAATCCTGAAGCATGCAGCGAAATCGCTCAACAACGCGTTAGTATAGTGGCAGCCATCGTGCAACAAAACCCACAAAAAGCAAGACAAGCAAGCAATGCGCATCTTGCCTTTATTGAAGAAACGTTGTTGAACATTAATCAACGTGACTCTCGTATTCAGCGAGTGTTACGGCGTATTGAAACCAATCCAAGTTAAGCAATTATTGCAACTTGGGCATAGTATAAAAAGGAAACCACATGACTGATAACAAGCATGTTGATCACGATCCTATCGAAACGCAAGAGTGGATTGATTCATTAGAGTCAGTACTTGAAGCGGAAGGAGTAGAACGTGCTCACTATTTATTAGAGAGTATGATTGAGAAAGCACGTCGCAGCGGTGCACATTTGCCGTATGATGCCACTACAGCTTATCTTAACACTATCCCTGCAGGTCAAGAACCGACCATGCCTGGCGATCAAACCATCGAAACCAAAATTCGTCATGCAATCCGTTGGAACGCGATGATGATGGTGTTACGTGGTTCGAAAAAAGACCTTGAGCTTGGTGGTCACATCTCCTCATTTGCGTCTTCTGCTATGTTATATGATGTTGGTTTTAACCATTTCTTCCGTGCGCCAAACGACAAAGACGGGGGCGATTATTTATTCGTTCAAGGTCACGTCTCTCCAGGTATCTATTCCCGTGCATTCATCGAAGGTCGTTTATCAGCGGGACAGCTAGATAATTTCCGTCAAGAAGTCGGCGGCGAAGGCATCTCTTCTTATCCGCATCCAAAATTAATGCCTGATTTTTGGCAATTCCCAACGGTCTCTATGGGCTTAGGTCCAATGCAAGCTATTTACTTAGCGCGTTTCTTAAAGTACCTAACAAACCGTGGCTTGAAAGATTGTTCAGAGCAACGTGTTTGGTGTTTCATGGGCGATGGTGAAGTTGATGAGCCAGAATCATTAGGCGCTATTGGTCTTGCTTCGCGTGAAGGTTTAGACAATTTAACGTTCGTGATTAACTGTAACTTACAGCGCTTAGACGGTCCTGTTCGTGGTAACGGCAAAATCATCCAAGAACTTGAAGGTACATTCCGTGGCGCAGGCTGGGAAGTGTTTAAAGTTGTTTGGGGACGTTACTGGGACCCATTATTAGCGCGTGATACTACGGGTAAATTATTAGATCTAATGAACGAAACAGTTGATGGTGAATACCAGAACTTCAAAGCGAACGGTGGCAAATACACCCGCGAAAACTTCTTCGGTAAATACCCTGAACTAAAAGAAATGGTTGCGAACATGTCAGATGATGACATTTGGCGTCTAAACCGTGGTGGACATGATCCAGTTAAAGTTTATGCTGCATACAAACGTGCTTCAGAAACAGTCGGTCGTCCACAAGTTATCCTAGCTAAAACCGTTAAAGGTTATGGCATGGGTGCGGCGGGTGAAGGTAAAAACATCGCGCACAACGTTAAGAAAATGGATATCGAGTCGGTTAAACATTATCGTGATCGTTTCAATATTCCTGTTTCTGATGAAGATATCGGTGATTTACCGTATTACAAATTCGAAGAAGATAGCCCTGAAATGAAGTATTTGCGTGAAAAACGTGAAGCATTACATGGATACATGCCTGTGCGTTTAGCGAAAAGCACACATGATCTTCCTGCACCGCCACTAAAAGCCTTTGATGCGGTTCTTAAAGGTTCTGGTGAGCGTGAAATCTCAACGACCATGGCATTTGTACGTGTCTTAACCGTATTGTTAAAAGACAAGCAAATGGGTAAAAACGTTGTTCCTATTATTCCTGATGAAGCCCGTACTTTTGGTATGGAAGGCTTGTTCCGTCAAGTAGGTATTTACGCCAACCAAGGTCAAAAATACGTACCACAAGATGCCGATCAAGTTGCTTTCTATCGTGAAGACAAGAAAGGTCAAGTATTACAAGAAGGTATCAACGAGCTAGGTGCAATGGCATCATTCGTTGCTGCCGGTACATCGTATTCAACCAACGATTTACCGATGTTACCTGTCTACATCTACTACTCAATGTTTGGTTTCCAACGTGTAGGTGATATGGCATGGGCAGCTGGCGATAGCCAATGTCGCGGTTTCTTAATCGGCGGTACTGCAGGTCGTACTACGCTAAATGGTGAAGGTTTACAACACCAAGATGGTCATTCACATGTCCAAGCGGGTTTGATCCCTAACTGTGTATCCTACGATCCGACTTATGGTTACGAAGTGGCAGTTATTACTCGAGACGGTACGCGTCGTATGTTAGAAGAACAAGAAAACGTCTTCTATTACTTAACGGTAATGAACGAAAATTACGTTCAGCCAGCAATGCCTGAAGGTTGTGAAGAAGGTATTATCCGTGGTTTATATCAAATAGATACTGTGGGTAAAGCAAAAGCTAAAGTGAATTTATTAGGGTCAGGTACGATTTTAGTTCAAGTACGTGCAGCAGCTAAACTATTAGCTGAAAAGTACAATGTTGAATCGCATGTTTTCTCTGCGACATCATTTAATGAACTAGGCCGTGATGGTATTGATGCGGATCGCTACAACATGTTACATGCTGATGGCGAACAAAAAGTACCTTATATCACGAAAGTCTTATCTAGCGTCGGTCATGATGGGCCAACGATTGCGACTACCGATTATATCAAAGCGTATGCTGATCAAGTTCGTGCATTTGTCCCTGGTCAATATCGCGTATTAGGTACGGATGGTTTTGGTCGCTCTGATAGCCGTGAAAACTTACGTCGTCATTTTGAAGTTGATGCTAACTACATCACGTTCGCTGCACTTTATGAATTATCTAAGCAAGGTCAATTCGATAAAAAAGCATTAGCAACGGCGATTAAAGACTTAGGTATTGACGCTGACAAAATCAACCCACTTTACGCATAAGGAATAATGTAATGTCTGATATTAAAGATGTATTAGTCCCAGATTTGGGTGAAGATTCGGTTGAGGTTATTGAAATCTGCGTTGTCGTTGGTGACAAGGTTGATGCAGAAGATTCAATTATTACCGTTGAAAGTGATAAAGCTTCTATGGATATTCCTGCCCCATTTGCAGGGTCAATTGCTGAAATTTGTGTTGCTGTTGGTGACAAAATCTCTGAAGGAACATTATTAGCTAAAATCGGTGTGGCAGCTTCTGCTGCTGCACCTGCAGCCGCTCCTGCACCTGCAGCCGCTCCAGTTGGTGAGTCAGTGATTGAAGTGACTGTGCCTGATATCGGTGGCGACGAAAATGTCGACGTCATTGAAATCTTAGTCGCGGTGGGTGATACGGTTGAAGTTGAAGATGGTCTAGTAACGCTTGAGACTGATAAAGCATCAATGGATGTACCTTCACCACAAGCGGGTGTGATCAAAGCGATGCACTTATCTGCGGGTGATAAAGTGTCTGAAGGTTCATTGGTGGTAACATTGGCGGTTGCCGGTGCAGCATCTGATGTGCCTGCAGCGCCAGTGGCTGCTCCAGAAGCAGCTCCAGCGACAGCTTCGGCCGCTGCAAGCGTTAGTGTAATTGAAGTGACCGTGCCAGATATTGGTGGCGATGAAAATGTCGATGTTATCGATGTATTAGTTGCACCTGGCGATGTGGTTGAAGCTGAAGATGGCCTAATTACCTTAGAAACGGATAAAGCTTCTATGGATGTACCTGCTCCTGAAGCCGGTATTGTCAAAGAAGTGCATATCAAAGTCGGTGATAAAGTGTCTCAAGGTAGCTTAGTTGTTTATCTTGAAGTGACGAGCGGTGCTTCAGCACCAGTGGAAGCGGCTCCGGTTGCTTTAGCGCCTGTAGCGGCTCCGGTAGCTCCAGCAGCGCCTAAAGCTCCACCCGTTCCACATCACCCATCTGCCGCTACAATTCAACCAACAGGTAAAGTACATGCTTCACCATCAGTACGTCGTGTAGCGCGTGAGTTTGGGGTTGATTTAACGCAAGTTAATGGTACCGGTAGTAAAAGTCGGATCACGAAAGAAGATGTGCAGTCATATGTTAAATATGAACTATCACGTCCGAAAGCCAATGCTGCGACTGCTATTGCAGCCGGTAATGGTGGGTTACAAGTGCTAGCGGCACCAAAAGTCGATTTTAGTAAGTTTGGTGAGATTGAAGAAAAACCATTATCGCGTATTCAAAAGATCTCAGGCCCGACACTACATCGCAATTGGGTTACTATTCCACACGTCACTCAGTTTGATGAAGCGGATATTACGGATATGGAATCATTCCGTAAAGCACAGAATGTTGTTGCAGAAAAACGTAAATTAGGCTTTAAAATTTCGCCATTGGTTTTCATTATGAAAGCGGTTGCCGATGCACTTAAAGCATATCCAACGTTTAATTCATCATTATCTGCGGATGGTGAGAACCTGATATTGAAAAAATATTTCCATATTGGTATTGCGGTTGATACACCAAATGGCCTGGTTGTCCCAGTGGTACGTGATGTTGATCAAAAAGGCATCCATGCGTTATCACAAGAGATCATGGAAATTAGTATGAAAGCGCGTGATGGCAAATTAAAAGCTGCAGATATGCAAGGCAGCTGTTTTACTATTTCAAGTTTAGGTGGGATCGGCGGAACCGCATTTACGCCAATCGTTAATGCACCAGATGTAGCTATTTTGGGTGTCTCTAAATCAGAGATAAAACCAAAGTGGAATGGTAAAGACTTTGAACCTCGTTTAATGTTGCCATTATCATTATCATATGACCATCGTGTCATCGATGGTGCATTAGCTGCGCGCTTTGCCGTACATGTTAAAGATGTGCTAGGTGATCTTAGACAGATTATCCTATAAGATTGCATACGAATAAATTAAACCTTTGCCAAATTAAGAGATTTTGAGGTCATAATGAGCGAAATTAAAACGCAACTAGTAGTTTTAGGTGCCGGACCTGGTGGATATTCTGCCGCGTTCCGTGCTGCCGATTTAGGGATTGATACGATACTTGTTGACGCCCGTGCTACCTTAGGTGGTGTATGTTTAAATGTGGGTTGTATCCCTTCAAAAGCATTGCTTCACGTAGCGAAAGTAATTAAAGAAGCGAAACATTTATCTAGTCATGGTGTGTCTTTTGGCGAACCAGAAATCGACTTAGATAAAGTTCGTGGTTGGAAAGACAGCGTAGTTAGTCAATTGACTAAAGGCCTTAGCGGCATGTCAAAAATGCGAAAAGTTGAGCACGTACAAGGTTTCGGTAAATTTACTGGAAGCAATACCCTTGAAGTGACTGGCGACAAAGGCACCACAACAATTACGTTTGATAATGCGATTATTGCTGCCGGTTCTGAGCCGGTATCATTACCGTTTATTCCACAAGATGACCGTGTTATTGATTCTACTGGCGCCCTAGAGATGAAAGACATCCCTGGTAAAATGTTAGTTTTGGGTGGTGGTATAATCGGTCTAGAAATGGGTACGGTATATCAAGCGCTTGGTTCCAAAATTGACGTGGTTGAATTTTTAGACCAGTTAATTCCAGCTGCAGATAAAGACATCGTTAAAGTCTATAACAAAACCATTAAAGATACGTTTAACGTTATGTTACAAACTAAAGTAACGGGCGTTGAAGCTAAAAAAGACGGTTTGTATGTTAGCTTTGAAGGCAAACAGGCTCCTGCTGAGCCAGTTCGTTATGACAAAGTGTTAGTTGCAGTGGGACGTAAACCAAATGGTTTATTAATGGCTGCTGATGTTGCTGGTGTCGCAGTTGATGAACGTGGTTTTATTAATGTTGATAAGCAAATGCGTACTAATGTGCCACACATTTATGCTATTGGTGATCTAGTGGGTCAGCCTATGCTGGCGCATAAAGCGGTACATGAAGGTCATGTTGCAGCTGAAGTTATTTCTGGTATGAAGCATTACTTCGACCCTAAATGCATTCCTTCTGTTGCCTACACTGAGCCAGAACTTGCTTGGGTTGGTTTGACAGAGAAAGAAGCCAAAGAGCAAGGTGTCAATTATGAAGTGGCATCTTTCCCTTGGGCCGCTTCAGGTCGTGCGATTGCATCTGACGCTACTGACGGTTTAACTAAGCTTATCTTTGATAAAGATACACACCGTGTTATAGGTGGCGCAATTGTTGGTACCAACGCTGGTGAGATGCTTGGTGAAATCGGTTTAGCGATCGAAATGGGAGCGGATGCAGAAGATATTGCATTAACTATCCATGCTCACCCAACATTGAACGAGTCTATCGGTTTAGCCGCGGAGATGTATGAAGGTAGCATTACCGATTTACCAAATCCAAAAGCGAAGAAAAAGTAAGATTTTTCGTAAATTCGAGTAAATAACAAAAAATCCCTAATTCTGGTCACAGGTTAGGGATTTTTTTTGCTAACATTACCCTATCTTGTTTTTAATATGTCAAATCCATGCGTCAAATAGAGTTATTTACCGTACCTAGTCCGTGTATCGGTGTCTGTCAGTCTGGCCCTAAAGGCTACTGCACTGGCTGCTTTCGTTCGCGTGAAGAAAGAGTAAACTGGCTTAAAATAGATGATAACACCAAAAAAATCATCAATGACGCTTGTATGCGTCGAAAACAGTCCTATGCGCGCCGCATACAAGCTAAAATCGCTGCACCTACAATCGATGCACAGACAAATCAAAGTGCCTCAGGATCTCAATCAGAGCTGTTTTAGCTGTGGCTGCTATACTTTTTTAACACGTTTTTCAAAAGTAATAGAGATTTATGCCGTTTACTGAGTATGCACAATTTGCCAACCACACCGCAACATTACCTGATATAGCGTTGAGACTTCGTGAAATACTGGATGATCCCGCTACTGATGCTCACGCGATTGGAGATTTAATAGGGATTGATCCTGCATTAAGTGCAAAGGTCTTACGCTTAGCAAACTCTGCCTTATTTCGTTTTCCCGCTCAGATCGATAATATTGCCCGAGCAGTAAATGTGGTAGGAGGAGAGGCTATTTACATGTTAGTTATGGCCGAAACCGCCAAAAAGCTACAGTCACAGTTTACCACAGACTTAGTAAACCCAAGAACGCATTGGTATAAATCGATATTAACGGGAGTGTTAGCGCAGCGCTTGGCTAAGCCTCATATCCGCGGCTCTGAACGATTTTTTGTATTAGGTTTACTGTATCATCTAGGTGAGATGGTGACAGCGCTGCGTGATCCTGAATTATATTCTCAATACATCAATGATACGCGTGCATTATCGCCATGGCGTAAACAACTGCATGCGTTTGGTTTTGACTTTGCGTTGCTCAGTGGCGCAATATATCAGCAATGGCAGCTACCAATACAGTTATATGCACCATTAATGGATATCCATGATAATACGATGGCACATAAACCTTTAGAAGAACGTCTGTTGTTACAAGCAAATGGCATCGTGTGGTTGCTAGGGGAACAAGATCTTTGTGAACAAGCGTATATTATTTATAGAGAAGAACTTAAAATAACGATAGAATATAAAGAGTTAATTGCTCTTTGTGAAGAAGCGCAACATCAAGCACACGCTCTTCAAGCACTATTTAGTTAAAAGGAAAGTTATGTCTCCGAATAAGGCGTCGATCGCCCTAGTTTTATGCGCATTATTTGCAACCGCGCCAAGTGTTGCCAAAGAAAAGAAACCGTTGTCGATGGACGGTGAGTTTGGTTTGATTATTACTACGGGTAATACTGAAGCAACGTCATTAAGTGCAGGGGTGACGGGAACTCAAGAATTAGAAGACTGGAGTAATGAATACTCCTTAGCTGCCTTGTATAAGCAAGATAAGGTAACTTCTAGATCGGGTGATGTCACGACGACGGCGACCAAAACCAGTGCTCAGAAGTTCTTTTTATCTGGACAATCTAACTATAAATTAACCAAAGAAAATCAACGTTTGTTCGTGTTCGGCTCGTATGAAGATGACCGTTTTTCTGATTTTAAATATCAATCGACTGTAGCGTTAGGTTGGAACCAAAAGTTATGGGACGACGCTAAATCCAAATTCAGTTATTCAGTGGGGCCAGGTTATAGTTTCTCCCAAGGTCAAAACGGTGAAGATTTAAATAGTGTGATTGTTCGTGCCGCGTTAGAGTACTCTCATAAGCTGTCTGACACCGCTAAGATTAAACAATCCTTATCTTCGGAATTCGGTGAAGCGAACACTAAAACGCGTTCAATAACTTCTGTTTCTGCCACTATCAATGGCGCGCTTTCAATGAAAGTGTCATTAAAACTAGATCACAACACAGATGTTGATGAAGGGAGTGATAATCTTGATACTGAAACGGCTGTGACGTTAGTTTATAGCTTCTTCTAAATTAACAAAACTAGAAAAATACCTATCTTTTCATAGATGAAATAAAAACGCTTAACGGTTCACTTCAGTCAGCCGTTAAGCGTTTTTTATTGTGTGTCTATTAGTATAACGAGCTAATGCAAGGTACTAATGCATACAGCTAATGTAAAATACTAGTGCAAGATACGTGTTTTGATCGTTCCGTCAATTAGCGTTAATTGCGCAAACGCATCATCGGCACGGTCTGTTTCAACGTCAATTACCACATAGCCAATGTTTTCATTAGTTTGCAGATACTGTGCAGCAATGTTGATGTTCTGTGACGCAAATGCTTGGTTA
>Ga0209374_1002995_pt1 | contig 13837 bp, 13 predicted proteins | sample SaaInlLV_DNA_10m_FD_184683 | JGI IMG/M metagenome (GOLD analysis project Ga0209374, IMG submission 184683) | Marine microbial communities from expanding oxygen minimum zones in the Saanich Inlet - SI075_LV_DNA_10m (SPAdes) (version 2) | ecosystem: Environmental > Aquatic > Marine > Unclassified ...
GGTGATCCGTTTCGCTTTTGAATTAGCCCGCAAGCGCGGCGGTATGCGCAAAGTGACGCTCACCTCGAAATACAACATGCTCGCCAAGGCCGACGGCTATTTTCGGGACATCGGTTATGCGGTTGCAAAGGAGTACCCTGACATCGGCTTTGAAACCTTCATTGTGGATGATTTTTTATGTCGTATGATCAGCAACCCTTGCGCCCTAGATGTCGTGGTCACGCCCAACCTTTATGGCGACATTTTTTCAGATGGTGCCGCCGGGCTAATCGGCGGATTGGGCCTCGCCCCTTCTGGCTGCTATGGCGCGGACTACGCCTATTTTGAGTCCGCGCATGGCACCGCGCCTGACATCCAAGGGCAAAACATCATTAACCCTACCGCGACAGTACTGTCCGCGAGCATGATGTTGACCTACCTTGGACTTAATGAAGCGGGCAATACACTCGAGGCGGCCATCTCAAGCCTGTACGCCGCGGGTCAGTGCATACCGGTAGACCAAGGAGGAAACGCCAAGACCAGTGAGTTCTTTCAGGCACTGAACGACGCGCTGGGCCTCACTTAACCTAAGCTACGCAATCGACCGACCGGCCAGCACCTCCTCGAGCATTAAACCGCGGCTTTGAGTGCATACAGCACTCTACCAATCGCGCACAAAACCTGGCCATCATTGATCACTCGAACTTCAATGGTGCACAGTTGGCGTCCGCGTTTGACCACTCTTGCCTCAGCGTCCAACCATTGGCCTTGCGCTTGCCTTAAGTAGGTGACGTTCAAGTCAGCCGTGCCCGCTGGCTGACTGCCCTCCGCGATGTTAGTAAACACGGCCGCTACACCCGCCATATCAATCATGGTCGCCAGCACGCCGCCGTTCACACTGCCGCCAATACCGGCAGGGGTCGTTGCGGTCTTCTCCAATCGCAGGCGCACGAAATCAGGCGCTGTCTCGACGAGCTTTAAGCCTAAATATTGGTGAAAAGGATGCTCATCGAAGGTCCTGAAAAACTCGTTCATTACTGTCGCGCTCTTGATCCAAGGAAGACTGGCTAAACGATATCAAAACCCATTTTGGATGGACACCACGAATTCATAATCACTTACCAAGGGGTCATCCCTATTTTTCAGCGGCACAGCGAAATCCAGATGGATCATTTTGCCGCGTTCAGCCTTTGTCGGCGCCAGGCGCAATCCTATACCAACATCCATCAGGCTTTGCTTAGGGTTGCCAGCAACGTCATCAGGCGTCCAGGCGCGGCCCACATCGGCAAAGACTAGCCACCCCAAATTCAGCAAGCCGAAGAGGTTTCGATCAAGGTACTGACGGCGCTCGAGACGCAGGCGCAGGCGCCGATCCCCAGCTTGTAAGCGATCGATATAACCTCTCACACCGGTTTCACCGCCCAGAAACAACTGCTGTCCCGTCATGACATTACGCGCGACATCAAGATTGAGCGACGCGTGGTAGCCTGCGCCAACGGTGGGTTTGAATAAGCCCCGGATGCCGGCAGAGAAAACGATATCTTGGGTTTCATTGCCGTCGAAATCCCGTAAGCCGCTTAGGGATACATCCCAGCGCAACAACCCTTTTTGAGAGGCTAAGACGGCCATTCCCGCTGAAGCCGACACCTGAAGGCGGTCTTGATCCCCACCCAAGGCAGACGGACTAACCGCCAAACGCAAGTTGTGGACTAGACCGGTCTCAATATCCTCGGTAAAACCAATCAAATCAAAGTTGACCGCGTTTATAAACTGATCGCTCGCACTGGCCCATTGAACAAAGGGCGCGACCAATTTCCGAGTCCTCGTTTCTCCTGCATCAACATTCTGGGCGAACGCCAAGAGAACATCTTGACGCTCATAGGACAGGCCAAAAGTAAAACGGTGACTGCGACCCGCCTTCAAGCCATTTGAAACACCGTAAAAGATCGATCCTGCAGCGCGCATCCGCTGCGTGTCACGAATCCGATCGCCAGACTGGTAGAACCCGACTTGCTCATTAACATTACTGACTTCTAAACCCCAACTTTTGCGCGTATCCAGAGCATAAAAAGGCTGTCCGATCGAGACCGCTCGTACAAAACCATCATCATTGTTTTCTAAGTAGATCGAGGACTGAATCCGGGTATTGAACAAATGCTTCGTTGAGAGTTCGAACTGCTGCCCCTGACGATCTAGATTCTTTACCGTTTTAAATTCAATTTGGACCCCAAGACCAAAAAGATTTTTTTCACGCACCCCAAAGCCCGTCTTGCTATTTCCACCTGAACGATTGAGTGCCACTCGGGGCGTTAAAGACCAGGCATCCCGCGTGATCACTTCGATATCGACTTCCGGCTCGCACGGGTTCTGAACATTAATACCGGCATCCATTAAGTAAGGTCGCGAGCGCAGTAATCTAGCGGACTCTGCCAACGCGGAGGGCGACAGGGTTGACCCCTCCGCAAATAACAACTGCTGCTTGATGACCGATTCACGGGTTTGCCAATGCAGCCGGTTCATACCACCAAGAATTTGATCACCAAAGGTTTTACGGCGCGGGTCGAATACGGGCTCGCCCGTCATAACGATCGACCGCACAACCTGTAGCCTATTAACTGCCAAGGCACTTACAGAGATGCCAGCCACCCCTATCGTACACTCCGAGGTCGACACGATTTCTAGCGCTGCCGTGGACGCCAACGTCCACGGCGTTAACACCAGGAGCAATAGGGGCAAAATCTTGCGCTGAAGCAGCATAGCCGGCATTGTGCTGAATCCAAAAAAAGCAAGTCTACCTGAAGCTCGCGCTCGATCCCTAATCATAGACAGAGCGGTTCACATGTTCAGACCTGTCAACCAAGACCGGCTCACCCTTTAGATTAAAACGCTTGGTAGATCTCGTACCTCGGAATAGGCTTTCTCGTAATCTGACGCCAGATCAAATGATTCCGATTTTGGTTAGCCAAGACTGCCCTGTAGAGCTCCGGGCCACCTTTAATTCAAGCAAAAAAAAACCCGGCAATCGCCGGGTTTTTTAACTTGCTCTAGAAAACGCTAGAACTGATAGCTTAATTCAATCCCTACTGTTCTAGGACGGTTCACGATCCCTGCAGCAAACAAGGTTGCGATCGGCTGGAAAACCTCGAACCGCTGATCGGTCAGGTTCTTGCCGAAGGCTTCTACGGCCCAATTCTCTGCATAGTAACCAACAGACAACGAGACGTCTTCTCTAGCACTCACTTTCGATTGTTTCAGGTTGAGCAGTGATGCATCAAAAGCTGAGATCTTAGTAACTTTAGCGAACACGTCTACTGAGCCGTCACCAACAGGGAAAGACAAAGTACCACCAATACCCAAGGTGTATTCAGGAGAATTCCTTGGCGTTAATCCGGATGCATCCTCAATGAGCGTGACACCATCATTTGGATTGATATCCGTGTCAAAGACTTCGTAGTCAGCGTCCAGTGTGCCGTAATTTATGAAGCCTCTGGCAATATTGTTAAAGACATACTGAATCTCGATTTCAAGGCCGGAGTACAACACACTACCGGCATTATCGAACACAGACGCAACCGTTTTAGTGTCCGGATCTAGTGCGACAAACGATTCTTGCTTGTCTTCAAAATCATTTCTGAAGTAAGTCGCGTTAAACCGTAAGCGGTTGTCTAAATGCTGGCTCTTGTAGCCAATTTCGATATTGCTGGCATATTCAGGATCATACTGGTCTCTTTCAAAGTCCCGAATGTTTTGGTTAACCCCGAAAAAACCGCCTGAATGAAAGCCTTCGGAATAGGTCGCAAACACCATTGAACTATCGTTGATGGTGTAAGTTAAACCGATCTTGGGCGACACCTCTGTCCAATCCTGCTCGAGGTCAGCATACTCAGGGAACTGCCTTAACGTTTCACGATCAGCCGTCGTCAAATAAGACTGACCAGCGATGAAGTGCTTTTCTTCCTTCGTCCAACGTAACCCTGCGGTGAGCGTTAAGGCGTCGGTAAGGTCATAGTCCATTTGCGCAAATACTGCAGTAGATGTTGTCTCTTGTGTCTCGTAGAGAATCTGATGAATGTTTTGCGACGCGATTCCTTCAGCAGTCATACCTTGATCGCAGGCGATCGGTGCAAAACCTCCCGCTTTACAGACTTCTAGGCCGCTAACACCAGGACCTCCTAAATCTGGGTTCGCGAGGTTCGCGCCAAACAGAACACCCCAAAACGCGTCCCCTGTATACCAGTCCTGCACGAATTCGTTCCTAAAATAATAGACACCCGCCGTGAAGCTCAACCGATCGAAGTTACCATCGATCCTAAGCTCTTGGCTGGTTTGGTCATACTCGTTGAAACGCTCAATCGTAATGAGCGGAAATGAAGAAGCATCGTAATCATAAATTCGATACTCATCGAGTTGCCGATATCCGGTAGACGAAACGACTGTCAGGTTCTCATTAACGTCAAAACTCATATTGAGCGTTATAGCGTCCGTATCAAGACTGTAATTATTGTCCTTGTCGTTGTCAGAAACTTCCGGACGATCAAGCGTGTTTCGGCAAGCGCCGAAAGCATTACAGTTTAAAAATCCCGCGCTAAAGTCGTTTTCAGGCGACCCGGCTGGGGGCGCCGGCAACAGACCCGCTGGAACATTATAGTTCGTATGGAAAGCATCTAGAGTGCCTTCGTCTGAAAAGGTCTCAACCGTTAAGGTCGCTTCGAAATTATCACTTGGCGTGTACAGGAACGTCGCGCCTCCGGCAGTGTAATCTTTTTCTGCAACACCATTGCCGGTCGTAACATTGTCCATGAACCCATCATAGTTAATTTGAGTACCAAACAACTTCAGCGCAAGTGTTTCGCTTATGGCAGTATTGAACACCGCCCGTGCTTCTTGCTGGCCATCTTTGCCTGCTGTTACCTTGACCTTTCCCCCTAGCTCGCCTGTCGGCTTGCTACGGATCACGTTAACCACACCGCCAACCGTGTTCTTTCCAAACAGCGTGCCCTGTGGCCCACGTAACACTTCGACCCGCTCTAAGTCGAAATTCTCGAGCACTTGACCCGCAGCAGAGCCCAAATAGATCCCGTCAACAACAACCGCAATGGGCGCATCGAAAGAATTATCATCACTACGAGTCGGGCTAATGCCGCGAATGTTGATATCGGCACCGCCACCACCGCGACTGCCGTTTGTGCCGAAAATCAGGTTCGGCGCATATCCGTCGAGATCTGACAGATTTCGAATCGAGCTATTCTGTAATTCCTGAGTTAGCGCCGTGATTGCAATCGGGACGTCCTGAACAGATTCCTCTTGCTTTCTTGCGGTTACCACGACTTCTTCAATTACCGCATTATTTCCAGCCGCCGCAAACACCGGTCCTGAAAAGGCTGTTAACAACGCAATGCTTCCTGCGACGCTATACCCGCCAAAACGACTTAGATACCTCATAGCACTTCCCCAATGATTATTGTTTTTTACCTAGCCCGTAGACTAAACAGAAACACTTTAAGAAAGCAAGCGAAGATGTTTGCTTTGCGGCGGCGCGTAGAGCGGCGTTTAAACCGCAACTGATGTCAGATTGGTGTTGATTTTTCTCCCGCCAGCTCAGACAAATCAACAGCCACTGATGGACAATTTTCAGGCTTCAATCGCTAAGTTATCGCTGAAACCAAGGCGCTCATTGCAGACCGCCCTGGTTCCAACTTCACTAAGGATTTTCCGGCTCTTGCACGTCAACCAGCGACGCATAAATCAGGTTGCAGCCTCAATGCAAAACGCCCGGCTCAAACCGGGGTGCTGATAGCGAGGCCGGACGGATTGTCCCTAAGAACTCAGTTGTTAAGTCTTTGCTTTTACCTTTACGACTGTACCCAAACAAGACCTTCTACGATTTATCGCAAACAGGTCCTTAGGACACACTTTTGGAATCCCGCTTGAGCCAAATAGCGTAACGCCTTAAGATCGAGACCTATATTGGAGCAATATTTCATGACAACTTTAAACATCCCAAAGTTTGGCGAGTTACTCGCCCCCCACCTTTCTCGTATTCCAGATGCGGCGCGCCCAGGCGCTCTGGCCCGGCTTGAACGTTCTGCTGCCGAGCGATATCGAGGTTGGGCCCTTGCACTGCCGGAGCATGCAGAAGGACTCATGGCTTGTGCGGCCCGCGAGGACGAAATTGCAGATCGCATTGAAGCCATCCTGCCGGTGCCTGCCGAGTTTGAAGCATTGGTTTGTGAGGTGATCCCGCTCGCCGTTGCGACTTACTACGCGGTATTCGAGCCTTACAGCGTATGGGATCAAATGGCGATTCAGGCCAATGCTGAGCGTCAAGGCTCGCTTGCTTGGCCCGCGATGGTGCCAGCCTTTCCGACGCATACAGACGAGCTCATGGCCCTGTCGAAACTCGAACTCAAAAGTGGCGACTTTCTAGACGCACTGCTCAGCGCCGACGCCGCCTAGGCTTCCGGATTGGCGGCGAATGCTGGATGCGCTGCGTCTACTGGCGACCAATTCGCCGCTGTTTTCTGCCAAAAGCTGGATGTGATTTCAACCCAAGCTGAGTCATCAAGGCTACCCACCTTGATGAATTTGATGGCGGGCATTTCTGCTACATAGCTGATCAGCGGCGAGCCGCAGTTTGCGCAGAATCCTCGCGTGACATGACTGCCCTCGCTACCCACAACGGTAAAAGTTTTTAATTCGCCCATCAGATCCAGAGAATCCACTGGAATAAAGAGGATCGTTGCCTTGCCGCTACCAGTGCTTTTTTGACAATCTTTGCAATGGCAATGATGCGCCGACAACACGTCCGTTCTCGGGAACGTATAGCGGACCTCGCCACACAAGCAGCCACCGCTCTCTAACGCTGATTCTTCTGTCACAGTCTTCTCCTTTTTATATTTAACCATTAGTCAATCGATCAACGTCTAGCCCGATACAACTTGGTTGATCGGTGCGCTTTATGGGCAGCGCTTTGCCGCTTCAAGGAACCGTTGGCCAGCACCGGTTATCCGTTCGATAAACCGCATCAGTTGACCGCTCGCCCAAAAGCGACAAAGGCGCACCCGCAAAGTAGGGATCCTGCGTGGGCTGTGTTCGACTCCAATCAACTCGCTCACTTCGATACGCCATCTTCCACTCGCCATTGATTTTTACATATCGATCTAGATACCGACCCGCGATCACGATATCCAATGGGCCAGATGGATCTGACACTTTATGGTAGGCATTAAAATAGATCTCACCGAAAGCTTCTTCGCCTTCAAACTCAATAAGGTGATTCCCGATCATATGATGGTTGGCGATATGCCCTTCAAGCGCTGTGATTGCGTAGTCGATGAACACCTCTGGCGTGCCATTAATAAAGCCATACTCACAATAGGCATCGGCACTAAAGACCGAGTGCAGCAAGGATCTGTCTAATCGATCTAACCCCCGCATATAGCGACACGATAGCGCATAAATTTCTTGTTGATCCGAGAGATTTTGTAGGTCGATCATAGTTTCTCCTTTGCCTTAGGGTAAATCCCTATATTGATGGCCCAGTTGCCCGAGCTTTGGTCTTTTTATTCTTAACCCGTCGATCTGTCGATCTGTCGATCTGTCGATCTGTCGATCTGTCGATCAATGATCTTTAAGTCATATCCAAGCACTACCAACCAGACCGTAAATGATGCTTCAACGCCCAAACATTCAGCCTTGGATCATAAACGTTTGGTCTTGCACAACTTGTAAAGGATGTTTACTCGACAATCGCCTCCAACCTGGTGGCGAAATGATTCCAAGACGAATCCTGTCGATTGTTCAGACCCTTGGTTAACGACGCGAAAGACCCCGCGGCGCGCTCATCAACCACGTCTCGACGACGACTCCAATCCATCACCACACGCCGGAATTTGAACTTCCAATCTTCGCCATCACATTCAAACCGATCTAAATAACGGCCTGAGAACACCATCTCGGACGCGCCATCAAGTAACAGATGTTTTGCAAACACCAAACTCTCGGTCGCCGCATGTTGATCGTTAAAAAACTCGAACACGGTATTAGTGACGCGATGCTGAGTGAGTTGGTACTGGCCAGCCAACGCGCCCATGACAAGATCCGCAAACACATGGGCCTCACCTTTGAACCCGCCATAATCCACTGTCGCCGATGGCCAATAGACGGCCTTCATCAAACTTGCATCCAAACGGTCCAGCGCTCGACTGTGGCAGTTCAGTAATTCAACGATGGCCAAACGAGCGCCCATATCTGCCGCTGACGGAACCTGTCCTGGCGAACTGATCATAATGATCTCCTTTTATTCAGGCGCTTTTAACGCTTTTTATTAACCGCTTACGGCTTGATCAAAAGCCCCTCATGCGACGGTGGTCTTTCGGGCATGAGTCCGACCCGAAGCCGCCGAGGTTAGCATGAAAAAACCTGTCATTGATCCGACGCCGTGAATCCTTATAAATTGCCTCGCCACCTCTATAGGACTGCATCAAACGAGACTCATTGACGCCGGCAGACATTACTTGCCTCCAAATCTTCTGAGCTATTGCAAAATCTTTCAATTCAATTCGGATCATCCAAAGAATCGACCGTGATTGCGGCGGTTGTTAACAACTTAACACGTCGCAATAATCTGTGGCATGCTCACCGCTTATAAGTTTTTATCTCAATTCGGAGTCGCAATAATGTCGGAAATTGAAAAAGGGCAGGCTCGCGCCGCAGGCAAATCCGTTCATGACGTTTTAGCGACCGACGCAGTGCCCGCCCCGGCCCCTTTGCTCGCCTCGGCTTATGATTTCTTGGGTGATACTGATCTCGATGCGCAGCGTTATACCGATGCCGGTTTTGCCGCCAAGGAAATGACAAAAATGTGGGCAAAAACTTGGCAATGGGCCTGCCGGGAGGAGCACATCCCGGAAGCAGGTGACCGCTATGTTTATGACATTGGGCCTTACTCTGTCATCATTTCGCGCGATGAGTCCGGCGCACTTCATGCCTTTAGAAACAGCTGCACCCATCGCGGTACTCGACTGATCGGCAACGAAGGCACCGGCTTCGGCACCGGTTTTACCTGCCCGTTTCACGGCTGGTCTTGGTACTGCGACGGCAAACTCGAACAAATCCCGGCAAAGTGGGATTTCCCGCATGTTCAACCAGAGACCCATAATCTAAGACCCGTCGCCTGCGCGGTCTGGGGCGGTTTTATATTTATTAACTTAGATACAGCCTCAGCCCCCTTGGCGGATCAACTGGAAGTCATGACAGAACATTTCAAGCATTTCCCGCTCGACACACGCCGGATTAAGGTTCATGTTCAAAAACGCCTACCAGCAAACTGGAAGGCGGCTCAAGAAGCTTTTTTAGAGGCTTACCATAACGTCGAGACCCACCACTCTCCCAATGGCGCCAACACCCAGTATGATATTTTTGGCCGCTTCGTAACTCGGTTCATTCACAACACGGGCACCTATAGCCCAGAAAGCTTAAGTGACTATCCTGGCACCCAGTGGCGCGATCCTGTGCTCACTGAAGCAGAAATTCTGGCACGCACGGTCGGCATAACGCGCGAATTAGAGGCTGGCGAAACGGCACGCGCCGTCGCGGCTGAAGATGGCCGATCCCGACTGGCAAGCGTGCTGGGTGAATCCCAAGCAGACCTTAGCGACAGTCAGATACTCGATTCCATTGAATACCATCTATTTCCAAACATGTTTTTTTTCCCGGGGATTAATATCCCCATGGTCTATCGCTTTAGGCCGGATGGTGACCAAGTCGATACCTGCTTGTTTGACTTGCTCATCCTTGAGCCTTGGCCCGTCGGCCAAGCGAAACCCTTTCCGCCGGAACCCGTCTTCTTGGATGTCGACCAATCCTATGCCGATGTGCCGGAGCTCGGCTGGCTTGGGCGGGTGTATGATGAGGACACCGGTAATCTCGCGCTGCAGCAGCAAGGCCTAAAATCAGCCGGGAAAGGCTTAACACTTGGCAATTATCAAGAAGCAAGGATCCGCCGCATTCATCAAACGTTAGACGCCTTTTTGAAAGCGTAGCTGAAAAAAAAGCGAAGAGGCAGAATCGACGTTAAATATTCTTCGCCTCTAACTCAGCACGGATTTCAGCGTGCCGGGCTTCAGTGATCGGGTAATTCCAAACGATCGCTGCACCTGTTAAGAAAAACAAAGACGGGAAGGTCGAAAACAAGAACCGCAATCCAAACAATTCATCTTCGCCATTACTGACGCCGGCTTCAAAACCAAAGAAACTCAGCCCAAATAACGCTATAGCCCCGCCAAAAGACGCAGTCGCTTTTTGAGCAAAGGACCAGGCGGAGAAAAACAAAGCCGCACGATTTTCACCCGTTTCCAGTGTATCAAGATCAATCACATCGGCTTTCATTGAATTCGGTAGGGTTTGAGAGAAACCGCCAGCGGCAAAGCCGGTTGTGAGCGTCATGGGCAGCATCCACCAGAAATCCCCAGGACCCAACAGTAGGTAGCATGGGTGGGCAAACGCCAACATGAAAAAGGATACTAAGTACGCTCTGTGCTTGCCGACTCGCTTTGAAAATGCAACCCAAAATGGCACGGCAATAATACTCGCCGCATAAAAAAAACTAAGCATATAAATCGCCTTGTCTTCAGCCTGCAAAACATCGGCAATAAAAAACAGATACAAGGGCGTCGTGACATTGAGGCCCAGCGATCCAATCATGAAGGCTAATACCAACCGCTTAAACGGCCCGTTTGCCGCCATTAATTTCAGACCCGCCAGGGCACTGACTTGTTGCCTCGGCTGATAAGGCGCCTCGGCAACATTGGTTAATGTGAGTGTGACGCAAATGGGCATGAGCACCAGCATGGTTAACCCAACCAACTCAAGTACCACGCTAGACCCGCCTATGCCGAAAATAAGCAGCGCCATGGCGGGTATCAATTGCGCAGAGAGTGAACCCAAAGAATTAAAAACCGCGCGACTGCCCGTAACTTTACTCCGCTCATTATAATCCGTAGAAAGCTCCGAACCCCAAGCGTAGTAGGGAATAAGCATCATGGTAATAGCCACAGACAACATGAAACTCCATAAAGCCAAATGAACCCAATTCATTTGAGCCTCAATAAAGAGTAGCCCATAGATCGGACGCATCCAGACTTGGCCCATGTCCGGCAAGAACAGCTGAAACACGGAGAGCATCATAAGAGGCGTAGCCAAGGCAATCCAGAGTTTGCGTCGGCCAAACCGACTGCGTGTATGATCGCTCAAGTAACCGACCAGCGGGTCGGTCAGGACATCAGTCCAGCGCACTAAAAATAAAATGGTGCCAATCACAACCAACGGCACGCCCATGTCGCTTGCATAAAAGCGTGGAATGAATACCGCGACAGGAAATAAAGACAAGGCTATCGGAAGATCCGTGAGCCCGTAAAAGAACAAAGACTTTCGTGTAAGCTTCATCGGCGCGTCATCCTTGTATTCGCCTTTCGCACTGGGCTGAAACCCCATCCTTTGAAAAGCGCTGTAGCCGCCAGCTACGCAACGCCTCGTTATGGATCACTATAATTTCAGATGGCGAGAAATCTTGTTGCATGTTAGGTTGCCCTCAAGATAGTGGGTTCCAAGGAAGATCGCAACAATGAACAACACGCAAGTAATACTCAAGCGGCGGCCGCAGGGCGTACCTGTGGCCGAAGATTTTGAGGCTGTGACGACAACCCTCGTGGGGCCACGAGAAGGCGAAGCCCTGATCAAGAACGAATACATTTCGATGGATGCGGGCTTTAGAAACTGGATGGACGAAGACGCCGGCGACGCAGTGCTGCCTGCTATGGCGCTTGGGCAACCCGTTATGGGACTGACGGTTGGCGTTGTTGCAGAGAGTCGTCACTCATCGCTCAAGGAAGGCGATCTCGTCATGGGCCGTCTGGCTTGGGAGCAGTACTCTCTTGCATCAGACGACTTTCTCGTCGTGCTCGATCACCAAGATACAGACACGCCAACGCATTACCATCTTGGTATTTTGGGTGATACCGGCATGTCTGCTTATTTTGGCTTGACCGACATTGGACAGCCCAAGGTCGGTGAAACCGTTGTGATTTCAGCCGCTGGCGGTGCCGTTGGGTATGTTGCCGGCCAAATCGCCAAGTTGATGGGCGCAAGCCGAGTCGTCGGCTTGACCAGCAGCGACGCAAAGGGAGAACGACTAAAATCAGAGCTTGGGTACGATGCCTTTATCAACTATCACGAACCAAACCTCGATCAACAATTTTCAACGACCTGCCCAGCCGGAATCGATGTGTATTTTGATAACGTTGGCGGACCTATCTTGGAAACCGTCTTGAACCACGTCAATGTTGGCGCTCGCATTCCTTTTTGTGGCGCTGTTGCAGATTACAGTACGAAACGGCCCCAAGGGCCATCCAACCTTTTTCAAATCGTAACCAACTCCGTTCGACTGCAAGGCTTCATGACCCACCTTCAGCTTGAACGCTATCCGGAGGCGCGAGGCCAGTTAACGGCTTGGATGAAAAGCGGACAGATTAAATCCCTCACGCACGAATATGACGGCGTCGCGCAGTGCGGCCAGGCGTTTGCAGACTTATTCGCGGGCAAGAACTTTGGCAAAACGCTAGTGAAAGTCTAAACCGGATATGGGCGAAGACTATCAGCCCGGCACACCATTAAACCATTACACCGTTGTACCGTTGCACCGTTAAGACGCGCCGCCGGTGCTTCGCGACGATCGGTGAAAATTGTGAAATGCTGCGCGCAAGACCACTCGATAAAAAGACCACCGTGAGAAATGAGTTTGCCTTAGAACCGCCAATCACAGGCGAAACCTGTCACAAAACACTGATTGCAACCAAAAATGAACAAATTGACTCATATCCGCATCATTTAGCGCCCAAAAGATTGATCTCATTCTAAGGCGTATGGTAGCTTGACAGCAGGAGAGGGGCGTACTAAGGCATAAGCGTTATCTGCTTTACCTGCTTGGCGCTAAAACGGCTGATGGTTTGTTCAGGAGGCTACAGCAAAAAATGGAAAATCAGATGAAACGTGAAAACTTAAAAAAACTTGCTCAGTTAAAGGCTGTGATCCTCGGAATGGAAAAGGATTTCGGTCTGGCCGAACTCACCGAGCAGGAGCGAAGAATCCTCAGTGCCATGTCTGAGATTGGGACAAGGGACGACAGTTTGGTGAGCAGCAAAGCGCTACGCAATAGCCTGTATTGCGCTGATTTATCTGCCCCAACTTACCATCGAGCCCTGAAAGCTCTGCTAGATAAACAGTACCTTAAACCTGCCGAGGGTCGAAAGACCGGCTTGTATCGACTCTGCTTGTAAATCAAAGGCTAGCGGATTTCATTGCCGTGTGCTGTCTTCAAGGCGGCGCGCGGCCATGCGCACCTTGACCACATTGCCTCGCCCCTTTTTGCTGCCACCGCCTCAAAACGGGAATTCTCTGGGTCGTAGACACTGGCCTAAATTAACCTCTAGAACCCCGAGCACTATGAGACTACCCACTTCGCTTAACGCCCAAACGAGCGTCATTCTGAGCGAATTCTAAAGTGCCCTTTAATCACAACAAACTGCTGGGTGAGCTCCTATCGGGTATGCTTATCATTTTTTGGTTCTTAATGAGTTATCTGCTCAGCTATGAAACCATCAGCGGCTTTATGTCGCCTTTTATTGAGTCAATGCAGATCGCTTCTTTCTTGATTTTTTTACCCCACGGTATCCGCGTCATCTCGGTTTATTTTCTTGGTTACAAAGCCGTGCTTCCGCTCTTCATCTCACATTTACTCCTCTACCAATTGTTTGAAAAAATGCCGCCCTATGAGACTCATATACCACTTGCTCTCGTGGGG
>Ga0209374_1003000_pt1 | contig 13811 bp, 12 predicted proteins | sample SaaInlLV_DNA_10m_FD_184683 | JGI IMG/M metagenome (GOLD analysis project Ga0209374, IMG submission 184683) | Marine microbial communities from expanding oxygen minimum zones in the Saanich Inlet - SI075_LV_DNA_10m (SPAdes) (version 2) | ecosystem: Environmental > Aquatic > Marine > Unclassified ...
TTCACATGTTTTCGAAGGCGAGCAAACCTAGGGTGCAGTCATAAAATCAATCGCTTTTAGCAGTTTTACAACGCATCTCTAAACAGACACTCCTCGGTCGGTGACTCATAGATGCGCTGGCCACCTGTGCCACGATAATTGCACATATTAGCCAGCTGCCGAACCGCTTTTGCTTAGCACTTGAAGTCGTCTTATGTATTTCGACTTAAAAGACCCCTTAATCGCATAACCCTTGCAGGACTGCCGCTTCGTGGCGCACCGCCTCGGGTGAGCCTAAAAGCTGTCGGTTAAAGCCAATACGCTTAAACCAGAAATGCAAACCCATCAGATCAGTAAAGCCCATTCCGCCATGCACTTCGGTACTGGTCTTCGCAACAAACTGCCCCACCTCAGCCAAATGTGCTTTGGCATGACATGCTGTAAGCGCTGCATCATCCACGCGCTCATCAAATGCATGGCCTGCATACCAAGTAAAAGCCCTGCAGGGTTCAAGCTGAGATGCCATCTCAGCACACATGTGCTTCACGGCTTGGAATGACCCCACCACACGATTGAACTGCTTTCTTTCGAGCGAATAAGCCACCGCCTGATCGAGCATGTACTGGGCCGCGCCTAATGTATCCGCTGCCTGAACGGCACGTCCGCGCAAAATAGTCTGTTTCACGAGGGCCATGTCGTCCGTCACCAGACAAGCTGGCGACGCATCAAAAGTGAGCTCGCACACACTGCGAGTCTTATCGATAGTGGTCAGCGGCGCACGCGCTACCTCAGACGCTTCGATCATCAGTACCTGGCCATCAGCCAGCGCGACCAGATACGCATCAGCCTCGGCGTCAAAAGCAAACAGAGACTGCCCCGACAACTTTGAATCGGACTCTGTCACCTGACCCTTGCGGGCACCAATCACGTCACTGAAGGCAATACCGACTCGGTATTCTCCGGCGGCCATGCGTGCGAGTGGGTCCGTAGCGCCCGCCTCTTTGAGTAGAAATGACGCCATCACCGCGGTGCTCAAGAAGGGCCCCGGACAAGCCGCGTAGCCCAGAGCTTCGGCAATAACAACCGTATCCAGCATTCCCATCTCAGCACCACCGTGAGCCTCGGGAATCAGAACACCCGCGAGTCCCATGTCTGCCAAACCCCGCCAAACACTCGCATCACTGCCCTCCCCTGCTGCCAGTGAGCGGACAGCGTCAAGAGGAACCTCCGCCGACAGAAATTTGCGCACGCTATCATCGAGCAACAGCTGATCCTGCGATAACCCAAATTCCATATCAGGCTCCCTTCGCGACTTTTTCAGCGGCAGAAATCTTGGGTTCCTTGGGCATGCCCAAACCTCTCTCGCTGATAATGTTTTTTTGAATTTGCGAGGTACCGCCCCCAATGATAAGCCCGAGGTAAAACATGTACTGATACTGCCAGGAACCCAAGCCTTTCACGTGGGGGTTGTCGCCATAACTCAGACCGATTTCACCCATAACATCGATGCCAAGACATTCGATCTCATGACGCAGCTCGGTACCTATCAGCTTCACAATCATCTTAGCCAATCGCACATCTTGATTTTTATTGATCTTGGCCGACAGCAGGCGCATATCGTTGTATTGCATAGCCAGCACGCGTCCTTCCAGCCTCATCAAGCGATCGCGGAAAACCGGATTGTCGATAATTGGCTGGCCGCTGATACTCTCTTCGCGCATTAACCGCTTGACGCCATTGAGTCGATTCGTTGCGGCATCTGGCGTCGCGAGTGAACCTCGTTCATGCCCCAAAACCGCGTTCGCGACCTGCCAGCCCTGACCTCGCTCACCAATAATTTGATTTTTGGGCACACGGACATCGGTAAAAAATACCTCGTTGAAATTGGCATCACCGGTCATATCGACCAGCGGTCTGATTTCAATACCGGGGGTGTCCATGCGAAACAACAGAAACGAAATGCCGAGGTGCTTTGGCGCGTCAGGCTCCGTTCTAACGAGACAGAACATCCAGTCGGCGTGATGCGCTGTGCTTGTCCATATCTTCTGCCCGTTAATCACCCACTCATCGCCATCCAGCTCAGCTTTTGTGGTCAGGCTTGCCAGATCACTGCCTGCGCCAGGCTCTGAATAACCCTGACACCAGATTATCTCGGCGTTGATAGTGGGCGAGACAAAGGCTTGTTTCTGCTCTTCAGTACCCATTTCAAGCAGGACCGGCGTAAGCATGGTCACCCCCTGCCCATTGAAACCCCGGTGTACACGCTCCGCGCCAAACTCTTCGGAGATGATGCGCGACTTGATAATATCAGGCTCGGCTCCGTAGCCGCCGTAATCTCGAGGAACCGTCCTGCTGTGGTAACCGTGCTCAATCAGTACGCTCTGCCAATCTTTGAGAGCTTGGCTCCGGAGACCATCGCCGGGCTGGGGCTGTCTGTGTTTGTGGTCCCGGATAAAGGCTTTGACTTCCTCACGAAAGGCGTCGTAGTCCGCGCCGTATGTTAAGTCCATGAAAAACCCTACCGTACTTTTTTTAAAAATAGCACATAGGGCGCATTGCTATTAATACTAAATCTCGCCAGTTACCCAATAATTGGCTGGCGCAAAGACCACCAACAGTTTGGTACCAGGAGGCTGCTTGTGGCGTTTACCAAACACTTCTCACCCTTCACTTGCCTCGCACATTCTCGAATCACCTCTGGCTGCATCATCTCGTCCAGAGAGATTTCTTTCGTGTAATGACTGGCAAAGGCCGTTTTGATATTGCGCGCCACGCGATCCCCTATCTGCTGGAATCTGTCTCTACCAGTATGGCCAATCATTGGGATTCTGATCAGCTGGGCCAGATCCTCCAGCTCGTCTTTATTCGGAACCTTAACCCATTGGAACCGTGGTAGTTAGTTGCCGCGATAGAGGTATAAGCGATCAAAAAACAGGGTATAGAAAACCAGCAGTCAAATAAGAAAAAAGATTGTTGTTACCGCTTATCGGATCGAGCCGGATTAGCCCCGTTACGATGGCGCTACCGATATAAGGTGCTCAGCAAGATCACCGAGCACCTTGAGACTGAATCTCGATCATTAAAGAGGGCTTGGTACGATGAGCACCTTGCCATTTCTGCCGCCTTCCTTCGAACGCGTAACCGCTTGTTTAATTTCATCAATCGTAAAGCGTGAATCAATGTCGGCTTTCAACGTGCCATTGGCAATGAGAGGGATCACCTCGCCAAACGCTGCCTGCTTTTCTTGCATAGTTGCAGTCTGAAACCACTTATAAAGCCAAAAACCACGCAGGCGAATGTCATTACCAATAAGCCTTCGTGTATCCAGAGTGGCAGGCTTCCCAGACAGCACACCGAAAGTGACCAGCGTGCCTGAGTAACCAAGGCTATCCGCCAGCCGGCCGAACGTATCGCCACCCACAGGATCCAATGCCAACACAATAGGCGCATTGCCTGTCGCTTTGGCAATATCAGCTGCCAAATTAGGCCCATCAATGAGCACGACGTCTGCGCCTCTCGCCATCAACTCCTCAGCTAGGCCTTCTCGTCGAACAATATTGACTGTTTTGATACCGCGCTGCTTGGCCAGCTGAATAACATAACCACCTACAGCAGAGTTCGCGGCACTCTGTGCAATCCATTGGCCCTCTGCAACATCAGTATAAGAAGTCAGCATGAGAAGTGCGGTGAGCGGGTTGACCGTCGACATAGCCAACTGCTCGATCACGTCAGCGCCAATAGGACCTAGATCAGGAAGCGGCAGAAAACCTGTTGCCGGAGCCACTAACTCCTCAGCCCACGTACTACCGCCCGCAAGCAGAACCAATTGGCCTACCTTTAATACCTGTACATCCGGAGAGACCTCTGTGACACGACCAACACCCTCGCTGCCGGGTCGCGCTGGCAAAACAGGATCGACTCCGTAGTCACCCGCGATTTGCAACAAATCGGAAGGGTTAATGGGCGCCGCGAGCACTGTGACTCGGACTTCGCCTTGGCCTAACGCTCTCGATGCCTCTGTTTTTACTTCGAGCACCGTTGCAGGGTCTCCGAGCTCGCTGTAACCGACGTGCTTTACTTGATTGCCATAATGTTCAGCATCCGAATGATGCCCGGCTGTGGCCAACGCGCCGGTGCCGAGAAGAAAAGCCAACAACGTGGTTTTTGCGATATTTTTCATAATGTATTCCATGACCGGTTATTAATGTGTGAAAACCTAGAGTAAATCAGCTCGTCGCCATGAGGCTCGCGAAACGATACCCCCGTGGCTTTTCTATTGAACGCTTTTCTGAGAGCCTGATCCCGCCGAGCCGGTGATCGTATCGGGCTCCAAATCATCTCGCTCAAACCAACGCCCTAGGTAGATACCCACAAGTGACCAGAGCGCGGCGATACCGGCACCCACCATGGCGACGGCCGCCAATCCCAATCCCAAACCTTGGGTTAGAGCGGTAAATAACCAAGCCATCAACATGTCGCCGCCGCGATAAGCAACAATATCAATGACCGGTTTTGCTTTAAAACGTGTTTCCCGATCAACGCGGGTAAACAGCATTTCGCGAGCGGGTCGCGTGATCGCGTAGTTCCCCGCACGACGAACAATTTGCACTATCACGACAGCCCCTAAAAATGGCGAAATGGCAAGCACTAGTAAGCCAAAAAAAATCGCTACGGGTATCAGTGCGATAGTGATCGGCATACCAAACTTGCTCACAATTCTGCCGGTGACAAGCAGTCCCGTAGAAATCGACAACACGTTTACCGCAAGATCCATCTGCGCCCAGATTGCCGTTCGCTCCGTCCGCGTGAGTTCACCGAGTAAGTTTTTGAGCTCGAAGTAAACAAACGAGCTGATACCGGTGTAAAGAAAAATGAACAGCCCAATGCAAAGCAGATACGGATTTGAAAAGAACAATTTGAAGCCTGCAAGCGGGTTCCCACCAACGGTTTCTGTAGGCGGCGTTGTTGCCAATAATCGCTCACCTGATGCTGTCAATTTCAAGGTCTGCAAATGGAAGATGATCGGTATGGTCATTAATAACATGGCACTAGCGATCAGCATTAGGTTATCGGTGCCCAGCGATGCTGAGAAAAAAGCGGGTACTGACGGACCCACGAGACCACCGACACTTGCGCCCGCCGCGATGATGCCAAAAAGCCGACCTGACTGCTCTTTGCTGAACAGTTCTGACATGAAGCTCCAAAAGACAGAGATATGAAACAGACTAAAGACACTTACCCAGACGTAAAATGACTTATCGATTAACGTTCGGTCGGCGTATAAAAAACCCAGCGCGTAAAATGACACAAACGATGCTGCGAAAATGCCGTAGGTCGCGGGTACCAGCAGTCTGAAACGACATCGTGAGACTGCGGCGCCATATAAAGCAACCACGCCAGTACTGATAAAGAAGTTCAGGGTCCACAACCAACTGACTTCAGCATCAGTCCAGTCACTCGCCATGGCGTCGCGTACCGGCCGCAGAATGTAGTACGCCGACATCAGTACCACCACGAACAAGAACGCGCTCACCACGGCATTGAGCTCTCGCTCTTTAATCATCGACGCAGATTTAAGAAAGGTCCGTATGGGGCTATCGCTAACGTTCATTGCTATTCCCTCGGCCGACTATAGTCGCGATAGACGCGTGCGCCACCCAGAAACAGGTGCGCAGATCCGAACCTCGTGGCGGTGCCCGCAAACTATTTGTGGGGCTTTACCAAGTACTTCTCAGCCGTCGCTTGCTTTGCGTAGCCTCGAATAATTTCCGGCTGCATCATTTCTACCAAGGAAATTTCCTGAGTGTAATGACTGGCAAAGGTCGTGTTGATATCCCGCGCCACGCGATCACGCATCTGCTGGAACCTTTCCATACCTATACGGCCAATCATTGGGGTCAATAGCCAACCCCCAAGACCCCACTGCAAACCAAAGGAGCGATTTAAAACGGTGGGAGACATATCCAGGCCACCATAGATGTACACCTGCTTGTAAACATCAGAACCGTAACGACTGTATTCCGTGGCGGTTTTGTTGGCCGCGATCTCCATGGCCGCCAGTATTTGGCCCGGCAACTTGCCGCCATTGCCACCACCGGTGGCGTCAAAACCTAAAGTAGCACCTGTTGCAACAAGCGCATCGACCAAATCAGCCATAAAACTATCGGCACTGGTATCGCAAATATATTCTGCGCCCAGCTTTTTAAGCACCTCTACCTGCTCAGGCTTTCGCACCACATTAATAAGTTGCACCTCATCTTCCTGGCAGATCTTCACCAGCATTTGGCCCAGGTTTGAGGCGGCAGCGGTGTTGAGAATCGCGCTATGATTTTCCATCCGCATCGTTTCGATAAAGGCCAGAGCAGTCAGTGGATTGACGAAAGAAGACGCGGCTTCAGTAGGCGTGGTGCCTTCATTCATCACAAGGCAACTTTGTGCGGGCAAACAGCGGTACTCGCTATACATAGCGCCCCCTGCCGCCCCAACGGTTTTACCGATCATGTGCTTGGCATTGGAACCTGCGTCAACAACGACCCCGCCACCTTCGTTCCCCACAGGCATGGGGTCCCCCATACGGGGCTTTAATGCACTCATCATAGCCGGGTGCAGCTCCATTGATGTGACGGTTTCATCACCCGAGCCCGTGACAGACAGCGTATCTAGGTTCGCAGCAAAGCTGATCAGCAAAGCAAGGTCTGATGGGTTAATGGGCGCTGCCTCAACTTTGACAAGCACCTCATTATCGGCTGGAACAGGTCGTTCCTGACTGGCAATAGATAGCTCTAAAGTGCCTTCGCTTGTGACGGTGGAACGTATTTCTCTTGCGCTGTTCTCTGACATGGACTCTCTCTTGGGCAGCAGGTACTAGGAAAGGCGTCTGTGTTTGACCCTCTACAGACATCCGGTATGATATTAGGTGTTAGTATTTTTATTCAAGTAGGCAATAAAATCATACTGTCACAGAAGCGCAGACCATGAGCCAATGTAAAAGCCCTGTGAGCACCGCCCTCAGTCTAATTGGCGGCAAGTGGAAAATAGCGATCATCTATAATCTTCGGCATGAGCCGGTGCGCTTTGGTGAACTGAAGCGAATCCTCGCGCCCATTACGCAGCAAATGCTCACTAAGCAGCTGCGCGAGATGGAGCGCGACTGCTTAATCAACCGAAAAGTGTATGAAGTGATTCCGCCGAAAGTTGAATACTCCCTGACTGACTTCGGGCAATCCTTCATGCCGGTAATGGAGTCGCTGTGCAAATGGAGCACCGAAAACCAAGAACTTATGCAATCGATCTCGAAAGAGAGTCAAGCCAGCTGAACGCGCGCTTACAAAAAACGTCGGCCAATAAAGACGCCTCAATACTGATCATCGGGACTTCTCATAAACTTCATATGCACTAAGACAGTCAGCCAACCATGTCCATACTGGCAGCACCTTTTGTACTAACCCGCCCTCTGTCATCTGCGGGCCGCGCGGCCACGCTCACCCCGTCAAAGCATCTCGAGCTTCTGATCTACTATATGCTGCAATAAAGGGCTTTTACTGGCGTTCACAAAGGCCTCATCGATGCGTGCAAATCGATGTTGCACCACTTGGCGGTAATTGGGATGGGTAAAAATATAAAGCTCACCTTCAATGAGCGCCTCGACCACCCGTTTGCCAACGAGCGCCACATCAATACCGTTTTGTACCATCTCTCGTACTTTTTTAGAAAAGCTGCTTTCTTCATCGGGATTGAGCGTTTTCGATTTATACTGCGCCGGACGATTTCTCTCAGAGTCATAAATACGCGTTTGAACAAACGCAGGGCACAGAACAGCAACGTGAATACCTGCTACCTTCAGCTCTTCGGCCCAGGCCTCTGACAAAGCAACAACAGCTGCTTTTGTCGCATTGTATGCCCCGCTGTAAGGAACACCGCCCATACCGGCCATTGACGCGACATTCACGATCCAACCGCCCTCACCATGATCTTTAATCAGTGGAACCATGACCTTAGCACCGTATACAACGCCCATTAGATTTACATCGAGTGCCCACTGCCAACCCTCTGTCGCCTGACTTTCTATTGGCCCTGAATCGCCTCCCACACCCGCGTTATTGACCACCATATGAACCTTTCCAAATCGCGCAACGGTTTGCTGGGCCACCGATTGCCACTGCAGCTCATCAGCCACATCAAGAGACACCGCCAGCACCGGAACACCAAGTGACTCTAGCTCTGCCCGCGCTTTCTGAAGATTTTTGTCATCAATATCTGCTAGAACAACATTCATCTGCTGTTCCCCCAACGCCTTTGCAATAGACAGCCCGATACCTTCGGCACCGCCACTGATAATTGCGGTCTTACCCTTAAACTGCGACGTGCTATTTTCGTTAGTCACGGTTATCAATTCTCCACATCAGCATTCGAGTGACTGTACCAATTGGCCACGCCGAGACGTAGGCCGCAGTAGGATAAAGCCATGCCATTACAATTCTTTCAGCATGAGGCCTCAGTTCGCCGAGCGTTGATCGAGCAACTGGCTCACCGCGTTCTCAAGAGTTGTCGCAGGCTTTTCAACTATTCTTCCAATCTCGTTTTGCTGCCTGAAAAAAATAAAGGTAGGCGTAAATTTAACTTCATTGGCGGCCGCAAGGCCCAGGCGATCGTTTTTAGAAAAATCCAGCGTCACCATCTTTATGTCCGCTTGAGGAAAACCTACCGTCTCTAAAATTTTCAGCATCCTTGGCACCTCACGCTGACTATCATGACACCACGTTCCCAAAAAAATCAGCACACTGACGTCATCTGGTATTTTGGGGGCGGCGTCGAGCACCTGGTACCGATCAAAGTTTTCTTGGAAGTTCGGATGCTGAAGAAAAAGCGCTTGCTTGCTGATGACGCCCGAGTTCTGGATGCTCTCGTCGGCAAGCAATGCGTTGCTGCAGCACAGCACAACTACCATAAACATTTGAGAGAGCGCAGTTAGCGAACAAGTGGTTGCAAAGCGTGTCACTTAAAGGACATCATCAGCGCTACACACAATTCGTATAAACACAATATTCATACACGCAGCCCATATCTTCTTGTCAAAAATAACGCATACAGGAGGCATGGGACGACTAACATCACTATCAAAATAGAACTTTCCATACTGACTGATTCAACTACCCTTTTTTCAATAGGGCGCCCGACTACATCAAACTTTGCAGTAAAGTCAGCAATCGTATGAATAATTACCAAAGGATATATCCTTTTGGCGACTATTTACAAAGCTCCGAACATAACGCCGATGAATACGGCATATCCAAAATAGATTCTTCTGCTCACCTTCTGTTTTAGTAAGTGTCATAAAATTCGTAATTTTCCTATGAGTCGCAATAGCAGTGAAAGTTTGTACCAGTTCTTGTAACTGCTGACGTAGGAATGGAGTCTGTAGAGGAAGTTTGTAACGAGTTTGTAACTACAAAACCCTTATAGAATGAGGGTTTCAGCCAACACCTCTACTCCCACTCAATAGTCGGTAATTCTGAAACCCTTATAAACAAAGGGATACAGAGGTGCAAAAAGTAGTTTGTCATAAGTTTGTCACGACTGTTCTGTGCTTCCTGAATCGCAGGGTTGTTTTCAGTCATGCTCATACCCATTGGGAATCAGCCACAGTGGCAATTATCGCATCCGCTGCTCGCTCACCTGCGGCCATGGCGCCTTCTACATAACCCAGACCGACTCCCACTGCGCAAGTGTCTCCAGCGAACAGGACTCTCCCATCATGCGTCGGTTCTGCAAATTTAATGAAGTCACCGGGCTGAGTGTCGACGCTCGTGTATGGGTAGCAACCCCCAGAGAAGGGGCTGGTGGTCCAGTTAGATACGGCTGTCGCGACGGGAGGCTCGAACGTATCGGGGAACATCATCTGTAGCTCAGATAGCACCTCTTTTACGGCCGCTTCAGGGTTCTCCGCCACCCACGCAGCCTTAGGAGGGCCGAATACGCTAGCAAGACAGGGAGATGTGAGTGAACCCGGCCCAGCACCAGATGACATCGATACATCGAAGAAACTGCCGTGGGAAGCGATAGGGTCGGGAATACTGAAGAAATGGTCTTGCTTCTGTGGGTGTCTACGCCAGAAGCTGTGTTTGAACGTCATGACGACCTTTTCGACACTTCCGAAGCCGATGCGCTCGATTACTTCCTGCTTACTGGTGGGGAGCGGTGGATCAAATCTGATGGTTTCAGCCTTCAGTACACCAAGCGGAACGGTAACGATGACATGGGAGCCTTCGAAGATCTTTCCGTCGGCGGTTTCGACTTGCACGGGCGGTTGGGTGGAAGGGTCTTGTTGAATAGAGATTCGTGAGACGATCTGATTCAGCATCACCTCATCAGGAAACAGAGAATCACGCAACAACTCCACCAATAAACGGAATCCACCAGAAATCAAGACTTGACTCTTTTCGTCATGGTTGGTGAACTCCCAGATGTCATCGCTTAACTGATTCTGATGTGTGTCGTAGGTGGGGCCACCGTTAAGACTCTCGGAGAATATCTTGAATAGGTAGAGATGCTCACGTTTGGGTCGCTTGCCAAGTACGGCGTCGATTCGCTCACCCAGGTTATTAAACGTAGAGGTATTCGGCCGAAGTTTACCGAACCGGCTAAAGCTCCATCCAAGCTTGATAAATGCCCACAGTGTCGTTGTCCACCCTAGCCAATGCGCCGAATGTTGGTCATAGATCCTTACCGTTGAGGGACCAATATCGTGTTGATGAACTTCGGCCCTGATGTCCCTCAATAAGTGGTAGGCGGGGTTAGTCAGATGGTCCTCAATCCAGAAGGGCCCCAATTCGACCCAGGAGGCCTGGTTCCCCGCAATATCGACAGTGTGTACCCGGCCACCCAGGCGATCCCTGCCCTCCAGAAGTATGATCGGCACACCCGCTTTCTTCAGTCGCTTTGCCGCCGACAGGCCAGAGACCCCGCCTCCGACGATGATTACCGGTTTTTGTTTTTGAGTCATTTCGACAGTCTTCTGATTTAAAACGATTTTAATTAGTGACGCTTACTCCCACTCAATCGTGGCCGGCGGCTTCCCAGAAATATCGTAGGTGACTCTGGAAATACCCGAGATCTCATTGATGATGCGATTGGAAACCACCTCGAGTAACTCATAGGGCAGATGTGCCCAGCGCGCGGTCATGAAATCGACGGTTTGTACTGCGCGAATCGCGATAACATATTCGTAACGACGGGCGTCCCCCACTACACCGACTGACTTCACCGGTAAGAAAACGGCAAAGGCTTGGCTGGTTTTGTCATACCACCCCGAGCGGTGGAGCTCTTCGATAAAAATTGCATCGGCAAGTCGCAAAAGATCCGCGTATTCTTTTTTCACCTCACCCAGAATGCGCACACCGAGACCGGGCCCAGGGAATGGATGGCGAAAGACCATGTCCTTCGGCAGGCCTAACGCTAATCCAATACGGCGGACTTCATCTTTGAACAATTCACGCAGCGGCTCGACCAAATCAAGCGCCATATCATCGGGCAATCCACCGACATTGTGGTGTGACTTGATCACATGGGCCTTGCCTGTTTTTGACCCCGCAGACTCAATCACATCGGGGTAAATAGTGCCCTGCGCCAACCACTTCACATCGGTGATTTTGGTGGCTTCTTCGTCGAAGACCTCGATAAACGTATTGCCAATCGCTTTACGTTTGGCCTCGGGGTCACTCACCCCTTGCAGCTTGCCTAAGAAACGCGCTTCAGCATCGGCTCTGATAACCCGCACGCCCATGTTTTGAGCAAACATGGCCATGACCTGATCGCCCTCATTGAGCCGCAGCAATCCGTTATCAACAAAGACGCAAGTGAGCTGATCACCAATGGCACGATGCAGCAGTGCAGCCACAACCGAGGAGTCGACACCACCCGAGAGCCCCAGCAGTACACGATCGTTACCCACTTGCTCACGAACGCGCTGAATCGCATCCTCGACAATATTGGCGGGGGTCCAGAGCGCCTCACAGGAACAGATCTGTTTTACAAAGTGCGCAAAGATATTCTCGCCTTGCGTGGTGTGGGTCACCTCGGGATGGAACTGAATACCGAACCAGGGTTTGTTGACATGCGCCATGCCGGCAATCGGGCAGCTATCGGTCTCGGCAATGCGGTCAAAATCGGGCGGTAACTGAGACACCTTATCGCCATGACTCATCCACACATCAAGCAGTTGTTGGTCGCTGCTGTCAGTCTTATCAGCAAAATCAGCAAACAGCCCGCCCGCAGAGGTGCGGCGGATCTGCGCATAACCAAACTCAGACGTATCAGAACCCTCGACGACACCCCCTAATTGGGCCGCCATTGTCTGCATGCCGTAGCAAATGCCGAGCAAAGGCACATCGAGCGCAAACACAATATCTGGGGCGCGCGGAGAATCTGCCACGGTCACCGACTCTGGCCCGCCTGAGAGAATAATGCCGCTCGGTACAAAGGCACGGATATCCGACGCATCGGTATCCCAAGGCATAATTTCGCAATACACCCCCACTTCCCGGATGCGGCGTGCAATCAGCTGTGTGTACTGCGAGCCAAAATCTAAAATCAGCAGTCGGTCACGATGGATATCTTGTGTCACGCTGCGGGCTCCCGACTCATAAGCGAAAAATGGATCGCCAGCGCGCCGTTAGCGCACCGGATAATTGGGGGCTTCCTTGGTGATCGATACATCGTGGACATGCGATTCAGACATTCCCGCTGAAGTTACCCGCACAAACTGCGGCTCATTGCGCATCTTCTCCATCGTAGCGCATCCGGCATAACCCATTGCCGAGCGGACACCACCCATTAGCTGATGAATAATCGCTGAGACCGGACCTTTGTAGGGAACGCGGCCTTCGATACCCTCGGGCACCAGCTTCTCCGCACCCACACTGGAATCCTGAAAGTAGCGGTCGGAAGAGCCCTGATTCTGGGCCATGGCACCAATAGAACCCATACCCCGATAGGACTTGTAGGTGCGGCCTTGATACAGCTCCACTTCACCCGGTGCCTCTTCGGTGCCGGCAAACATACTGCCCATCATCACTGCGTCAGCGCCGGCAGCCAGTGCTTTGGCCAGATCGCCTGAAAAACGAATACCACCATCTGCAATCACAGGGACGCCAGTATCGGTCAGCGCCTCAGCCACCGCGGCAATAGCTGAAATTTGAGGCACTCCAACGCCCGTCACTATTCGCGTGGTGCAGATAGAACCGGGACCAATCCCCACTTTTACTGCATCGGCGCCGGCTTCGCTCAGAGCCAGCGCAGCTTCCGCAGTCGCGATATTGCCACCAATCACATCGACATCGGGGTAAGCCGCCTTGATCATGCGGACACGATCCAGCACATTCTTAGAGTGCCCGTGCGCGGTATCGACCACCAGCACATCGACCCCTGCGCGAATAAGTGCATTTACCCGCTCATCCGTATCAGGGCTGGTTCCAATCGATGCACCCACACGAAGCTGACCGAAGCCGTCTTTACAGGCATGAGGGAAAGACTCCGCTTTGTCAAAATCCTTTACGGTAATGAGCCCTTTCAAACCAAAGTCATCGTCGACCACAAGGATTTTTTCAATCCGGTGCTCATGCAGCAGTCGCTGCACTTCCTCAAGTGGGGCGCCCTCCTTGACCGTCACCAGTTTTTTCTTTGGCGTCATAATCGCGGATACCGGCTGTTCCGTATCCGTTTCAAAGCGAATGTCTCGTCGCGTCACAATGCCCGCCAAATTGCCCTGATCCATCACGGGCACGCCAGAAATACCATTGGCGCGAGTCAGCTCAATCAGTTGAGCAATACTTGCA
>Ga0209374_1003003_pt1 | contig 13798 bp, 12 predicted proteins | sample SaaInlLV_DNA_10m_FD_184683 | JGI IMG/M metagenome (GOLD analysis project Ga0209374, IMG submission 184683) | Marine microbial communities from expanding oxygen minimum zones in the Saanich Inlet - SI075_LV_DNA_10m (SPAdes) (version 2) | ecosystem: Environmental > Aquatic > Marine > Unclassified ...
TATCATTGTCCGCATCATCCGACCGAAGCATTGGGTTTGCTGAAGATGGTGTGTGAGTGCCGTAAACCGGCGCCCGGTATGATCCTGCGTGCCGCAAGGGAGCTGGATCTCGCATTATCCGAATCGCTCTTGGTCGGGGATAAATCGTCGGATATTTTGGCAGGTCGGGCGGCAGGGGTTCGCAGGATGTTCAAGGTCGGTGATCCATTGAGTCTACGTCATGCCGCTGCGGATGCAGAGACTGTTTCAGCCTTGAGTGAAGTGCCAGAGAGGCTGACAACGCTGGCCACCTGACTATAGGAATTTGCCCAGCAAATACTTCATCTGGTGATCGTCAGCGCTAATCAATACACTGACGACTGGATAACAATAAGGTGCCGATTTGAGGTCTCGATCGGCGGGTGTCGTAATGCAGAAATTCTCTGATATCTCTCCCGCGGTCATTTGGGTATTCCTATTTTTTACCCTGTCCTTATCCTCTGCCACGCGTCAGTTTATCTGGTTGATGTCGCTGGTTGGCATCGCAATGTGCGCCCGTGACCCCAAGGGGTTTTTTGGCACAGACGGAATCCGTCGATTCTGGGTTGTTCTCAGTTGTTTCTTGGTTCCGGCGGTTCTCTCCCTGTTTGACGCCATTAATGTTGAGCGAGCCGTATCGGGTGTGGTGCGCTTTATGGCTTACGGATTTGCCGTTTGGGTGATGCTTCAGATAAAGCTGGATCGGCCCGAGAGTCACCGCATGATGTCGCTGTTGGGAGCGGTGTTGATGGTCTGGGTGGTAGACGGATTGGTCCAACTGCTGACCGGCTTGAGCGTTTTTGGTAACCCTCTGATCGAGCTGGATTCTGGTCATACGCTTGTGACCGGTAGCTTCAGAACGGGATACGGTTCCACATTGGCAATTTTGTCTCCTTTCTATCTTGAGGCACTGAGGAGGACTCGGGGTGGTTTTGCCGTGAGCGTTCTTTCGTTACCTTTATTTGCGACTATTGTGATGAGCGGTAATGAGGCATCAATACTGCACGCGTTATTTGCACTGTGTGGTTATGCACTGGTGCTGTGCCGAGTAGAACGGGGAGCGGACACCGTCCCATGGTTGGTTTCCCTCTCGGTGTGTTTCTGTTTGGCAGTTGTCGCAGGCTCTGTGCTGACAGAGACGTTTAGGGCTTCGGCTTCCGGGCAAGCAGCCACGGATACTTACAGGGCCCTTGAGTACCTGCCGGATTTTTGGATCTCTGCCTGGTCGGGCTTTCTTGATCACTGGGTCAATGGTGTGGGGGTCCGCGGCTGGGGTTCTTTGGCAGTATCCCTAGACAATCTCAGCAATTTACCAGTTACTGACCGCTGGCATCCGCACCTGTTCGTATTGGAAGTTGCGGTTGATACTGGCGTGCCGGGTCTGATGGGCTACTTGTTCTTTTTTGTCTTCCTTGGGCGACGTCTTTTTGACAAAAGGATCGAGATTGCGCTGTGCTCTCTGATCGTCATGCTTGCACTGTTTCCGCTTAACAGTGCGGTTTCATTTTATTCTTATTTCAGCGGCAATTTTTTGTTCCTCACACTGGCTTTATTGATCGCATTGGACCGCGACATACCTCTGCCTAGCGAGATTGACTCTGCGGTAGAAACTGTTGCTGTCCGTGCGGAAAGCGATCGTTGAGAGCACCATCGTCTGTTCTGCCTTAGAGCGAATGGGATTGCTGCTACTGCGATTTGTTTACATTCGCACTGCTTACGCGCGTGATAGCATTTCCGTCTTGGCCAAGGAGGGATAAGTCATGGCAATGTTGCCGGATATGAGTAGTGGCAATGTCACCGTTATTGGTGACGTTATGCTGGACCGTTTCTGGAGCGGCGGGAGTCGCAGAATAAGCCCGGAAGCACCTGTTCCCGTGGTAAACGTAATGAGCCAAGAGGACCGCGCGGGTGGCGCGGGCAACGTTGCAGTGAACCTTGCTCACCTCGGTATCGATGTCTCTTTGGTCGGGCTCTGTGGTGAAGATGATCACGCTCGTGCGCTAAGGGCTTGTGTTGAGGCGACAGGTGTCCGTTGGAATGTGATGCCTTGCGGCGGCGAAACTATTGTCAAGCTTCGGGTGTTGAGCCGTAATCAGCAGTTATTGCGCATGGACTTTGAGAGTCCGCTCGCCAGTTACGGAAACGACTTATTTGTTGGCTATGCCCGACAGCATCTAGCAGATGCGGACCTCGTGGTATTCAGTGACTATGCCAAGGGGTCTCTTTCTATGGTGGATCGTCTACTCGAAGTGTGTCGAGAGATGGGTAAGCCGACTCTGGTTGATCCAAAAGGCCTCGACTTCGAGCGTTATCGAGGGGCTACCGTTCTTACCCCTAATCTAGCGGAGCTCGAAGCGATTGTAGGGCCCTGTAATGACGAGACGGCCCTGCTCGAAAAGACCGAGACATTGCGGGTGTCTTTAGATGTGCAGGCAATTTTAGTGACCCGAAGTGAAGCAGGTATGACGCTGATTCAGGCCGGGTCACCGCCACAACATTTAGCTGCGAGTGCGCGTGAGGTGTATGACGTCACGGGTGCAGGTGATACCGTCATTGCTGTTATGGCGGGATGCCTGAGCGCGGGCTTACCCCTCTCAGAATCTGCCCGTTTTGCCAATCAGGCAGCGGGTATCGTTGTCGCGAAGCTGGGCACCGCAAGCGTAACGCCAGCCGAATTGCGAGCGATCCCAACGTCTGAACCCCGGCCATCCAATAAGACAGGCGTAATGTCCGAATCTGATCTGTTGGTCGAGATCGAGCAGGCAAAGTTAACAGGGCAGCGGGTTGTCATGACTAACGGATGCTTCGATATCCTGCATCCTGGCCACGTCTCTTATTTGCAACAAGCGTCCGCTCAAGGTGATTTGTTGGTCGTTGCGGTCAATGACGATGATTCAGTTCGCAGACTAAAAGGCCCTTCGAGGCCGGTAAACCCGACTGCGGATAGAATGGCGATTCTTGCGGCGTTAGCTTGTGTCGAGTTTGTTGTGCCCTTTTCCGAGGATACTCCCGCGCGTCTTATTGAGGCGGTGGCGCCCGACGTTTTAGTAAAAGGTGGGGACTATAAGGTGGAGGAAATTGCTGGGCATGAGTCGGTCCTCGCTAGAGGCGGGCGCGTGATTACTTTGGATTTTGTCGAGGGACACTCTACATCGGGCATGCTGGCGCGCTTGGGTAAGTAAGCCAAGTATATCCGGGGCAGTGTCGCCAATACTGCTCAGGCCCGAGTCATCATGGGTTGATGTAAGCCCGCCCTTTGTTCGGTTCCTCAGGCAGATAGCGCTGCAATAGCTTTGTCTGCCGACTCTGCATCGTGTCCAAGGCCCCGCCTATAATTACCGAGTCGGCTGCTGAGGTAACGTCGAGCGGATCCCCCGACCAAATCACTAGGTCTGCCCTTGATCCACTTTGTAACGATCTTTCGATGCCGCCAAACAGGCTGGCCGGTAGGGAGGTCATGGCGGCGAGTGCTGTTTTATGCGGCAGGCCATGAGCCACCGCATTGCCCACTACCTGCCTGAGTTTTCTTGCGTTGTGAGTCTCGCCGCTGGTGAACAAGACGGTGACACCCGCCTCGTGAAGCAGCGCGGCGTTATCCAGACGCGCGCCCAGAGCGTCAAAGCTTTGGGGGAGATTATCCAGTGCGTTGATGATGACAGGCACCTTCGCCCTTGCGAGCGGTTGGCGAACAATCCAGGCCTCCTGCCCGCCACTGATAACCGCTTGCAGATTATATTCGGAGGCAAATGCGAGTACGCGCACGATATCGCTCGCACGATGAGCCCGAAAAATGAATATGCCGTTTTTTTTAGCAGCCAACAGAGCAGATTTCCCCTGTGGTGTGATGAGCTTGAGGTCTTTGTCGGGAGTCGTGAGCTCAGCAAAAATGGCGTTTAACAGCATCCAACTTGCGGCCCTGGATCCGCCGAGTTTATCACCGGCCGCGCCATCGACATTGGCATACATCACCGGTACGCCCTCGAAACTGTTATAACCGCCATCGAGTCTGACGAGTGAGCCGTGGCCGGATAGAGGGCGATCCCCTGGCGAGGCGGCTAGCAAGGTGTAGCCAAATCCCTCGATACGCGTGACAGGTATCGCGCTGGAGTGGGGGTTGAAGGCATCGCGGACATCAAATTCCGGATGGATTAAACCCGTGTATAAATCCATAAGCTGAGAATCGACTGTGTCGGATACCATGCCAATTTCGGTGAGGCCCAGGGCGGTTATCCCCGCGAAAAAGGCGCTTGTAACGGGACGGCCCGCCGCGTCGATAACGTTATCTGCGGGAGTCTCTGTGAGATCTTCGGCGATGCGACTGATAACGCCATCTGATATCAGGATGTCATGCGTGACATCGGAGGAAGAGCCTCGTTCTATTAAGCTTGCGTTGGCAATAAGCAGGGATTCGGCTGAGGTGATTCCGGAACTCAGCAATAAGACGACTGACAGGAATAAGTTTCTCATGGTGTCACTCCCATGAGCTGGCCCAGCTCAAAATCGGATTGGGGGTTGAGATCCGGGTTGCCCTGTTCGTAGCTAAGAGAGCCATCGATATAGACTTGTAGTGCCTTAGCGTAGACACTGAAGGGATCTTGGTTCCACAAAACAAGGTCTGCCATCAAGCCGGGCTTGAGCGATCCGGTTTGGTCATCAATTCCTAAAGATTTCGCCGCATTGGAGGTGATCCAGCGAATTGCACGCTCTGGCTGAATGCTGAGCCCGGCGCGATTGCCCCGAAGCATAGCCTTTGCGGCTTCCTGATTGAGGCGCTGAATACCCTCGCTGGAGTCAGAGTGGACAATGGCGCACCCTCCATTCGGCCGATCCACCAAGGCGATGTTTTCCTGAATTCCGTCATAGGCTTCAATTTTAAAGCCCCACCAATCAGCCCATAGCGCGCCACAGACACCTTCTGCAGCGAGCTGGTCAGCAATTTTATAAGCCTCGACACCATGATGAAAGGTGCCGACCCGATAACCAAATTCCTGAGCCATATCGAGAATGGTCAGCATTTCGTCGGCGCGATAACAATGCATGTGAACCAAAATCTCGCCGCGCAGCGCGCCGGCTAATGTTTCGAGTTCGAGATCGCGTTTAGGGGGTGTGGTGGTCAGCAGTGCTGACGCCATAGAGGTCGAACTGTCATCTTTTTTTGCCGCTGCCTCGGCTATGGCCCGTTCATAACGGTCCCAATCGTCAACATAGCGCTGCGCTTTGATCCAGGCGTTTCGGTAGGCGGCAACATTTCCCATTCTCGTGGAGGGAGCTTGATTGCGATTGCCATAAACGCGCTTGGGATTCTCGCCACACGCCATTTTGAGTCCATGGGGCGCATTCGGAAACTTCATTGCCTGATAGCTAATAGAGGGCACATTTTTCAGGGTGACACCGCGACCTCCGAACAAGTTAGCCGACCCCGGCAAAATCTGCATGGTCGTGACGCCACCAGCTAATGCACGGGTGAATCCCGGGTCTTGCGGCCAAATACTGTGCTCCGCCCAGACTTCTGCAGTGACTGGCGCGGTTGCTTCATTGCCATCGCTGTGGGCCGCGACACCGGGGGAGGGGTAAACGCCCAGGTGAGAGTGGACATCGATAAGCCCTGGTGTAATCCATTTGCCCGCCGCATCGACGACAGTGGCGTCTGGGGTGACGGTTCCTGCTCCAATCCATTCGATTCGCCCATTGCTGACATACAGGCTTGCATTGTCGAGCCTCTCACCGTCTCCAGTTAGGATCGTCGCGTTTTGAAACAATAAGGGGTTAGCACTTGGCGTCGCGTAGGTTGACGGAAAAACGTCTGCTAGGGCGATTGGGGCTATGAAGAGAGCGAGTGACGCCAATATCCGAAAAGCGCTGAGCATAGGTCAATTCCTCCATTCAGGCGGCGAGAGTAACTGTAGGATCTGGTTTTGCCAATCGTTATTGATCTTGGGCTAATGTAGGCTACGGTCGGGTAGCTGAGTAAGGAGTTTGATGGTGAGACGCTTTGTAGATATGTCGATCTTTCTAGAAAATGAGGTGATCAGTGATCCCCCCGCGATGCAACCCCATATTGATTACATCACGCATGACACGGGTGCCCAGCAAATGGCTACCTTTTTCGATGGGTTGACGGCTGATCAGCTGCCCGACGGTGAGGGTTGGGCGATCGAGTTTGTGAAGTTGTGTACACACAATGGCACGCACTTGGATGCGCCCTATCATTTTCATCCGACCATGAATGAACGCTTGGGAGGAAAGGAGCGTGCGATTACCATTGATCAGGTGCCTCTCGAGTGGTGTTTTCAGCCCGGCGTGAAATTGGATTTTCGTCATCTAGAGGACGGTTATGTGGTGACAGCGGAAGATGTAGGCGCAGAGCTGAAGCGGATTGGTCATGTTCTTTCACCTTTGGAAATTGTCGTGGTCAATACCGCAGCGGGTGAGGCATACGGCCAAGACGATTTTGTCAGCAAAGGTTGTGGTATGGGCTACGAAGCCACGATGTTCCTGTTGGAGAGAGGTATTCGCGTGACCGGAACGGACGCATGGAGTTGGGATGCGCCGTTTGACAAGACGGCTGAGCGTTATGCAAAAACAGGGGATGCCAGTCTGATATGGGAGGGGCATAAAGCCGGTCGCCACATTGGCTACTGCCATCTCGAGAAGTTACATAATCTCGAGAGTCTGCCGCCCACCGGCTTTACAGTGAGTTGTTTTCCCCACAAGATCCGGGGAGCGTCTGCTGGATGGACTCGCGCTGTGGCCATTATCGATGAGTAGCGAGATTAGAGCGCTTTGAGAGTTCCAAAGGCCGTCAACGCCGTCTCGCGGGCGGTTTTGTGATCAACGATGGGGTGTGGGTAGCTTTCGCCCAGTGTGATGTTTGACTGTGCGAGGATAGCCTCAGGTGCCTCCCAAGGTTTGTGCAAATATTTATCGGGCAGGTGTGCCAGTTCTGGTACCCATTGCCGGGTGTATAGCCCCGTTTTATCAAATTTTTCGCCCTGCGCTACCGGATTAAATATTCGAAAATAAGGCGACGCATCCGCGCCAGAACCGCCGACCCACTGCCAGCCGCAGGCATTTGATGCGAGATCAGCATCAAGTAGGCAGTCCCAAAACCAAGCCTCCCCCTCACGCCAATGAAGCAATAGATGTTTGGTCAGAAAGGATGCGACAACCATCCTCACGCGATTATGCATAAAGCCTGTCTGCCACAACTCCCGCATTCCTGCATCCACTATTGGATAACCGGTTTTTCCCTTTTGCCATGCTCTTAATCTCTGTGAGTCGCTCCCCCATGGAAAGTAAGCGAACTTGGGATTGAAGGCATCGTTTGGCATGAAAGGAAAATGAAATAGTAGGTGATAACAAAATTCTCGCCAGCCGATCTCGCTTAGAAATTTGTCGATAGATGAACTGCGGCCTGGTTCAAATAGTTTTGCATTGTGGGCGGCGTGCCACACCTGGCGCGGAGAAATGTTGCCAAACCGCAGGTAAGGCGATAGGCGGGAGGTGTTAGGTTCTGACGGGACATCTCTACCGTGTCCGTAGTTGTGCACGTGGTTTTCTAGAAATTTTGTGAGCGCAAGACTGGCAGAAGCCTCCCCGGGCTCCCACATTGTGTCCCACCCTGATGCCCAGTTTGGCGTTTGTGGTAACAGTTCCCAGTCGTTCAGTGATTCGGACGCAATAGCCCTGGGAGGTGCGGATAACGGAGGTATCGGAAGAGGCTGTTGCGGAGGAGGTGCTTTACCACAGGCGCGCCAGAAGGGAGTAAAAACCTTGAAGGGTGTGCCGGAACCCGTGGCGATATTTTCAGGCTCGTGCAGGAGCGTTCCTGGATAGCGCTTGAGTGATATTCCTTGCAGTTGGAGCGCGTCGCGCAACGTGCGTTCCAGCTCTGCGGCCCACGGCTGGTACTGACGGCTGCAGTATACCTGCCTTGCTCCGACTTCATTGGCGAGCTGACACAAACTGGTGAGTGTGTCCCCCGTTCGTAAAATCAGAGGTACTCCCAATGCGTTTAAATCTCGCTGCAGTCGATCTAGGCTGTGGTGTAGCCACCAGCGACTTGCGCCGCCAAGCTTCCACTCACCTCCGAGGTCGGTATCCCGAATATAAACAGGCAGTACCGCTCCTTGAGAAGCGGCAGCCGCAAGTCCGGGAAGATCTGAAAGGCGGAGATCATCTCTGAACCAATACAGTGAAACATCAGGCATAAGTCTGCTCCGCTGATAGGCCCGCTAGTTCGGTGGCGCAAATTGAAAGTAGTGAAAAGGCATCACCTGCATATTTCTCATGGTAAAGGTCGTCCGCTCGAGTGGGGCCTTGATTCAGAATAATCAATCGCTTTTTTTGCTTGGCAGCATAACGACACAATCTCAGTCCCGAAAAAACCGAAAGGGAGGTGCCGATGACCATCAGGCCGTTAGACGCATCGATCAGATCGAAACATGCCTGAGTCGTATCTCTCGGTACCGTGCCTCCGAAAAACACCACGTCCGGCATCAATACTCCGTTGCAAAAGGTGCAGTCTGGCACGACAAAGTTATCGATAAAGGTCGTGGGTAGGTCGGCGTCACCGTCGGGTCTTACCGTCACAGAATGAATATCGGGTAATGCATTGTGGCGCTCTAACCAGTTTTGAATCTCGGCGCGGGAAAATAGCGCACTGCAATTGAGGCAGCGCACTTTATCTAGCCGACCATGCAGGTCGATGACGTTATCCGAGCCCGCGCGCTGATGCAGTCGATCAACGTTTTGCGTGATGACTCCCCGCAGTAAGCCAGCATGCTGAAGTCCTGTCAGAGCAGTATGAGTTTCATTTGGGTTCGCTTCACCGACCCTAGGCCATCCCAATACAGATCGGCTCCAGTAGCGGCGGCGCTTCTCGGGGTTTTCGATGAATTCCTGATGCTGTATCGGTTGGCTCCCCAGCCAGCGACCGTCATGATCACGATAGGTCGGAATGCCGGATGCGGCGCTGATACCGGCTCCGGTTAGCGCAACCCAGGGCCGATGTTCAAGTAATTCCTGTCTCAATGACGCAACCAAACTATCCATAGTGCGTATACGTTAGCAAGAGGAAGCGGATTCCTATTCAAGGTAGGTGGCATGCATATTCTAATTACTGGGGGTACTGGTCTGATTGGGACGGCACTCTCTGAGCAATTAAGACGGCAGGGGCACGACGTTACGGTGTGGACTCGCCGCACCCATGAACCTTCTGGGGGAGTGGTGTACGTCACCGCGCTACAAGACTGCGCCGAACCCATAGATATGGTGGTGAATCTCGCCGGTGCGAATTTGGCAGAGCGTCGGTGGAGCCGCTCTTATAAAGCTGAGATAAGGCGCAGTCGTATTGATTTAACTGCGCACTTGATTGCTTGGATGCGAAGTTGCAGCAGGCCTCCGCGGCGATTGATCAGCGCCAGTGCTATCGGGTACTACGGCGTATCGGATGACGAAACATTTGATGAGACTTCTGCTGCCGGGCATGGTTTTGCCGCTGAGCTTTGTCGCGACTGGGAGCAAGCGGCGCGATCTGTGGCAGACCATGGGGTTGAGGTGGTGACAATGCGACTCGGTGTCGTTTTGGCGGGTCAGGGGAGTGCCCTACAAAAAATGACCCAGTCGTTCAAATTCGGCATTGAGTCCTGGCTGGGTTCCGGGGAGCAGTGGTTGAGCTGGATTCATCTTCTGGATGCGGTTCATGCGATTGAGTTTGCAATGATTGCTGAGACGCCTGCGGCCGTTTACAACGCGGTGGCGCCGGAGCCGGTCCGCCATCGGGACTTTGCCCGGGCGGTAGGTAAGCAAAGTGGCGCGCTAGTCCGCCTGCCCGTGCCTGATTTTTTGGCAAGGGCAATAGCCGGAGAAATGGCGCAGGAGCTGCTGCTAAGCGGGCAGCGCGTACTCCCGCTGGCGCTTCAGCAAGAGGCATTTCACTTTCACTACCCTAATCTGGAGCAGGCGCTGCAAAGCCTCAGGGCACGCGGATCCAATTAGGCGACGGTACTGACCGCTTGGTAATCCACGAATGCTTGCTGAATCCCGTCTTGGTTTTTCAGCTTTTTGAGAGCTGATCTCTCCAGCTGGCGAACCCACTCTCGGCTAACACCCAGCCGATCAGCTATTTCAGAGCGCGACAAGGGAGGGCCTTGATGCAAGCCCCAGCGAGCAACGACCACAGCTTGCTCATTGGCTTCAAGCTGCTCTACTGCCTCGCCCAAAAACCGATGCAGAGAATCCGCTTCGGCATTGCTAGTCGTGTCGCCAAACTGGTCCGAGGTAAGTGTGTCGACGAGGGTGCCCTCGTCATCGTCATATCTGGGTGCGTCCAATGAAATTGAGAGGTTCCTCACCTCCAGTATTTCTTTGGTGCGCTCCTTATCCATGCCCAACTTTTTTGCGAGCTGCCCTGCGTCGGGTTCTATCCCCGTTTTAGCTTGCTCAATGGCACGCTCCCGATAGACCTTGTTAACTTGGTCTTGCACATGAGTCGGAAGTCGAATCAAACTGCCAGTATCACCCACGTACCGACGAACTGCTTGCGTGATCCAGTTGAAACAGTAAGTGCTAAACCGATAGCCTTTCTCGAATTCAAACTTTTCCGCCGCTCGAATCAGGCCCAGTGTGCCTTCCTGAACCAAGTCAAGATATCCAACACCACGACCTTTGTTTCGTCCCGCAATTGAGTGCACTAGACGGAGGTTATGCATCACCAGTGCGTCTCGCGCCTCGGTGTACTCTCGCAAGGCACTGCGCATTCCGGAGAGAACTTCGCGCTCCAGCGCTAACCCAGGTGCGGGTTGCGCCCAGTGGCGTGACCAATGCCCGATGGCATCGGCGACGGCGTCGGGAAACTGACCGCCCGCTCGTCTCAACATAAAGACAGCAATACCCACTGTTAGGCTTGCTGGAATACTGAGGTTCGCTAGGACTTCACGATAATGCTTCTTGCTACCACGCTTCCTAAGCGACCCTGCAGCCTCGCGCGCTAACTCTGCGAGATTACCGTCAGAAAAATAGGCTGCCAGCTCGCGCCGCAGCGTGAAGTGCTGCTCGCGACTTGGAAATCGTTTTACTTCGGGCGGCGTCTCTAACGCGTTGGTGAGTATATCCGCTAGGACTGCCCGGAGATCTGGCGTATCAGCGGTGATGTCCGACAAGCGTCTCACCGCACGCCATTTCTTTCCATCGATTTCTTGCTCTTGCTCTGCAGTAAGCAAGGGATAACGCCGAATCTCTGCAAACATCAACTCCAGATCGGCTTCTTCACTACTATCCATGGTCTGCATACTGTCTCCCCCAAAAGACGGTTCAGTGGTTATACGGGGGATGCTAGAGAAAAGGTTTGCTGCGCATCGCAGTTTGTCTAGGTTTGACATGAACAAAACATGGACAAAAATAGGAAAAGATGAACCAAGGCGTGTTTTGCGGCGTAAAGGTAGACAAATAGTGAACAGGACTCTTTCGATGAACGCGCCCGCCAGGCAAGCCCACATGCTTGAACCCAGACCTCTCTACGGCATTGGCACGGTAGCCAGGCTCACCGGCTTGAAGTCGGACACGCTGAGGGTATGGGAACGTCGTTACGGGCTGGGTGCCAGTTACAAATCTACTACCGGTCGCCGGCAATATACCCAATCTGACCTCGATCACCTCCAGCTAGTGTCGGCATTAGTGCAACAGGGTGTGCGGATTGGAGAAATCGCCGCGTCTGATCGGAAAACCCTGGAGATCATGCTGGAGCGGCAAACTGACGGCAACGGCTTGCGGCCTATACCGCCTAAAAAGTCGAGCGTGGTATTCGTGGGCACGGAGCTATGCGAGTGGCTGGATGAGCACCAGGGCTGTATATCAGGTGTATCGGCTTTATTGGCAAGAACACCCGTTGAGCTAGCGGTAAAAGAATTGATGGTGAACGACGAGGCTGACTTATTGGTGGTGCATTGCCCGTCCCTCACTCTGCAGCAGATACGTGGCGTTGAAGTGTTAGTAGAACGCTTGAGCGTAACGCGAGCGATTGTTCTCTATCAGTTTGCGAATGAACAGTGGTTGACTGAGCTGGAGCGCATGGGGCACACCGCTTTGCCGTATCCGGTTGAGCCCTCTCGGCTGGCATTTGAGATCGGGCGCGCTCAAATAGAGCGGGAAACAGCGCAGGGCATCGCGAACTTATCGGAGCTCATCCCGGCAAGGCCTCGTGCGTTTTCTGACGAAGCGTTGCGAGCCGCTGCCCAAGAGAAAATCGTTATTGACTGCGAATGCCCAAGGCATCTCTCGGAATTGATCCGCTCACTGAACGAATTCGAAAGCTATTCCAGTGCGTGCTCCGTTGATAACTGGAAAGATGCGGCTATCCACGCGAGCATTTATGCTTATACCTGTCAGGCGCGGCATTTGATGGAGAAGGCGTTGCAGTCTGCTTTAGAAGGAAGAACGCTGCAAACGAGCGCTATGCCCGACTCGACGCGCGGTTAATATCGGCGGCAATTTGCTCCCAGAGCGGGGATCCTCTCAACTGCCAGCACCACAAAAATATCGGAGCCAGGGTTGGCATTAGAAGTACATTGAATTGGTAGGTCAGGGCGATGACATCGGCCGGGGGCACCAGTGAGGTGTTTAAGAATGGACCGCCAATTAAGAGCAGCAGCTCTTTGCCGGCAATCGACGCGAGACCAGCAGCCATAATAAGCCAAAGCCAGAAGAGCCCGAGAGAAAACTTGTAGAGGCTGTTCTGCACGTTGGCTGCCATGAGTAGCGCCCCATAAAACGCAATAGAGTAAGACACCAACAGAGTGTTAATTTCCAAGGCAATTTGGTTGCCGGCTTCTTTGGCGGTGAGTAGCTGTCCTCCTGATTCACCGAATTGGGTGACAAGCTGCATATCCGCTCCTTGTAGCCCAGCAGTATCGATAAGGCTAGGGTACAGATAGCTCAGGAGAACGTCGCATAGCCATACTGCCGGTGCCGCAAATAGTGAACCCGCTGCGTACCAAAGCCCAAAGGTAATGGGCATCAGAGCGAGAGTGAGCACGATTTGCCGACGCATCAGCACTAGGAGGCCTCGACAGGCGGAGCGCTTTTACCGAGCCACTGCAGGTAGATGGCAAAGACCACCAGTACATCAAGCATGATGAGTACGGGCCAGAGGTAAAGGTGAAACCACTCGAAGACTGAGTAGTTCCATTGGCCTAGGTAAAAGAGCGAGATAATGCGGACAATATTCAGGGCCTGAACAAAAAAGAATCCCGCCAAGATCGCAGTGCACTTTTGTCTCAGCGTGGCTGGAAACGCCGCCACGCCGGCCACCAGAACAATTGCAGCCTCAACCCCATTGCACCCTGATTCAATGGAGACGGCGAAGCCGGAAGCGGCGTCTCTCAGGATCCGTCCCTGCGCGATTACGCTATCGTCAAAAGGCATGATCAAGGCCGTGCTGATCGAGGCCAGTAAGCCGGTGAAGGGTTGAATGACGGCGTCTTGAACAGGATTCAACATTTCTACTGAGAAGAGACCGAGTAAGATCCCAACGAAAAGAATAAGGAACCGCAGCATGACTTTTTAGAGCACCGATTGGGCGAGGATAATGCCTATGATAACGGGACAGAGCCATTTGACATAGAGCGGCCAAACTCGCCAGAAGAGCCGATGTTCAGCCAATGCGTCGGTTTTTTTAAGCTCTGCGAGTAGGGCGTCTCTTTGCCAAAGCCAGCCCGCGTATAGGCAAACTAACAAGCCGAGTAAGGGTTGACTATATCTTGTTGATAGCGAGATGACGGCA
>Ga0209374_1003010_pt1 | contig 13776 bp, 11 predicted proteins | sample SaaInlLV_DNA_10m_FD_184683 | JGI IMG/M metagenome (GOLD analysis project Ga0209374, IMG submission 184683) | Marine microbial communities from expanding oxygen minimum zones in the Saanich Inlet - SI075_LV_DNA_10m (SPAdes) (version 2) | ecosystem: Environmental > Aquatic > Marine > Unclassified ...
CTTTCAACGGTCACTGTATCCCCAATTCTTATATCTTTCCTGGTAATCTCATCTTCATTATGAAGTGTGGCATTAGAAACTATAACACCACCAATATTAACTGGCTTAATCTTTGCAACAGGTGTTAGGGCGCCTGTCCTTCCTACTTGGATCTCAATATTTATTATTTCAGAAATTGAGCTATTAGCTGAAAATTTATGTGCAATGGCCCATCTTGGGGCATTAGCAGCAAATCCTAATCTTTTTTGTAAACTAAAATCATTAACTTTATAAACTACACCATCTATATCAAATGCTATTTCTTTTCTTTTTTCCTCTAAATTCTTATGATTAGACATTAAATTTTTGATGCCTGAGATTTTTTTATTAAATGGATTTGTCTTAAAACCCCAGACTTTTAAATTTTCTAAAAATTCTGTTTGATTATTAATTTTCATCTCCGATATATAACCAAAGGTATAAGCAATAAATTTTAATGGAATCTTAGCAGTAACATTGTGATCTTTCTGTCTTAGAGATCCTGACGCGGCATTTCTAGGGTTGGCAAATTTTTCACTAATCTTTTTAAAGTCATCATTTTCTATAAACACTTCACCTCTTATATCAATTTCATTAGGAAAATTTTTTGCACTTACATTCTGTGGGATATCCTTAATTGTTTTTAAATTTTCAGTAATATCCTCTCCTTCGACTCCATCACCTCTGGAAAGTCCCTTTATAAATTTTCCATTAATATAAATTAATGATGCTGATATTCCATCAATTTTTGGTTCAGCACTATAATCCACTACACTTATCTTATTTAAACTTAAAAAATTGAATAATTTTTTTTCAAAGTTTTTTAAATCTTCTTCATTAAAAGCATTTCCAAGTGATAACATTGGAACCTTATGTCTTACCTTCTCAAAATTTTTTGATGGTTTAAATCCTATTGAAACTGTAGGTGAATGTTTGCTTTTTAAAAATAAATATTTTTTTTCTAAATCAATTATCTGCTTTTTTAAGAGATCATATTCTTGATCGGTTACAATAGAGTTGTTTTCTTGATAGTAAGCTTTGTTTAATTTTTGTATTTTTTTTATTTTTGTAGAATAATCTTTCTTAATTAATTCATCATTCATTTATTCAAAAATTGTTTTAAATCTTGCTTTAAATCTAGATAGTATTTTTTTTTTATCTTTTTGTTTATTTTTTTTTACCTGTTTTTCATCATATTTATAATCTTGATTAAATATTTTATAAGATGCTTTATACCACTCACTGGAACCATAATTGTAACCTAACAAATTTGCATATTTTTTTGACTCTTCAACTAAACCAATTTTGTAATTTGTCTCAACTAATCTAAATAATGCTTCTTCAACATAAACTGTAGTTTCATAATTTTCTAATACATTTTTAAATCTATTTAAGGCTGGTATCCATTTTTTACTTTTTAAATAGTGCCTACCTATAAACATTTCTTTTCCAGCAAGTCTATCTTTAATGAGCTCTATTTTAAATTTGGCATCAAGAGCAAAATCAGTATCGGGATATTCTCTTATGATTAACTCAAACTCTTTTTTTGAATTAAGTAATGGCTCTAAATCTCTTTTCTCATCAACAATATTTTCATAATAACACATAGCTAAAATAAAGTGAGCGTAGTCATTATTAATATGATTTGGATATTTCCTCATATAATCTTTAATTTGATCGATTGCCTCCAAATAATAATCATCAGAATAGTAGGCATAAGCTGACATTAGAGATGCCATTGGTGCCCACTCTGATTGTGGAAAAATTAATTCAGCTTCTCTAAATTTATTTGCTGCATACAAGGTGTCTCCATTTAATAATTCCTGATAGCCCTCCTCATATAGTGAAATCATTTGTAAATTTATATCAGTCTCATTAATAACGGTAATTTTTTTTTCTTTACTGCATGATGTTAAAAAAATAGTTAAAGTTATTAAGGTTATATAAAAAAGTTTATTCATTTTTAATCTATTAACATAAAAACAAAAAAACTCTAATCTTTATGCAATAGATCTAAGACTAGTTTTGTTAACAAAAGCATGTGGGAGGCTTTTTTCTTTAATTTCTATTAATGAAAAATTTTCATCATTTTCAAAAACTTTTCTTAGTAATTGATTTGTAAGCTTATGGCCACCTTGTGAACAAACTATTTTTCCAATTATTTTATAGCCAGCCAAGTATAAATCACCCATGCAATCTAAAATCTTATGATTAACAAATTCTTTATGATTTCTAAGTCCATTTTGATTTAATACCGCATTATTCTTAACAACTACTGCATTATCAAGACTGCCTCCTTTTGCAAGACCCATTTCTTTTAATTTTTCTATATCTTCAAATAGACAAAATGTTCTAGAGTTATAAATATCACTCAAGTCAGATTCAAAAACCTTAACCGAGTTTCGTTGGGTTCCTATAATTTCATTTGTATACTTTAGTTCAAAGTCTATATCTAAACTAATTTTACTTGGTTCAATAGTTATTGTTTTATTTTCATCTATAAATTCTATTTTTTTTAAAATCTTTATTATCTTAATTGGAGCATCACTTTTTTTAATCCCAATTTTAGAGATAGCTTCAACAAAAAGTTTTGCTGAACCATCTAAAATTGGCACTTCTTGATTATCAATTTCAATTAATGCATTATCAATGCCCAAACCATATAACGCTCCCATTAAATGTTCTATAGTTGATACGCTTACCCCATGTTCATTTGAAATAGTCGTGCAAAATATTGCACTACTTACATTAAATATATTTGGTATAATAACATTATTCTCTTTTAAGTCTGTTCTTTTAAAAATTATTCCAGTGTTTGGTGCGGCAGGCTTTACTGTCATAGTTGCAGCTAAGCCACTATGAAGACCAACACCATTGAATGTAATATCTTGATTAATAGTTTTTTGATTTAAAACAGACATTGAAGCCTTATAAATAGTTAGATTAAATTAAGAAAAACAAGAAATGTTACGGTAATTTACTAGAATTTTTTAACCAGATTATCTAAATAAGTGAAAAAGCTTTTCAAAAAAACCATGTTTTATTGATTTTTTTGGGACTATTACAACCTCTTGTTTATTTGGTTTTGAAATTAATCTAAAGCCTGACCAACAAATATCCTCAAGAGTTTCTTCTAAAAAATCAATATCATTTACAAAAGAAATGTTATCTTTGAGCTTACTATCAAGTATTTTAGATCCTTGACCAGTTAATACCATCTTAAATTTTTCAGTTAAAAATAAATTTGATTTAATTGATTTATTACACAGCTCAAGAATTTCTTCTGTTCTAGCCAAAATTATTTTTTGAAGCATATCTGTAGATTTAATTTCTTCACTTAAAATGTTGAGATTTTGGTCAAAATTCAGTTTGATTTGTTCAGACTTCTGTAAACTTATATTTAATACCTTGGAAAGATCTTTTGTAATATGATTACCACCAACAGATAAAATATCTAACATAGCTATATTTTCATTTAAATACGTAATTATAGATGTTTTATCAAATCCAACATCAATAAATGATACGGGCCCACTAAGATTTAAGTTACTTTTATAATGAATGGATTTTGCGTAGCTTGTACAAATAATTCTATCAACTAAAATATTTAATCTAGAAAAAATATCTTTAAAATTTAGAACTAATTCTAAAGGTAGGCAAATAAAAAGTATGTCTAAAGAAAAAAAATTACAATTAATTTTATCTGGTAAAAAGGGGTAATCAACTCCATTAATCTTATAATTATTAATGATGATATGGGCTATATTGTAACCAGAATAATATTTTAAAATTTCTTGTTTTGCCTCTTGAACTAAAAATTTTATATTTTCTTTTTTTAATTTTGATCCATCAAGTTTTTTGGATAAAGAAATACTTATTGAGAGCATCTTAGGGCTATCTATCATCAGATTTACACTGTTGATATATTTGTTTGAGTCTCTCTCAAGTAAATTTACAATTTCTTTAATTTTTAACTCTAGGCTTATATTGTCTTTAAGAAATTCACTTTCTGTAAAGTATGCATCATTGTCATTATCTATATTAAATGTTGCTGCTCTTATTTTAGATGAACCACAATCAAAAAAAGTTTGATACTTTATATTAGACATTAATTTATTGTTAAACGATCCTTTACCCTAAGATCTATAATTTTTTTATTAACTTGATCGTCTTCAATAATCTTATATGCAAGATTTAAAGCTACTAAGGAATTTTCTAAAGGCAACTTAATCAGAATATCATTATTGGTTAAAATATCCCATCTATTTGACTTAAAAAAATATAATGTCTTAAATCTATCAAAGGTAAACTTTGATTGTTCAATATCTTTTTTTAAACTTAAAAAGCTTTTTGATTTAAAATCTCCAAACAAGAAAGGTAAATTTTCTGAATTTTTTGCATCTCTAATAAGTTTACCATTTGCTCCAACTAATAATTTATTGTCATTTGATGTTCGGGCTAGATATCTGGTGGGTGTAATATTTATCACTATATTTGCAGGATAAATTCGTTTAACGCTATATTTTTCTATAATATTGTAGTCATCAATTATGTCGACAATTTCTTTACGATTAATGAATAAAATATTTTTATTAACTAAACTTTTAAGTCTATTTGAAATGTCAAAATTATTATCATTTGAAAGACCTTGAATTGTTATTTTATTACTTGTAGATAAGTATTCTTTATTGTTGAGAGTAAATTTACCACTTATTGTGCTTAATGTAATTAACAATATAAAATAAATTACTATTTTATTTTTTTTACCTATTGATTGATGCATCTTTTAAAATCCACTCAATTAATTTGATAAAAGTTATACCTTTGTGACTAGCAATTTCTGGTACTAATGAAAGTTTAGTCATACCTGGCTGTGTATTAATTTCTAGTAAATAAAATTTACCTTTATAAAATTTAAAATCTGATCTTGATACTCCTCGACAGCCAACTATTTGATGGGCTTTATTTGCAATGTTTTCAACCTTACTCAAATCTTTTTTAGATAAATCTACAGGAATTATGTGTTTTGTTTTTGCGTTTGAACTATATTTTGCTTCATAGTCATAAAATTTTCTTTTAGGTTTTAACTCAATTGTACCAAGCACTTTTTGGCCCATTACTGCAACCTGTATTTCTCTACCTTCAATAAACTCTTCAATTAAAATTTGTTTATAAATGTTTAATTTTTTCAAATTTTTCATGAAATCTTTTTTTGTACATATATAAACATGTACACTTGATCCCTCATTTATTGGCTTTATTACAACTGGAAATTTTAATTTTTTATCAATTTCTTTAGTTATATTTTTGATTGGTCTTAAAAAATCGAACTTGATATATTTTGGTGTTAAAATCTTGTTTTTAAGAAAAATTTTTTTTGATAATTCTTTATCCATAGCAATTGATGATGCAAGTATACCTGAATGAGTATAAGGAATTTTTTGTGTTTCTAAAATTGATTGAATATAGCCATCTTCTCCATATTGTCCGTGCAAAGCATTAAAAATTATATTTGGCTTAAATGATTTTATATTTTTAAGTAAATTATTATTTGGTTCACTTATTTTAGTTCTATAACCATTTTTTTTTAACTCATTAAAAACTTGCTTTCCAGTATCTAAACTTATTAATCGCTCTTTGGATATTCCTCCACAAAGTACTAAGATTTTTTTTTTCATAGCTATTCCAATATTTTTATTTCTTTTTCAAGTATAATTCCTGTTTTTTTTTTAACTTGTTCCTGAACAAAGTTGATTAATTTAATCATATCATTGAAACTAGCGTTACCTTTATTTACAAAAAAATTAAAATGTTTTTCTGAAATACTAGCATCTCCAAAATTCAAATCTTGTGGCACAGACTCTTTAATTAATTGCCAAACTTTTTTATCTGATTGATTAATTGGGTTTTTAAAAGTGCTACCACTTGTCTTTATTTTAGTTGGTTGAGAGTTATCTTTTTTATCTTTTAACTCTTTAATTTCATTTTTAATCTTTTCTTTATCTTTATTGAAACCTTTGAAAGATGCACTTAAAAAAATCAAATCTTCTGGTAAGTCATTATTTCTATATTCAAACATAATTTTTTTAGCAGGTATTGTTAAAACTCTACCATTCCTATCAATGGCTTGCACAGATAGAAGTATGTCTTTAAATTCTTTGTTAAAACAGCCAGCATTCATCCTTAAACCACCTCCAACGGTACCTGGTATACAAGCTAAAAATTCGAAACCGCCCACATCATTTTCCATAGCAAAGTCTGATAATTTTTTATCAGAACAAGCACTGCCGGCAATAATTGTACTATTGGGAAGCATCGAAATATTGGCAAAATTTTTACCTAATTTAATAACAACACCTTCATAAGTTTTATCACTTATCAGGGTATTAGAGCCAGCACCTAGAATATAAATTTTTTCTTTTAAGCCAAATTTTTTTAAAAATAGAATTAAATCTGACAAATTATCAGGTTTAAAATATGCCTTAGTTTTACCACCTATATTGAACCAATTGCTTTTCTTTAGATCAAAATCAAATAAAAATTTACTATTGATCTCACTTGAGAATTTTTTTAATTCTTCTAATTGCATTATATCAATTTTGGAAGTTCTCTCATCCAGGAAGAAATTGTCCCTGCACCCATTCCAACAACTATTTTTTTTCCATAAATATTATTTTTAATAAATTTTGCTAATTGATACTGATCATTAACCATAAATAATTTAACATTAGAATTTTTAATAATTTCTTTTGCAAAATTCATGTAATTAAATCCAAGCTTAATTTTCTCACCTGCAGCATAAATTGGGCACAAAATAACTGTGTCTGCTTTTTTAAAAGATAGGCTAAATTCTTTTTTTAAATCTTTTAATCTTGATATTCTATGAGGTTGAAATATACAAATAACTTCTTCTTTTTTATATGCGGCTCTAACTCCATTTAAAACTTCTTTTATTTCAGTTGGATGATGGGCATAATCATCATAAAAATGAGTTTCTCTGTAGCTAAAAATTTTATTAAATCTCCTTTGAACACCTTTAAATTCTCTTAAACCATTTTTTATAAGTTTTGGAGAAATTCCAATTGTTAATGAAACAGCTGCTGCAGCAGTTGAATTACGTATATTATGAATACCAAGAAGGGGGATCTTAATATTTTTTATATTCAAATTTTTCTTCCCAGGAAGCTTTATTGATAAATCATATTCTGAAAAATCTTTTAATTGTTTTATATTTTTTATATAAAATTGAGATTTTGGGTTTGTTCCATAAGTAAAATAATTTTTTATTTTTAGTCTCTTTAATAAATCATTATTATTTTTATCATCAATACATATGAATGATTTACCAAAAGTGGGAACTTTATTTATAAATTTTATAAATAAATCTTTAAGATCATCCATGGAACTGTAATAATCCATATGTTCTCGGTCTATATTTGTTATTATAGAATAGGTTGGAGGCACATAAATAAAACTTCCATCAGACTCATCCGCTTCTAATATACACCAATCACTTTTTCCAAGCTTTGCTGAATTTTTAATTGCATTTAGTACTCCGCCATTAATGATTGTTGGATCTAATTTCGTTTTTGCAAAAATTGCTGCTAATAAAGATGTTGTAGTTGTTTTACCATGAGAGCCTGTCACAACAATATTTTTAGTTAAAGAGACTATATTTGCCAACATTTGTCCACGCTTATAAATTGGCAGCATCTTTTTTTTTGCTTCAATTAATTCTGGATTATTTTTTTTAATGGCTGAAGAGATAACAACAATCGTTGCTTTTGAAATATTTTTTTTATTATGTTTAATATTAATCCTGATCTTACTTTTTTGTAATCTTTCTATATTTTTATTATTTTGAACATCACTTCCCTGAATATTAAAACCCATTCTTTTCATAATAAGAGCCAGGCCACTCATGCCAATACCACCTATACCTATAAAATGTATAATTTCAGTTTGTGCTAATTCAATTTTCATTAATAATAGAGTTAATTTTGAGATTTATATTATTCCAACTATTTTGATAGCTAAAATTTTCCATTTTAATTAGTCTTTCATTATATTCTTTTTTATTTTCAATGATATTTGTTAAAAAACTCACCATTTTATCTTCATTAGTAGTATTTTGATTTAAGATCCAATTGCATCCTATTTCATTATAAAAATTTGCATTTTCAAATTGATGATTATCTTTTGAACTAGGCAGTGGTATTGCAACATGCGGTAAATTTAAAAAAACTAATTCTGCTAACGTTGTAGCTCCTGCTCTTGTAATACATAAATTTGATTTTTCCATGAAGATTGAGACATCTTCGCTATATTCAAACAATTCATAATCAATTTTATTTTCTTGGTAGGTCTTTTTTATACTAGTAAAATTATTTATGTTTGATTGTTGGTAAACTTTAAATTTATATTTTTTTGATAGTTTGACTATTGAATTTTTAACCAATGTATCAAAAATTTTTGCTCCTTGACTGCCACCAATAACCAGAAGTTTAATTTGATCATTTATTGTCTTAGTTTTATTAAGTTCATAAAATTTTTTTCTTAATAACGGGGGTATAATTTCAATTTTATTTTTTTGATTTTTAGGAAAATTTTTTATTTTATCAGAATAACAAAATATTTTTTTACAATATCTTAGAAAAAGCTTATTAGATCTTCCAATAACAATATTTGGTTCAAATAAATACAACTTTATGTTTAATAACCTTGATGCTAAACATAATGGTAAGGACATATAACCACCTGTCGATATTAATACTTCTGTCTTTTTTTTTTTTAGAAAAATGAAGGATTTGATTGTTAAAACTAAGATTTTAAAAATATTTAAAGGGAGTAAAAAAAAATTTGTTTTAAATGGATTTATATTAAATATTGTTAAATCATAATCTTTTTGATTTAAAAATTTCAAGCCTCTATTATCACATGTCATGGAAACTTCATTAAGATTTTTTAAATGCTGATATAATATAGTTGCTGGTACAACATGGCCACCTGAACCACCTGTGCTTATTAAAATTTTTTTTTTCATCTAATTAACTTTTCTCTTAGTTAAATTTAATATTATGCCAGACAGAATTGACACACCAATAATTGATGAGCCTCCATAGCTTAAGAATGGTAACGTCATGCCCGTAGTTGGAAATAATCTGATATTCACACCAAAATGTATTAAGGCTTGAAAAATTAATAAACTTATAATCCCAGTTAATACTAATTTTATTTTTTCACTTTTTTCTAAATATATTTTTTTAAAGACGGTATAGATAAAAAATAGAAACAGGATTAACAATAATATAATAGCAATCACACCAAATTCTTCTGAAATTACTGATACAATATAATCAGTATGTGCTTCTGGAACTCTATTTTTTAATGTGCCCTCTCCTATTCCTTTTCCAAAATAACCTCCACTACTTATTGCATCTATTGCTTTATCGGACTGAAAGTTATGTGTGCCGCTATTTGGGTTAAAAAAAGATAAAATACGACTTTTTATATACAAAAATTTTGGAATAAAAAAAATCATGTAAATAAATATTGATAATAGAAGACTTAGAGCGCTAATTATTATTGGTAAGCTGATACCTGATACAAAAATTAATGTAGCCCAAGACAAAAATACCAAAAAAGTCTGGCCAATATCAGGTTGAATTATCAATAAAAAGATTATTGGTAGGATTGCTATAAAACTCATGACGTATTTAAAAAAAATATTAAAATTTTTTTCTATACATAAAATAGTGGCTATAAAAATAATGACGAAGGGTTTTACAAGTTCAATTGGCTGAAACCTTGGCAGAAAAAAAAGATTAAGCCACCTTCTAGATCCTTTTACTTCAACTCCGATAATTGGCACTAAAATCAAAAAAAAAATAGAAATAAAAAATAGATATAAAGATATCTTAAATAGATTTTTTTCGCTTAATGAAGAAAAAAAAATTAATACACCCATACCTAGTAATATAAATATTAAATGCTTAAAGAAAAAAAAATAATTATTAGTATCTAGTTTATCAGAGGCTATTAATGAGGTTGATACTAAAGAAAAAAATAATCCTAAACCAAATAAAAAAATAATTAATAAGAATAAAGTTTTATCTATATTTTTCCACCACTCATAATAAAATTTATATATCTCGTTAAAGTTTAACATTTATATATTTATTAATAATTTTGTTAAAATATTTTCCTCTTTCTTCAAAATTTTTAAAACTATCAAAAGAAGCTGCTGCTGGACTAAAAAGTATTATTTTATGTTTTATTTTATGATCTAATTTTATATCTATAAATATTTTTTTTATTAAATCTTTAAGATCAAAAAAAGACTCATATTTCATTAATCTTTTTATTTTATTTATAAAAAAAATTTTATCTTTTCCAAAAATGTATGCTTTAATATTTTTATTATTTCTTTTATTTAACAATAATTTATCTCCTTTCTTTGCTAACCCTCCTACTATCCAATATACATTAGATAATGAACTTAATAGACTTACAGAAGAGGAAAAAGAAGTTGCTTTTGAGTCATTGATGATTGTCAATCTATTTGAATTATAGATTATTTGTTGTCTAAAATTAAGCCCCTTAAATTTTTCCAATGTTCTAAATAAAACATCTTTTTTAAGTTTTAATATATTTGCAACTACTAAAACAAACTTTAAATTTTCTTTATTACCTTCTGTTAAAAAATATTGATTTTTGATCCTTGAAATAGCATTAATATTCGTCTTTTTACTTATCTTGATTATTTTTACTAAAAACTTTTTTAATTTTAGATAACGTTTTATGTAAAAATTATCATAATTTAAAATAGCCAAATCATCTTTTGATTGACTTTTAATCAGTTTAAATTTTGCATTTATATATCCACTAATAGTCTTGTGTCTATCTAGGTGATCTGGCGATATATTTAAAATCATCGATATATTTGATTTAAACAATTTACTGTATGCTAACTGGTATGATGAAGCCTCAATTATGAAAATTGTCTTATTAGTTATGTTTTTCTCTAATAAAATAGGGTTGCCAATATTACCTACTAATCGAACGTCTATCTTTTGAGCCTTTATAACTTCATATAGAATTTTAGCAGTCGTAGATTTACCATTGGTACCAGTTATAGTTATTTTATAATTGTATCTATAATTGTTGTAAAAAATATCTAAATCTGTGTGAATTTTATTATAATTTTTTTTTAAAAAATTACTTAATTTACATTTATTAATATCTATTCCTGGACTAAGTATTATGTAATCAAATTCTATTTTTCTAATTTTTCCATAATTCTTATTTTTTTTGTCATCATATTCAATAACTTTGTTATTTCTTTTTAAAAATTTTGATGCTGATAATCCACTTTTACCTAAACCATAAATTAAAATTTTTTTGTTATTGAAAATATTATGAGACTCTAACATTATCTAAGTTTCAAAGTCGCCAAACCTATCATTGCAAGAATTATTGAAATTATCCAAAATCTAATAACAACTGTTGACTCTGGCCAACCTTTTTTTTCAAAATGATGATGAATGGGTGCCATTCTAAAAATTCTTTTTCCTGTTAATTTAAATGATACAACCTGAACAATAACTGATACTGCTTCTAGCACAAACAGGCCGCCTGTAATTGCTAGAACAAACTCATGCTTAGTAATTATTCCAATCGCTCCTAATGAGCCTCCTAATGCTAAGGATCCTGTGTCACCCATAAATATTTTTGCAGGTGGTGCATTAAACCATAAAAACCCCAAACAAGCTCCAATAATTGATCCACAAAAAACAGCTACCTCGCCCATGCCTTCCAAATAAGGAATGTTTAAGTATTCAGAAAATACAATATTGCCAGTTACATAACTTATAAATGCAAAACATCCTGCAACCAATATAACGGGTACGGTAGCTAAACCATCAAGACCATCTGTTAAATTGACTGCATTTGATGAGCCAACAATTATAAATATAGAAAATGGTATAAAGAACCAACCCAGGTTAATAATCAGGTTTTTAAAAAATGGAAAATATAAATTTGTTAATTCAGTATTTTGAGAAAAATGTGCCAATCCCCAAATTCCAACTAATGCTATTACTATTTGTGAAATAATTTTGAACCTAAAAGATATGCCAGATGAATTCTTAAATTTAATCTTTTTATAATCGTCATAAGCCCCCAATGAACCATAACTACTTACTATGAAAAGTAAAAACCATATATGATAATTGGTTAAGTCTCCCCAAAGTAATATCCCTGAAAACAAACCTAATAATATTAAAACCCCTCCCATTGTGGGAGTGCCAATTTTTTTTATAATATGGTCACTTGGACCATCATCCCTAATTGGGTTTAAAATTTGTCTTGCTGAAAAAAACTTTATAAATGGAGTGCCTATTAACAACACAACAAACATTGAAGTAAACATGGCTAAACCAGTTCTAAATGTTAAATATTTAAAAACATTCAAAAAACCAAATTGATCAACTAAATTAACAATAAGACTATAAAGCATTAATTTTTCCGATTTTTATTTGTTTAACAAGAGTATTAAGTCCTGTTGAGTTTGAGCCCTTAATCATTAAATAATCATTATTATTTAATGAATTTTTAATCAAATCAAATATTTGAGTTTCATTTTTTAAGATTAATCCTTTTTTATCTTTATTTAACATCTTATGGGTTATCTTAATATCTTTACCAAAAACATTGATGTTTTTAAGTGATAGCTTGTTAATACTCTTGCCAATTGCCAAATGTAATGATTTTGAATATTTTCCAAGTTCTAACATATCTCCAAGAATCAAGTGTTTTTTAGAGTTTACTATTTTAATATTGTCAAAATTATTTAATGCTGACTTTAAGGACAATGGATTTGAATTATAGCTCTCATCTATTAAATAAAATGATTTTTTAGCTAATTTAATTTTTTGTATATCACCTCTTCCTTGTGGTTTTTTATAATTATAAAAAATATTTTTATTTAGATTATTTATATTCATAAAAATTGAAATAATTGTAATTGATGCCAATATATTTTTTAAGTCATTTTCAAAAATAGAATTGACATAAAAAAAAGTTTTTACATTATTAACTTTTATAAATATTTTGAACTTCAACTTAACTTTAATGATTGATATTAAGTTGATATCTGAATTTTTATCTTTCAAGCTAAATGATAAAGTTTTTAATTTTCTTTTTTGGGCTAGTTTTTTATGAAAACTAAAGAAATCATCATCTCGATTTAAAACAAGATAGCCATTACTTTTTATATTGTTAATAATTTCAGCTTTAGCAAGTGCTATTTCGTTAATATTTTTAAAATTTTTTATGTGGGCATGTGAAATATTTGTAATAACTCCTACATCTGGTTTTATTATTTTTGATAATTCATCTATTTCATTTTTTTTATCCATTCCAATTTCAAATATGCCATAATCATCATTAGCTTGTAAATTAAACACACTCAAAGGAACACCAAATTTATTATTGAAAGATTTTGGAGAGTATGTGACTTGAGAAATTTTACCCAATATTTTTCCTGTCAATTCTTTTAAAGAAGTTTTTCCACAACTTCCTGTTATTGCAATTATTTTTGTTGATAAATTATCTCTAAGTATTGAAGAAGCTTTTGTTAAAAAATTTAAAGTATTTTTTACAATTATTTTTCTTTTTTCTTTTTTTCCTTCGCTAGCAACTACTAAGCTTGCTCCTCTAGTAAATGCTTCTTTTACAAAAAGATTACCATTATTTTTT
>Ga0209374_1003034_pt1 | contig 13699 bp, 13 predicted proteins | sample SaaInlLV_DNA_10m_FD_184683 | JGI IMG/M metagenome (GOLD analysis project Ga0209374, IMG submission 184683) | Marine microbial communities from expanding oxygen minimum zones in the Saanich Inlet - SI075_LV_DNA_10m (SPAdes) (version 2) | ecosystem: Environmental > Aquatic > Marine > Unclassified ...
CGTTTGTATTCATTTTTACACATATTTGAAGCCACCGAATACACCCAAGTTTTAAAAGATCGTGTTGTATCAAAGTAATCTGGCTTACGGATGATCTTTGCAAACAAATCGTGAACCATATCCTCACATTTTCCATGATCCCGGGCAAGTAATTTCATAAAATATCCAAACAAAGGTTGAGAATAGCGGTCATATATTTCATTAAAAGCCCGCTTGTCACCTTTGCCTAAGGCAGACATGAGTTCTTCATCCGTTTGTTTAGAATGTTTAGGGGTGAACAATCTCATGCTAATTCTTGCGCGGTGTTTTAATTTTTGAAGACTTTGTTTTAAAATCTTTTGATGGATTCATATATGGAGACGATAGCTTTTGCGCCTCAAATCGCCTTAACAATTCCTCAGTCGGCCTATAGTTCTTTGCGTAGTTTTTAGCCTGCTGACTTTTATGGAGGGTTAAATTTCGTTTATTCAATTTCGAATCCCATAATTTTTCAAGGTCTGAAAGACAAAGATCTTTTTGATTGCCAGTAATCAAAACCAATCCAAAAGGAACAGAATGAGAAGAAATACTTTTTAAATAATCCACAGGAAGGGTTAAAGAAACGGCAATTTTCTTTTGTGCATTCAAAGCACAGAATGATTTAAAATATGCTGTGTTAATCTTGTTTGAATTCGGGAATAAGACACCCTTCGTTCTTAGTAGCTCTCGGTAATCATTACTCCTCATGAGCTCCAATGAAACTACAATTAGGGAAGCCGCGCTATTCGGATGATTCAACTGATAATGTATTACACCATAAGTATCCTTTGTACCGTGCGTTATGAGAAGATCATTACCTGTACTAGACAAAACAACATCTTCTGTATAATCTAAAGTTTCCTGATCCAATGTCTTGTTTTTAGTGAGCTTCTCAAGATATAAGCGCATAGAGGATGAATCTCCCTTAACGCATTCATTTGCTGTCTTCTGAAGAACAACGCGACTGTCATTCGGCCTTAATCGTTCAGCCTCATTGATGTAAGATTCTTTACTAACATCATAATTGGTTAAAGTGTAGCGGTAAAGATTATACTCAAAAGAGGCATTTTCATCCTTTTCGATTTTGTCAAGCTCGCTTTCCATTTTTTTTTGACTTTCCGGAGAAATCATTCTTGTATTCGACTGCATTCTCGATTGCTCGTATTCCTGCTCAATGATCTGAGAGGATTGAATAGACTGTGATTTTTTACTTTTTACTTTATATGCCGATTTAGACTCAGTTTTCTCACGCCTTACATCATTTCTTTTTGATCTAGATTCGGGTTGAACAATGGTAATACTGTCCGGTGAAACTAAACCATTTTGAATAGTATTAATTGTTGGAGAGGAATTTAAAACATTACCATTGGTATTATTTTCTGGTGGCTGTGCAGAGACAAAATGGTAAAAACCAAAAATTATAATTGTAAAAAATATTTTCATAATGTGAACTTGATATAATGGCTTACAATTTTCAAAACAAAAGGTTCATTTAATAAATGTACGCATTAGATAATTCTCATCAAATATTAGAATCAAAACCAATAATTCAATATTAATTTCGTTCTTTGTTTATGCGATTATTTTCAACTCTTATTGCCGCATTGGGGCTTACTATTTATCTGCTAACTATCCCAAGTTGCACAAAAGAGACATTTACCACCACAGGTAATCTTAATTTTTCATTAGATACGCTTGTATTTGACACTGTATTTACTACAATAGGATCCACGACAGAACAATTTAAAATCTACAACAACAATAGTAAAAGTATCATCATTGATGAGGTAGAACTTATGGGTGGCGAATCTTCTCCATTCAGACTCAATCTCGATGGTGTGCCAGGAATAAGTCACCAAGACATAAGTATCCTTGAAAGTGATAGCCTCTTTATGTTTGTAGAAGTCACACTAGATGTAAATAATCAAAACTCACCCCTTGTTATTGAGGACTCAATTCGATTCAGAACGAATGGTCAAGACCAATATGTAAATTTGGCTGTCTGGGGCCAGGATGCTTATTTTCACTACCAAGAGGAAGTTCAAGGCACCTGGACATCAGACAAACCACACGTAATTTACGGTTACAGTTTAGTTGATTCAGCGCAATCGTTGACCATAGACGCTGGAACGCAAGTACACCTTCATAAAAACGCGGTGCTATACGTTTACAAAAGTACTTTGCTCGTAAATGGCTTTTTAGATAACGAAGTTGTCTTTCAAGGCGACCGACTAGAAGCTCTTTACGATGATGTTCCAGGGCAGTACTACGGTATTTACTTTAATCAAGCTGAACCGTCTATTATCGATTATGCAATTATAAAAAATGGCACCTCAGGGCTTCATATTTACGGAGAAGGAGACAATCCCGGCAGCTATGCGGTTACGGTAAAAAACACGCGAATATTTAACCACTCAAGCTACGGTATATTTTTGTTCGACGGTGCCTCACTCAAAGGCGAGAATCTAGTTATTTCTAAAAATGGCTTCCATGCGTTACTTGTATTGAAGGAGGCAAGGTTTAATTTTAATCATTGTAATTTCCTAGGTTATGGTGCTGCGCAATCACCCGCAATCGGCATAAGAAATTATTATGACGACCCTTCACTTGTCTCAAATATTGAGGAAGGGGTTATATATAACAGCATTTTGAGTGGTAATATAGAATCTGAAATCGTTTTGGATACCATATTAACGCCGTCCACTACACTTAATCTTGACATTCAAAATTGCTTTATTCAAGCGAATGAAATCTACACAGAATCCTTCTTTACGAATTGTCTGTGGCGTGTTGGTCTTGACGACTTATACAGACCACAATTTAATGATATTGGAATTGGAGATTTTGGTTTTACTGAAAACTCTCCTCTCCAAGGAGCTGGATTTGGAACTTCAGTTATCACTGACATCTTAGGTAATTTCAGAAATAACCCACCTGACATTGGTGCGATTGAAGAAAATTAAAACATAAAAAAAGCGCCAAAAGGCGCTTTTCATCAATATCACTGGCGTTTTCTACTCAGAAACACTGGTGTTCATGTTATCTAAAACAGCCATTACACTCTTTACAGATTCAACAGATTCGCTTAAAAGGGCTTTTTCTGCATCATTCAAATCGAGTTCAATAATCTTTTCAATTCCGTTTTTACCTAAAACAACAGGAACACCTAAGTAAATATCACTTAATCCATATTCTCCTTGCAACCAGGTACAAACAGGAAATATTCTTCTTTGATCCCGCACAATAGCTTCAACCATCTGTGCAGCCGATGCTCCTGGAGCATACCACGCTGAAGTTCCTAGAAGCTTAACAATTTCTCCTCCACCAAACTTTGTTCTTTCAATGATTTCATTCAATTTGTCTTCCTCAATTAATTCAGTTACCGGAATACCTCCAACTGTCGTATATCTCGGTAACGGAACCATTGTATCACCATGTCCACCCATAAGCACCGCTTGAATATCCTTTGGCGAAACATTTAATTCCGTCGCAAGAAAAGCTCTGTAGCGCGCAGTGTCCAAAACACCCGCCATTCCAAATACTCTGCTTGATGGGAAGTTTGCACTTAGATAAGCACAATAGGTCATCACATCTAATGGATTTGAAACAACAATGATTTTCGCATTTGGAGAATACTTTACAATGTTTTCTGTTACTGACTTGACGATACCTGCATTTGTAGCAATTAAATCATCTCTAGACATACCAGGTTTTCTTGGTAATCCGGAAGTAATTACTACAACTTCAGAGTCTTTCGTCATTTCATAGTTGTTTGTAGATCCAATTGTTTTTGAATCGTACAAATTAACTGGAGATGTTTCCCAAATGTCGAGTGCTTTACCTTCAGCAAAACCCTCTTTAATGTCCAAAAGGACAATTTCATTTGCGATTTCTCTTTGGGCCAAAACATCTGCACAAGTTGCACCTACATTTCCGGCACCTACTACCGTTACTTTCATTTGTAATTATTTATTAATTAAATATCGTCACGAAAATAATACATTTAATAGAAATTCGTTTTATTTACGATTGATTTATTTGCATTGCTAGGCAACGCTACATGAAATAATGCGTTTAAAAATTGTTGAGGCTTGGAGAATATAGAGAAATTAAAGGAAATTGTTAACGGATGCTTGCAAAACAAGCGCCGGTCGCAGGAAGCTCTGTTTCAAATGTTCTATGGTAAGATGTTAGCGGTTTGTATGCGTTACGTTCCTGACCACGATACAGCACAAGAAGTGCTCCAAGAAGGTTTCATCAAGGTCTTTGATAAATTGGAGGTTTTTGATTTTAAAGGTTCTTTTGAAGGATGGGTGCGGAGAATTGTTGTTAACACCGCAATCGATGCAATCCGTAAGTCAAAAAGAGCCCCAATATTAAAAGACAATGACAACGATTTTAGAGTTGAAGCTTCAAATGAAATTGAAGAAAACGAAAAAGTTGAATTGATTGAGTTACGAGCTGAAAAAGCAGTGGAAGCGATCCAAAAGTTATCTCCGGCTTACAGAACGGTATTTAACTTATTTGTCATTGAAGATTATTCACATAAAGAAATAGCCGAGATGCTAGGGATTAGTGAAGGAACATCCAAGTCAAATTTGTCTAAGGCAAAAAAGAATTTAAAGAATATATTAACTGAGCAATTCAGTAATTTAAGAGAATAAAATGCGCGACATAGAAGATTTATTTAAAAATTCATTAAAAGACCACGAACTGCCTTACAATGCTTCAGCGTGGACCAAGATGAGTAAAAAATTAGACGCCAAGAACTCGGGATCTAATGGTGCATTAAAGTGGTCCATTGGAATAGCAGGTATTGTGCTTATTGCTGCATCGTACTTCTTTACACAAAAAGAGCCTACATCAGACAAAGCACAAACCGCGGTAATCATCAACAAGGATGAAAATCAAACCACTGAAAACCTGGAAGAAAAAAAGGTACAAACCGTTGATGTTGTTCCTAACAAATCAACTTCAAAGAAAAATGAGCCTAAAATAGAAGATTCACGTCTGATAGAGGCGAAACCCGTAAATCCAATCCATGAGACTAATATTGATGAAAAAGTAACAAATCTCAAACCACCTGTATACAGAGAAGTCGCAACCCTGAATATTAAGCCAGAAAAAACCAATTCACCATTAAAGTTTGATAAACCACGAGACCATTGTCTCGGTGAGAAATTGACATACACCAATTTAAATAATAAATCGATATACATTTTATCTCCTTCTGAGGAATTAGAGGAAATTGGTTCATCTGATAAAACAACCCTTCCTCTCTACGAAACAGGTAGGTACCAAATCGGTATACTTAACAAAGACGAAACATTCGTAGGTTCCGAATCATTCAATGTCTCTGTAGCAAAACAGCTTCAAATAAACACAGACGATTATCTAAACTTTGAGAGTGGTCTTCCTGTTCTTAACGTTCAAGCCTTGACAGAAAAAGAAGTGCAATGGTTAGTAAACGGAAAGAAAATCCAAGAAAATGGGAATTCAAATTCATGTTTATTGTTTGACAAAGGAAATTACAATATTAAAGCTTCCTACAAAGATGGAAACGGTTGTCAAAGCACTGACGAGATTTCTTTCTTTGTGGAGAAAAACTACAACCTACTTGCTGTTAATGCATTTACACCGAACAGTTCTGACCACAGGAACAACACCTTCATGCCATTTGCATTGACTAAAAGAGACGTAGCCTTTAATATGATAATTATAGACCCAACAAATGGTGCCGTAATCTTTAAATCGAGTAATGCAGGTCAACCATGGAAAGGTATTAATAAAAATACGGGAGATCTTGTTGAGGAAAATAAACCATTCGTTTGGAAAGTAGTTCTTCAGAATCCGGAAATAGGAGAAAGACCAGAATATATGGGAACTGTTGTAAGACTCTAATTTGAATCCTCTTTCTAGCTAAAACATCGAGTTTTTCGTTATTTTTGTTAGAAAAAGAAGCTTTTTGAAATTCTTAAATTCTAATATAAAACCTAAAAGATTCGGCTATTTTCCGCGGTACTATGATGCCCGGAAAGAGAAAACTGAACTTAAGAAAAAGTTTTACGCCAATGAAAAACTTTCAGAGGAAGAACGCATACTTTTGATGCGCGAAAAAATGGAAGAAAAAAGGCAAGAAAATAAAGTCACAAAAAACACTGTCTACTCGCAAAATACAAGAACACTTGTTCTAATTTCTCTTATTTTCGTGCTTGGTTACTTTCTTTTAAATGGTCTGGATGATATAGATAAGGTTATTTTCAAAATAATGCGTTAATGGATATTATCAATTTACTTTCAGAACAGATCTCCAATCAGATCGCTGCAGGTGAGGTTATTCAAAGACCTGCCTCTGTCGTAAAAGAGCTTTTAGAGAATGCAGTGGATGCGGGTGCGACTTCTATTAAGGTTCATATTAAAGATGCAGGAAGATCGAGTATTCTTATCCAAGATGATGGCAGTGGAATGACGAGAAACGACGCCGCTATGTGTTTTACAAGACACGCTACAAGCAAACTGAAAAATGTAGAAGATCTCTTTCAATTGAAAACGAAAGGTTTCAGAGGTGAGGCATTAGCCTCTATCGCATCAATAGCAAATGTAACACTTAAGTCAAGAACAGAAAATCAAAAAGATACAGGAACTTGTATTGAAATGAACGGAGGCACCCCTACAAGAAATGAGGAATGTATCTGCGAAAAAGGTACCATTGTTGAAGTAAAAAACATTTTTTTCAATGTTCCTGCACGACGTACATTTTTAAAATCAGATACGGCTGAATTTTCGCATGTTAGAAATGAATTTGAAAGAGTTGCGCTCGCACACACAGATATAGGCTTCGTACTCACCCATAATGGGAATGAAATTCACAATGTGAATCCAAGCAACCTTAGGAAGCGCATCACAGATGTGTTTGGACTCAAAAGCAATGAGAAATTAGTACCTATTGAGGAGAAAACTGACATCGTTTCTATTAAAGGATTTGTTGGAAAACCAGAAAGTGCTAAAAAATCAAGAGGTGAACAATATTTCTTTGTAAACAGTAGATTTTTTAAGCATTCTTATTTTCATCATGCTGTTTCTAAAGCATTCGAACAGCTTATTTCAGATAAATCGCATCCCTCCTATTTTATTTATTTTGACATTGATACTGAAAAAATTGACGTCAATATTCATCCAACAAAAACAGAAATCAATTTTGAAGAAGGTAAATTTATCTATTCAATTTTACTTTCAAGTATCAAACAAGCCTTAGGCAAATATAACATTGCCCCAAGTATAGACTTCGAAGTCGAAACAAGCTTTGATGTTCCACTTTCTCATAAAAAAGAGACACCTGTAGAGCCTGAGATTAAGGTGGATCCAAACTACAATCCGTTTTCTAAATTCGAATCGAAAAAAAATTCCAGTAACGGTTCAAATAAGGCATTAAATAACCAAGGGTTCGGGAAGAAAAGTGATGCCAAAGAATGGGAGGATTTCTACGCCATTCGGGAAGAAAATAAAGAAAGTCAAACATCCTTCATCGAAACGGAAGAAAATTATACCAAAAACAAATACTTGGTTAAAGACCGTTATTTACTGAGTAATGTAAAATCTGGAGTACTCATCATTGATTCCTACAGAGGAAAACAAAGAATACTTTATGATGAAATGATGCTACGCTTTGTCGCACAGCCTTTAAGCGCACAAAAACTAATGTTTCCCTTGGATCTTGAGCTTGATCAGAATGAAATCGATGCTTGGAACGATTCTAAATCACTACTTTCCCAGCTCGGCTTTAGTTTCAAGGTTGAGAATAAAACATTTCAACTCGAAAGTTTACCTGCATGTATTACAGAAAAGGATAGCAAATCATGCATTGAAGGTATAACGTCATCTTTGATTGCACCGCAAAAACCTGATAAGGGGGAACTTGCGCATGAACTAATTTCGAAATTAGTGTTTGTCGCATCTCAAGGCATAAAACTTCGCACTGAACATGAAATTGAAAGTTTTGTTAACCAACTGTTTTCATGCGAGGAACATTCTTTTTGCCCTTTTGGTAAACCAATTATGCAAACATTGACAATAGAAGAATTAACTACTAAATTTTAATATGCTCAACAATCTGCCACAAGTAACCAAAAACTTACTGATTTTAAACATCCTGTTTTTTGCAGCGAGTTGGTTTTTAGGTGCCCAAGATATAAACCTGATTTCAAAGTTTGGTGCACACTATGTTAATTCACCGTTATTTGAACCGTTTCAGGTTGTTACACACTTTTTCATGCATGCTAATTTCATTCACATCTTCTTCAATATGTGGATTTTCATAATGCTCGGTGGCTATCTAGAAAAAATATGGGGCCCGAAAAGGTTTTTTATTTTTTATATTCTTTGTGCACTGGGTGCATTTGCTTTATTTAATGTAATTGGCGTCTACGAAATTGAAGCCTTAAAGACGCAGATTATTGACCAAGGGCATTCTATTCGTGAGATCAACAGATTGGAATCTTTTACGAATAATGAATTGATTAATCAGTATTTGGTTATGATCAATACACCCATGGTCGGTGCTTCGGGTGCCATATTTGGCGTAATGGCTGCATTCGCCATACTTTTCCCTAATACAGAGTTTCGTCTATATTTTGCAATACCTATTAAAGCCAAATGGTTCGTGGGGGCTTATTTTCTCTTTGAAGTCTATCAATCCTACCTCAATGAATCAGGTGACTCTACTGCACATTTAGCACATGTTGGTGGTGCCGTAGTTGGTGCTATTATCGTTTTATTTTGGAGAAAAAAAGACAGAAATAACTTCTGGTAAATGCAGCAAAAAAGAAACCTTTTTGAAGAGTTGAAATTCCAACTCAAAAGTGGTACAATGACAAATAAACTTGTTATTGTAAATATTTGTGTATTTCTTCTCATTCATCTTTTATTTGCCCTTGAAAAAATAAGTGGTGTCGGTTTCATAAGTATTTTGATTCAAAAAACATTCACACTAGATGCAACTTTAATAGGAGCACTAAGCATGCCTTGGGGGTTTATCACAAGTATTTTTGCGCATTTTGACCTAATGCATATTTTTTCAAATCTGATTTTTTTATACTTCGCAGGAAATTTATTTGAACGTTATTTTAATAGTAGAATGTTATTATTGACCTATCTATTTGGCGGTCTTGCAGGTGGGTTAGGCGAAGTTATTTCAACCACATTGCTATTTCCAAATGAATACCACACCGTTCTTGGCGCTTCTGGTTCCGTAATGGCAATATTTGCCGCATTAGCTTTTTACAGTCCAAACACAAAGGTCTTCTTGTTTGGCGTGCTTCCAGTTAGATTATTTGTCCTGGCCCTTTTCTTTCTTGCTAATGATTTAATTGGAATTGGCAACGCCAATGACCATATTGCCCACTTCGCTCATTTGGGAGGGGCTTTGTTTGGCTTTCTTGCCATGCAGAACCTCAACTCACCTAAAAATATTTTGACTAAAATTGATGAGCTTTCTAAACGTATTCGTGAAACCTTTAAAAGAATAGGCAAAGCAAAACCTAAAAAAAGAAGAACAAAATCGGACGAAGAATATAACTACGAAAAGAAGAACAAGCAGGATCAAACAGATCTCATTTTAGACAAAATATCTAAATCTGGATACGACTCCTTAAGCAAAAAAGAAAAAGACTTCCTGTTTAACCAAAGTAAAAATGGGTAAAAAAAATGCCTTACTGTTCTTGATTGCCAAGACTTTTCACATTGCTGTAGGCTTATGTCTGCTTCTTTCACTACTCACCCCATATATTAATCCAGCAAAATTTCCACTACTCCCTTTTCTTGGATTGGGATTCCCTGTACTTATATTATTGAACATTGTATTCTGCATACTTTGGTTCTTCAAAAATAGAACTTGGTTTTTATGTTCACTAATTCTATTCGGTCTCAGCCTCCCATATCAGATGAAAATATTTTCATTTAACGTCCTTCCCACTGATATCCCAAAGGAATCGGATAGTCGGATCAAATTAATGAGCTATAACGTAAGGCTTTTTGACTTATACAACCCGAGTATGAAAAATGCAAAGTCAACCCGGAATGGAATATTTAAATACTTTAGGGATGAAGAACCGGATATCTTATGTATTCAAGAATACTACGAACAAAAAAAACCATCATCTTTTATTACAATAGATTCCATTGTAGAAATTATGGATGACCCACAAATTCATATAAAAGGAATCCAAATTCCACGTAATAGGCAAACCTTTGGTCTTGCAACCTTTTCAAAACTCCCAGTAGTGAATAAAGGCTATATAAAACATCAAGGCGCAAATAAAAACAATAATAACTATTGTATTTACATTGACGTGACCCAAGAAAAAGATACACTTCGTATTTACAATGTTCACCTTCAATCCATAAAACTAGAAACTAATTACGCCACCAAGAATACAAAAGACGACGGGACTGAGAATACCCAATCTACCATTAAGACAGCCTATCGAAAATTAAAAAAAGCTTTTGCTATACGAGCAGAACAGAGCAAGACTGTCAGCCAACACATCAAAAAATCTCCTTACCCGACCATTGTTTGTGGGGATTTCAATGACACTCCTATCTCTTATACATACCATATATTTGAAAATGAACTCATTGATGCATTTAGGAATACATCCTCAGGATTTGGATCCACATATATTGGACTTTTACCTGCTGGTCGTATTGATTACATATTTCATTCAAAAGAATTGAATTCTACATCCTTTAAAATCCAGAAAGAAAAATTGAGTGATCATCGCGCTATTTCTTGCGTAATTTATTAATATGTTTTTTGAAATCAACCCTGCAAATATAGACCCCAGACTAATTAATGAGGCGACAAATATACTTAAAGGTGGAGGTATCATCATCTTTCCTACAGATTCTGTTTACGCCATAGGGTGCGACCTGACGAATAAAAAAGCATTGCAACAACTTGCTAAATTTAAAGGCGAAAAATTAAACAAAGTACACTTCTCAATAATATGTAGAGACATAACTGAACTTTCATCTCACACCAAGCACCTCAATAAACCGACATTCAAACTTATTAAACAGTGTTTACCTGGTCCATATACGTTCATCTTAAAAGCCAGCGCAAACATAACTAAGCTTTTCGGTTCGAATAAAAAAGAAATTGGTGTCCGAATAACTGATAATACTATCACACAGGCATTGGTTGAGACACTTGGAAACCCTATTGCCTCTGCGTCTTTGCATGATGAAGATGAACCGATACTTGACTATTTCATCGATCCATATCATATATTTGAAAAATATGAGAACCAAGTTGGATGTATTATTGATGGCGGCATGGGTGAAATTGAGCCTTCTACGATAATAGATTGTTATTCTGAAGAAAGGCCGAGAATTATTAGATTAGGGGCAGGAAAAATTAGCTTATGATACTAATTGGAGATTGTGGAAGTAATAAAACACCTGAAATCAGAAAGGTAATTGAGGAATACACAGAATGTGAGGTCATTCCTCTTCTTGACATAGAGCCCGACAAATTAACGCAGTACGAAGGAGTAATTATATCCGGTGCTCCTATTTTATTGACGGAAGAAAAGACGGAACACTATATTCAATCCACAAACTGGATTAAAAGCATTGAGAAACCATTACTCGGAATATGTTTTGGACATCAACTTATAGGGCTTCAATTTGGTGGTATGGTTAAGAAAATGCGAGAAGATAGAGATTTTCAAGAAATTGAAATTTTCGAACCTTGCGCTCTATTTGACAGGCTTCCGTTGTTAATTCAGATGAAAGAAGACCATTGCGAATTTGTTTCCGTACCAAAAGGTTTTAAACTTATCGCCTCTTCGGATGCTTGCTTCAACGAAGCTATGTCATCTATAGAAAGAGAAATATTTGGCGTACAATTCCATCCAGAAGTTTCGGGTTTACAAGGAGCACTGATGCTAGAAAACTTCTATAATATTTGTAAAACGAAAAATTCTATGTGAGTTCAGAAATTTCTATCAATTGAGATTTCTGTAAAATCATTATTCTTCTGCCTTTTGTTTCAATTATCAAGTCTTTTTTAAATTCTCTAAGCAAACGAATAACTGTCTCCGTTGCAGTTCCTACAAAATTCGCTAAATCGTCTCTGGATAGATTAATTGGTTTTCCCTCATAGATGTCATCCAAAAGCAGTAATGCAAGAGCGGTTCTTTGTCTTACGGTCTTCTGCGCCATTGTTGTCAAAAGATCTGCTCGGTCTTGAAGTTCTTTAGACAAGACACGAATAACCGTATTCCTCAAATCTTCATTACAATTAATTTCCTTAAGAAAATCAGATTTCTGAACATAACACAACGCCGTATCCTCGAGCATTATTGCATCAACATTATAGGTTAAATCACTTAACATCGCCCTGAAACCAACAAGATCACCAACTTTAGCTATTTCGATAATTTGCTCCTTACCTTCAATGCCGTATTTAATGACTTTAATTAAACCTGAATGAATAAAGAATACGCCCCTTGGCGTTCCACCTTCGTTAAATAATACTTCACCTTTTTTATAGTGCTTAAGGTTAAAGTGGTCAGAATTTAAAGATACTCCTTGATTAAAACGCCCTGAAAGTATGCGCTCAATTTGAGAAAGACATAATGTACAAGTTTCCATAACTTTTAAAAACAAGGACAAAAAAAAAGGCGACTTAGTCGCCTTTAATTATTATAATTTCACGATTTTTTTAACATGCTTCTGTTGCGCTGTTACAAGTTGTACTAGGAACGTCCCTCTCCTAAGCGAACTAACATCTAGATTTAGATTAGTTGATCCAGAAACAACATTTTGAAATTCAAATGCTTCGAGCTCTGCTCCTGATAAACTAAATATTCTAATTGAAACATCTCCTGTTTTAATCATGTCAAAAGAAATAGAAAATTCGTTTTTAACTGGATTTGGATAGATTGTCATATCTCGTTCAGTAGTTGAAGAAGTAATTGTTGGCTCATTTATTCCCGCGTAATTTGTAGATGCCCAAATACCACGACCATATGTTCCTATGTATATTTCACCAGGTCTTCCATTACCTTCTTCTGGAGTTCTCCAAGATTGACGAACCTCTGTAACTACTGTACCTTCAAAACCTTCTGAGGCGTTTGTCCATGAAGAACCGCCATCTGTTGAAACAACCATTCCCATGAGTGTTCCTGCTACAATTACATTCGGGTCATCCCGATCAATAATTCCGTCTGTACAAGGAACACCTACAGCTCCTAGGTTCGTGAAACTTGGATTCGTTGATGTCGCATTAGATGATCTCCGAACATTACCTCCGAACATCACTAAATCATCTGCATTATTCGGATTAACTGCTATTCCTGTAGCAGCCGCATTATTAATTTTTGTTGCGACTGTGTATGTTGGCGTGAATTCATCTCCTCCGGAGGCAAAATAAGATACTTTCTCGTTGAAAAGGGTATCACTAGTGTAAACGCTACCCAAACCATCTATTCTCCATATACCATTACCAGCAGAAACATAACACTCTTCGAGATCTCTTGAAAACTCTACATCAACACTTCCATTATTGTTACCAATTCCTCGTGCAACGCAAACCCAATTTGGGTCCGCAACTGACAATCTCAAAGCATTTCTAGTACCCCATAATTCACCTCCGTTCGCACCGACCCAAACTAAGAAC
>Ga0209374_1003060_pt1 | contig 13633 bp, 9 predicted proteins | sample SaaInlLV_DNA_10m_FD_184683 | JGI IMG/M metagenome (GOLD analysis project Ga0209374, IMG submission 184683) | Marine microbial communities from expanding oxygen minimum zones in the Saanich Inlet - SI075_LV_DNA_10m (SPAdes) (version 2) | ecosystem: Environmental > Aquatic > Marine > Unclassified ...
AACACCTCTCAAATACACTTAAGATATACAACACCCTTTCAGGAAAAAAAGAAATTTTTAAACCAGTTAATGAAGGGGCTATTGGAATGTATGTTTGTGGACCAACAGTCTACAGCAATGTACACCTTGGAAATGTACGGACTTTCATGTCCTTTGATATGATCTTTAGATATTTTAAGCACCTTGATTATAAGGTGCGCTATGTTCGAAACATCACTGATGCTGGTCACCTTGAAAATGATTCGGATCAGGGTGAAGATAGAATTGCAAAAAAAGCTAGACTAGAGCAAGTTGAACCAATGGAAGTAGTTCAGCGCTACACAGTTGATTTCCACAATATTTTAAATACTTTTAATTTCCTACCACCTAGTATTGAGCCAACGGCAACAGGTCATATTATAGAACAGTTAGAAATCATCAAATCAATACTTGAAAAAGGTTTCGCTTATGAAGCAAACGGATCTATTTATTTTGATGTTTTAAAATACAACGAATACCATAATTATGGAATTTTAAGTGGAAGAAATATAGAAGATCTTGTACATAACACAAGAGTGTTGGATGGTCAATCTGATAAAAAAAATCCACAAGATTTTGCACTTTGGAAAAAAGCAGAAGCTCAGCACATTATGCGTTGGCCATCTCCATGGAGTGATGGATTTCCTGGTTGGCATTTAGAGTGTACAGCAATGAGTACAAAATACCTTGGAGAAAGTTTTGACATACATGGGGGTGGAATGGATTTAAAATTTCCTCATCATGAGTGCGAAATTGCACAAGCAAATGCATGTCATAATCATTCACCAGCAAACTACTGGATGCACGCAAATATGCTAACCTTAAATGGTCAAAAAATGGCTAAATCAACTGGTAATAATATTTTGCCTGCTGAAATATTGAGTGGAAATAATGATACACTTTCAAAAGGATTTTCAGCTTCAGTTGTTCGTTTTTTTATGATGCAAGCTCATTATAGAAGTGTACTAGACTTCAGTAATGATGCTTTATTAGCTTCTGAAAAGGGATGTTTAAAACTAATGGATGCTGTGTCTTCTTTATCTAAAATTGAAGCAACTAAAGACTCCAATGGGTTCGACGTTATTAAATGGAAGTCTCATTGCTATGCTGCAATGAATGATGATTTCAATACACCAATATTAATCGCTGAGCTTTTTAGTGCTGTTAAGTATATTAATCAAATTAAGAGTAATAAAGCGAGTATAAGTGAGCTAAATCTGATTTCACTTAAAGAGGTAATGCATCATTTTGTTTTTGACATCTTAGGGCTTAAAAATGAAACTTCAAATGACCAAAACCAAAAACTTGGGGCAACAGTTGAACTATTAATAAAAATGCGAAATGAGGCCAGAGCTGAAAAAAACTTTTCACTCTCAGATAAAATTAGAGATGAATTAATTAAAATTGGGATTCAACTCAAAGATAGTAATGATGGCACTGCATTTACTATAAATTAAATAAATGAAGACGATTTTAATTGCACCTTTTTTATTTATAATAAAAGTATATCAAAAACTAATCTCACCTTTTTTACCTTCAAGTTGCCGTTTTCAACCTACTTGTTCTCACTATGTCAAAGAGGCCTTAATAACTCAAGGACTTATTAAAGGAAGCTTTCTAGGAATGAAGCGTATTTTAAGATGTCATCCATGGGGTGGGTCTGGACATGATCCAGTCCCAAAAAAAAATATTTAATAAGTTTTAGCTAAGTTCTAGATTCGTCTCAATTTTCTATATTTACAAACTAAATAGATAAATATGTATTTGTTACAAACCGTATGGGATCCCACTTCAGATGGTATCGCTCTTTTTGGAAATTTTAAAATTCATTACTACAGCCTGATGTGGATGGCTGCATTTGTTGTTGGGTGGTATCTTATGAAAAAAATATACAAAAATGAAAATCAGTCGGATGAAAAACTTGACGGGTTGTTCATGTATTCTGTTTTTGGAATTATGATTGGTGCACGTCTAGGACATGTGATATTTTATCAATCTGAATTATTTAGAGAAGATTTTTTAAGCGTATTTCTTCCGTTTCGCTTTAGCGGTGGATTTGAGTTTACTGGATTTCGTGGATTAGCTAGTCACGGAGCAGCCATTGGTATGATTGTATCTATGTACATTTATAATAAAAAAATACTTAAAAAATCTGTACTGTGGATACTTGACCGTGTGGTTATTGCCTCTGCCCTAGGAGCTGTTTTCATTCGACTTGGAAATTTTTTCAATTCTGAAATGATTGGAAAGCCAGCCGAAGAAGGATTTCCTTTGGCTATTATATTCAAACAATTGGATAGTATTCCTAGACACCCTGGACAATTATATGAAGCATTTGGTTACATCTTTGTATTTATAACACTGTTTTTGTTATACTGGAAAACAAAAAAGAGTACGCAGACAGGATTTTTATTTGGACTTTTTTTAGTGCTTTTAATGTCTGTAAGAGTATTTATTGAACAATTTAAAATCGCACAAATTGACAGTCGAGAGGACTGGATATTAGGCTTAAACACTGGACAAGTGCTAAGCATCCCTTTTGTTGTTTGTGGCCTTTACTTCATGTTTTTGTACAAACCAAAAACCTCTTAGATGACTAAACTATACGGACATAAAAAAACCACTTTAAAAGTGGCTTTTTTATGTTTCGATTAATAGGAATTATTACTCTTTTTTATCCAAACGTTTTAGTGTATCGTGCATTATTGGACTTGCTATGAATAGCGAAGAGTAAGTTCCTACTAGTACTCCAACAATAAGTGCGAATAGTAGGCCTCTAAGTGAGTCGGCGCCAAAGGTAAACATCGCTAATAACACAACCAAAGTGGTTAAAGATGTGTTTAATGTACGACTCAAAGTACTACTTAAAGCACTGTTGACTACTTTGTCAAATTTCCAACTGGTGTGCTCATTTAGATATTCTCTAATTCTATCAAATACAACTACAGTATCATTTAAGGAATAACCAATAACGGTTAAAATAGCCGCTATGAATGCCTGATCGATTTCCATACTAAATGGTAAAAATTTCCAAGCAATTGAAAAGATTCCTAAAACTATTAATACATCATGAAATACTGCAGCTACAGCACCTAGCGAAAACTGCCATTTCTTAAATCTTAACAATATGTATAGAAAAACTACAATTAAGGACCCTAAAATAGCCCACACAGAGGATTTTTTGATGTCATCAGCAATAGTTGGACTTACTTTGCCTGAATACATTTTACCAACATTGTTCTCAGCATTTATAAACTGTTTATAAGTTGTCTTGGCTGGTAAAAATGGGACCAAGGCCTCATATAGTTTTAGTTGAACCTCTTGATCAACTTCTGCAGAATTTTCATTCACTTTATATTTAGTAGATATCTTTAACTGATTTACACTTCCTATTGTTTTGACTTCAGCACTATTAAACACATCATTTAAAGCTGTCTTGACCTTTTCAGTATTCATGTCTTGTGCAAAGCGAACTGTGTAGGTTCTTCCACCAACAAAGTCTATACCTTGATCTAAGCCAGTAGTGAATAACGAAGCGAGACCAGCAATGATAATTGTTCCCGAAATGAGATAAGCAATTTTACGCTTTTTAAGGAATTTGATGTTTATTGACCTAAACAATCCTTTTGTCATCCCAGTAGAAAATTCTAATTTACCTCCACGATTTAGATGCCAGTCGATTAACAATCTTGAGATGAAAATTGCTGTAAATAATGAAGTTAAAATACCGATCAACAAAGTAGTTGCAAATCCTTTGATAGGTCCAGATCCAAATACATATAATATTAATGCCGTAAGGCCAGTAGTGATATTAGCATCTAAAATTGAAGATAATGCATTACTAAATCCATCTCTAACGGACTCTTTATTACCTTTACCTTTAAATAGTTCTTCACGAATTCGCTCGTAAATTAGAACATTTGCATCTACTGCTATACCAATTGTTAAGACAATACCTGCAATCCCTGGTAACGTTAAAACAGCTCCAAGACCAGAAAGAATACCAAAAATTAAAATAATATTAAACAGCAAAGCAATGTTTGAGTAAATTCCTGCATTACCGTAATAAAAGAGCATCCATAAAAGCACCAATGTTAATGCAATTAAAAATGATTTCATTCCACTGTCTATAGCTTCCTGTCCTAATGAGGGTCCCACTTCTTCAGCTTGTACTATATCAGCAGATGCAGGTAATTTACCAGCTCTTAAAACGTTTGCTAAATCCACTGCCTCGTTCAAAGTGAAGGATCCCGATATTTCTGAGTTACCTCCAGCAATAGGCCCGGTTGTAACACCCGGAGCTGAATATACTATTTCATCCAAAACAATTGCTATTTGACCACCCGTATTAAATGCATTTCCGGTCATATCCTCCCATACTTTAGCTCCTTTGAGATTCATTTGCATCGAAACACTTGGGCTTCCATTTTGCTGAAACGCTTGACGAGCGTCCGTGATTACAGCACCACTAAGCGGGGGTGTGTTATCTCTATTTCCTCTCAAGGCATATAATTCAACAAGTTCTATAATCTGAGAATCTTCTCCAATAGTTTGTTGAACCTGTGGAATTCCCCATACGAATTTTGCATAACGTTGTTCTACAGTTAATAAGGCGCGTACTTGAGGGTTGTTAAGGTAATCCGTAACAAGTTGCTTGTCTTTTTGCTCAAAGGAAGCAATTACAGGGCCACCATTATATCCTGGCGCTCTGATTAAGTCTATTAATGGGTTTATTTCTCCGTCATCTCCTGTTTCTGCGTCAGTATCTCCAATAATATCAGAAATAGCATCAGCTGAAGATTCATCAGTTTGTTTCAAATCACTATTAACGTCGGTTTCAATAATTTCTTTTAAGAGATCATTAGCTTGAAAAATAAAAGTTCCAAATTCTTCACCTTTAAAGGCATCCCAAAATTCTAATTGGGCTGTGCTTTGCAATAAACCCTTTACACGTTCAATTTCTTTGGCTCCTGGCAATTCAACTAGAATACGACCAGAATTGCCAATACGCTGAATATTCGGCTGGGTCACTCCAAACTTATCAATACGTTTACGCAAAACTTCAAAAGCCGATACAATAGATTCATCAATTTTAGCTGAAAGAACTGGTTTAACTTCAGCGTCTGACATATCAAATGTAACTTCCTCGCTTAGAGTGCGGTTAGCAAAGATATCTGGAGATGCTAATTTAGTTTGTCCTTCAACTGCATCAAATGCAACAAAGAAATCCTCCAAATAAGTATTTTGACTATCTTTTTGAAGCTCTTCTGCATCGCTTAATGCCTTTCTAAATACAGGATCCTTACTCCCGTTGGCCAGACCAACGAGGATATCTTTAACCGATATTTGAAGAATTACATTGATCCCCCCTTTAAGGTCCAAGCCAAGGTTCATAGCTTTCTCCTTAACTTCATCATAGTTAAACTCCGCTATTCCAATATCAAAAACAGTCTCATTTTTAAGAGAGTCTAAATACTTAGCTTGTTCTAGCACTCGCTTAGCGTCGTAATCAGAATCTGAATCCAAAATCTTCTCAAAAGCAAATTTCTTTGCATTGTCTTCAATCTGATCTGCTTTAAAACTAAATGATAATTGGTAGATACTAACCAAACCAAATAGTATAGCAAATAATTTTACTGGTCCTTTATTTTGCATTATGAGTTATTTTTTGTGCTTTAATTTTTATGAACGAGCAAATATATGATTTACGATGTAATTTGACAATAGTTTCCTTTGTTTTCAATAAAAATAGAATTTAAATCATTGATAAGAAGTAAAAGAAAGAATTAAACAAAAAACATACTTAAGCGTCTAACAATGCATTTGTTTTTTTTACGCCTTCAGCACTTTTATGTAAATGTGATTTATCATTGTCACTTAACTCTATTTCAACTATCTTTTCAATTCCATTTTCTCCCAGAACTACTGGTACTCCAATACACAAATCAGATAAACCATACTCCCCATTAACTAATACTGAGCATGGATATATCTTTTTCTGGTCACACGCTATTGATTGAACTAAGCCGCTAACTGCTGCTCCAGGAGCATACCATGCAGAAGTTCCTAAAAGTTTAGTTAATGTTGCACCTCCTACTTTGGTGTCTTGTTTAACCTGTTCTAATCTCTGACTTGAAATAAATTCTGAAATTTTTATGCTGTTACGAGTTGCATGCGAAATTAGAGGAACCATACCAACATCGCTGTGACCTCCAATAACCATTCCGTCAACATCGCTAATCGGTGCGCCCAATGCCTCAGCTAATCGAAACTTAAAACGAGCTGAATCAAGAGCACCACCCATTCCTATTATTTTGTTTTTTGGAAGTCCCGTCACCTTGTGTGCTAAATAAGTCATCGTATCCATGGGATTACTAACTACAATCAGAATGGTATTTGGTGAATGCTTTACAAGACTTGTAGATACTGTTTTAACAATCCCTGCGTTGATTCCAATTAACTCTTCACGGGTCATTCCAGGTTTTCTTGGAATTCCTGAAGTTATAACACAAATATCACTATTTGAAGTTTTATTATAGTCATTGGTAGACCCTGTTATTTTTGTGTCAAACCCATTAAGGGATGCACACTGCATTAAATCCATTGCCTTTCCCTCAGCATAGCCTTCTTTTATATCTAATAATACAACTTCTGAAGCAAAGTTCTTAATTGCAATATATTCTGCACAACTTGCACCTACTGCACCTGCGCCCACTACTGTTATTTTCATAATTTTTAATTTTGTATGGTTTATTTAATTGGTCATCTTATGCTAAAGGCGGCCCCTAGCGATAATGTGTTGTATTCTTGTATTGTATAGTCTGCAAAAATCTTAAAAAATAATAAATTTAAACGTGCTCCTATTGTAGCTCGAGTACCACTAGAACTAAAATCTAAATTTATAGGGTCAGAGATATTTTCAATTAAAGTACCTACCGAGTTTTGATTTGAATCTACAACATCATAATTCAATGTATAATCTCCATTAATTTTAAAACTAGATATTCCGTAATTATAACCCACTCCGGCATAAATAGTAAAGATTCTTAAGTTCAGCGATCCTAGCGCCTGGACTGTCCATGTATCTAAATTAAATATGGCATTTCCGTCTGTAACAGAAATTTGATTAGACAAATTTTCATCAATCGCATACTCAATATTTGCTTTTGAAAAAGCTCCCATAACTGAAATGCTGTATGGCAGCTTATCTAGTAGGCCTAAATATTGCGTCAAATCATGCTGGATTCCAACACCTACTGAGCTTCCATTTACTTTTGAATCATAGTTTAAATCAGGGACATACCTCAAATTAAGTTCTATATTATAAGGTAATCCTAATCCAAGCTGAATAAAAGGAGTTGGCACTGCGTTTACGGGTAAATCTTTAGCTATACCTCCCGGCAAAGTGAATGAACCAACTTTATAGTCACCGCTTAGAACTGGGATAGAAACATTGAAAATTGTCTCTGAGTCATCATCACTCAAAACTGTTGGTAACTCAATATTGCTATCACCAACCGATATGTAATTATAATCACTGGAAATAAAATCAAACACTTTATCTTTGGAAGGAATTAAAGAAGAATTTAAGCCAAATGTGATGTCAAAACCGAATTTTTTATGGGTTTTGGCTGTTGAATACCAGCCGCTATTCATTCCACTTATCAAACCTTTAACAGAAGGTCTAAGGTAGTTTTCAGCCAATAAACTGGCATCTTCTCCAGCTAGTATTATATTGCCAAATCCTATAACAGAGTTAGGTAGATTTTGAAAATCTTCCTGTGACATAATTGAGCTTATGGATAAGATATAAAAACAAAAAATAATAAATTTTTTCATTTTAGAGAATTTTAAAAACTCAACTAAGCATCAATATTTGCATAAATCGCATTTTTCTCAATAAACTCTCTTCTAGGTGGTACATCGTCTCCCATAAGCATAGAAAATATTCGATCTGCTTCGGTGCCATTGTCAACTTGAACTTGGCGTAAAGTTCTAAAATCAGGGTTCATGGTTGTATCCCATAGCTGGCTTGCGTTCATCTCTCCAAGTCCTTTATAGCGCTGAATAGAAGCACTTCCTCCAAAACCATCAACTATTGTGTCACGCTCAGAATCACTCCAAGCATATTGTTTCTTTTGCCCTTTTTTTACAAGATATAGTGGAGGTGTTGCAATATAAACATGTCCACTCTCAATTAGTTCTTTCATATATCTAAAAAAGAAAGTTAAAATAAGTGTAGCGATGTGACTACCATCAATATCAGCGTCACACATAATAACAATTTTGTGATAACGAAGTTTTGATAAATTCAAAGCTTTACTATCTTCTTCAGTTCCAATGGTTACACCTAGCGCTGTAAAAATATTTTTAATCTCTTCATTTTCAAATACTTTATGTTGCATGGCTTTTTCTACATTTAAGATTTTTCCTCTTAAAGGTAAAATAGCTTGAAATGCACGATCTCTACCTTGCTTGGCAGTACCTCCTGCCGAGTCCCCCTCAACAAGAAAAACTTCACACTTAGCTGGGTCTTGTTCAGAACAGTCACTCAGTTTCCCAGGCAACCCTCCCATACTCATCACTGTTTTTCTTTGAACCATTTCTCGTGCCTTTTGAGCAGCGTGACGGGCCTGAGCCGCTAAAATAACTTTTTGAACAATTATCTTTGCGTCATCTGGATTTTCTTCCAAATAATCTGTAAGCATTTCAGAAACAGCCTGGCTAACAGATGCAGAAACCTCTCTATTTCCTAATTTTGTTTTTGTTTGACCCTCAAATTGAGGCTCTTGAACCTTGACAGAAATTATAGCTGTCAATCCCTCTCGGAAATCATCGCCAGCTATGTCAAATTTTAATTTATCTAACATACCAGACTCATCAGCATACTTTTTCAGAGTGTGTGTCAACCCACGACGAAAACCTGACAAATGAGTCCCGCCTTCATGGGTATTAATATTATTGACATAGGAATGTAAATTCTCAGCATATGAGGTATTATAAATCATAGCAACTTCAACTGGGACTCCATTTTTTTGCCCTTCAAAAGCTATTACCTTTTTCATGATAGGTTCGCGATTACTATCTAAGTACTGGATGAATTCTGAAAGCCCTTCGTCTGAATGGAATGTTTCTCCTAAAAACTCACCTTTTTCGTCTTTTTCACGATGATCAATAAGCACTACTGTAATTCCTTTATTGAGGAATGCTAATTCCCTAAGTCTGTTGGCTAAAGTATCATAAATATAAATTAAGGTTTGAGTAAATATTTCCGGATCTGGCTTGAATGTAACAGTGGTTCCTCTTCTGTCAGTCTCCCCTGTTTGCTTCACAGGATACATGGCCTTTCCTCGCTCATACTCTTGCTCATAAATCTTACCGTCTCTGTAGACAGTTGCTTTCAAATGCTCTGAAAGTGCATTTACACAACTTACACCTACTCCATGCAAACCTCCAGAAACTTTATATGAATCTTTATCAAACTTACCACCTGCTCCAATCTTGGTCATAACAACCTCAAGAGCAGAAACTCCTTCTTTTTTGTGTAATCCAACAGGTATTCCACGACCATTATCTTCAGTCGTTATTGAATTATCCTCGTTAATAATAACCGTGATCTTATCACAATGTCCTGCTAAAGCCTCATCTATGGAATTATCAATAACTTCATAAACCAAATGGTGCAACCCTCTTAAGCCTACGTCTCCGATATACATTGAAGGTCGCATACGCACGTGTTCCATACCCTCTAACGCTTGTATACTATCTGCCGAATAACTAGTTTTATTAATTTCCTCGCTCATTGTTTTGTTTGTATTTATTTAAATTTCGTGTTATCACAAAAACTTCATGATAGTAACAAATATAAATGATTCTCAAAGGAACTTAAAGTGGTTTTCAGAGAATTTGACTGTAATTATTAACAATTGATTAATTTTTCTAGACATGCTTAAATAAGCTAAAAAAGGCCTTAAAGTAGATTTAGGAGCTTTTAAATAAGAACTATTATTTGAGTTTATAAAAAAGTGGCTGAAAGAGTCTTATTTTCAGCTAACAAAACTTAATCATATGCCTTGTCATGCACTTTAGACACTGCTCTTCCGCTGGGGTCATTCATGTTTTTGAAAGCTTCATCCCATTCCAGAGCTCTTTTTGTACTACAAGCTACACTCGCTTCTTGAGGAACGCAAAGCGCAGCTGCATCACTAGGAAAATAGGATTCAAAAATAGATCTATAATAAAATTCTTCTTTGTTCTGCGGAGTCTGAATAGGGAACCTATAACGTGCGTTATTTAATTGCTCGTCAGAAACCGCCTTCCCTACGACTTTTTTAAGAGTATCAATCCAATCGTATCCAACTCCATCACTAAACTGTTCCTTTTGTCGCCAAACTACACTTTCTGGCAATATATCTTCAAACGCTTTTCGAACTATCCATTTTTCCATACGCTCTCCATTTATCATTTTATCTTGCGGATTAATTCGCATAGCTACATCAATAAATTCTTTATCTAAAAAAGGGACTCTACCCTCAATTCCCCAAGCTGCCAAGCTCTTATTGGCTCTTAAACAATCATACATATGTAGCTTATTAAGCTTTCGAACGGTTTCATCATGAAACTCTTCAGCATTTGGCGCTTTATGAAAGTATAAATACCCTCCAAACAACTCATCTGCTCCTTCGCCCGAAAGAACCATTTTAATTCCCATAGATTTTATAACTCTCGCCATTAAGTACATAGGAGTGGAAGCTCTGATGGTTGTAATATCGTAAGTCTCAAGATTATACACCACATCTCTTATAGCATCTAAACCTTCTTGAATAGTGAATTTTATTTCATGATGAATAGTACCAATATGGTCAGCAACTACTTGAGCTGCAGCAAGATCAGGAGAACCTTCAAGGCCAACAGAAAAAGAATGTAACTGTGGCCACCAAGCTGCAGCTTGATCATTAGACTCAACACGCATTGAAGCATATTTTTTTGCAATGGCAGAAGTCACAGACGAATCTAATCCGCCAGACAATAACACCCCGTAAGGGACATCAGACATTAGCTGCCTATGGACTGCATCCTCTAGTGCTTTTTTTATTTCTGAAATATTTGTTTCATTTTCTTTGACAGCAGAAAACTCATCCCACTCCCTGTTATACCACTGTACCAATTTACCATCCTTACTAGAAAGGAAATGTCCTGGTGGAAATAATTCAATTTTAGTACAATGCCCTTCTAAAGCTTTCAGTTCAGAAGCCACATAGAAAGTACCGTTTTGATCCCAGCCCATGTATAGAGGAATGACTCCCATGTGATCACGAGCAATAAAGTATTCATCATTTTCAACATCATATATAGCAAATCCAAAAATCCCATTTAAGTCATCAACAAAATCAACTCCCTTTTGTTTGTATAAGGCCAAAATAACTTCACAATCACTTTGTGTTTGAAATTTATACGAATCTTTATAACGACTTCTAATCTCGCGATGATTATAGATTTCACCATTTGCTGCAAGAATTAATTTACGATCTAAGCTAAAAAGAGGCTGCTTTCCAGATGCAGGATCGACTATTGCTAGACGCTCATGAGCCATAATAGTCTTATTATCGCTGTAAATCCCACTCCAATCGGGACCACGATGTCTAATTTTTTTTGACATCTGGAGAACCAAAGGTCTTAATATTTCTGATTTTTGCTTTAAATCGAAAGCACATACAATCCCACACATAGTAAATTATTATATTTGAGTTCAAATATGACAATATTGTTTAATATTTTAAATATTAAACGACATAATGATTACATATGAAAAGTAATTTAATTAATTTAGTATAAAAAATAAATTTATTTTATTAAAATTATGGTTAAATGTATCAAAAACAAACAATCAGACTAATTTTATACTAAGGAATATTTAAATACTTGTGTGTTTGAAGTGAAACCTTCCATTTTGGGTGTTTCATGACATATTCTACAATAAAAGGCATGACTTTCTCTCGCTTACTCCACTCTGGTTGCAAATAGAGAATGCAGTCTGAATTTACTTTTGCTGCTTGATCTTCAGCAAATCTTAAATCATCTAGATTGTACACAATTACCTTTAGCTCGTGAGCCTGATGATATACTTCGTTTAATGGGGTTTTTAATTTTTTCGGTGACAAACATATCCAATCCCAATCCCCAGTCAACCTATATGCACCTGATGTTTCGATGTGCGTCTGCATTCCTTTAAGCTTTAGCTTAGCCGCTAAAGGACCCATATCCCACATCAATGGCTCTCCTCCAGTAACTACTATCGTCTGACTGTAACTAACAGCCTGATCTACAATAGACTCTATTGAAGTAGGGGGGTGCAGTTCTGCATTCCAACTCTCTTTAACATCACACCAATGACATCCAACATCACAACCGCCTATTCTGATAAAATAAGCTGCAGTTCCTTTATGAAAGCCTTCGCCTTGAATTGTGTAGAATGCCTCCATAAGAGGAAGCATTTTTCCTTGACTAACAAGTGATTTAATTTCGGTTTTTAACATATTTAACAAAAATAGTTTACTGTTTTTGGTTTAAGTAATAAAAGTTCAATTATTTTTACTCAAATTTTAAGACGAGCCACTAAACTATCTTTGTAAACCCTTAAATATTCATTGCTTCATAAATTTCACTTTATGAATTTGAGTAAAAATAATTTAGAATTTTGTACCACATGAAATATTATTTATTTATTGCAACATTATTAGGCATTTGTTCAGCCTGTGAAAAATCAACAAATCCATTCACAATCTCGTCAAATAGCATTGGGTTACTAACAGACTCCACAAAATTTAAAGACCTCAAGACGGTTTTCATAAAAGACTCCTTGAGCAGACATATTGGCGGAGATGAGTTTACAGGAACCACCAACACTATTAGTGTTTATGAAAAAATTTCAGGGAAACTTTTACTTGAACTGGACCCGGAACACTCTCTAGACTCACTCTCTACCATTCGAACCGTCCGAATTATGGATTCACGTTTTAAGAACAAAGACGACCTAAACATACATAGTACTTTTGGAGATTTCAGTTCAAAATATCAGATTTCAAGCATTCAAAATACACTTCGAAGCTTAGTAATTTCAGTTGATGAAATCAATGCTTATTTTACAATTAGTAAATCAGAACTCCCTGAAGAAATTCGTTATAATGTTGATAGCGAAATTGAAGCGATCTCGATACCAGAAAATGCTAAAATTAAAGATTTGTATATTTACTGGCACTAAATTATGGGAGGATATAAAATTTCAAAAGATCCATTTATTGCTCCAACTACTGATGGCAAATTAATAAAAGAATATTTTGGTAAAGCGACTGACGGAAATAGCGTACTTAGCATTGCACACATGGTCGCTCCACCTGGCTGGAGTGAGCCTTTCCAAACTCCAAGTTTCAATGAGTTTACTTACATAATTAAAGGGAAAAAACAATTTATTATTGACAACGAAAAAATAGTTTTAAAAGCAGGTCAGTCTATAAAAATATGTAAAAATACTCGAGTACAATATTCAAACCCTTATGATGAGTCTTGTGAATACTTAGCCATTTGCACCCCTGCATTTTCTTTAAAAAACGCAAAC
>Ga0209374_1003069_pt1 | contig 13610 bp, 13 predicted proteins | sample SaaInlLV_DNA_10m_FD_184683 | JGI IMG/M metagenome (GOLD analysis project Ga0209374, IMG submission 184683) | Marine microbial communities from expanding oxygen minimum zones in the Saanich Inlet - SI075_LV_DNA_10m (SPAdes) (version 2) | ecosystem: Environmental > Aquatic > Marine > Unclassified ...
GAGCAAGACCGCGCCACCGTGTCAGCCCATGACCGACTTATAAACTTCGCATTCATTCTTTGATTCAGGCAGACTGAGCCATCCGCCTCGTCACAGCATCCAGTTTGAGCGTTCACATGACCCCGATTACAGTAGAAGGCACAACAGCCGAAGGCTTCGAATCCATCCGCTCGTTATTTGAGCAAAACATGCATCGCTATCTCGAAAACAAGGCCCAATTGTGTATTTATGTCGATGACCGCTGCGTTGTCGATCTATGGGCTCGCCCGGCGGATGATGTCACCTTTAATGGTGATGCTTTAATCAACATATTTAGTAGCGGCAAGAGTCTCGAATCGATTGCGATGGCCTGGCTCGTGTCAGAAGGCAGAATCCAACTGACCGATCCGGTTACCCACTATTGGCCAGAATATGCAGCGGAAGACAAAGGTCACCAAACCATCGCCGATGTCATGCGTCACGAAGCGGGCCTTGCGGCACTTAACCAATCACTAGACCCAAAGGACCTGCACCGCGACCGGCTTAAGGACAATAAAATTGGCGCTATTCTCGCCGCCCACCCGACCCAATATCGTTCAGACGAGCCTTCGGCAAGCCGGGAGTATCATGCGCTCAGTCGCGGCTGGATCGTAAACGAGATATTCAGACGCGCCGACGTGCGCGGCCGAACCATCGGAGAGTTTTTCGAAACCGAAATTCGCGGCCCATACAATGCGGATCTCCACATTGGCGTCGCGAACGATGACCTAGCTCGGATTGCCCGATTACAGCCCGTCTCGATCCGAAAGCATCTACTGTACAGTGCCTGGCCTTTTGCCAAATCTCGAAAGACGCACAACAGTCTCTGGGTACTACTCGGCCGCCTGTTTAATTTTGCCCGGCAGTCGTTGATATCACCCGGCAGTCGTCCCAAAGAGGCTTTTAAAGACTTGCCCATCATTCAAGCCTTTAATGACCCCCTGATTATTCAGGGCGAGACCCCCTCTGCCAACGCCCATTGTTCAGCGCGAGGACTTGCCCGCATCGGATCCGCTTTGGCCATGGGCGGCACCAGCCAAGGCAAAACGTTACTTAAGCCCGAGGCTTGGCAGGCTCTGCATGCTGAACCGATTACTCGCGACATGAATAATCTAAACAGCAGTTTTACCCAGGGCGGCGTGGCCTACTTCAGCCAAGACAATACTGGCTCGGGTGCAATGAACCAAGCACTCAACCAAGGCAGAGAAGGCTTCTATGGCTGGATGGGTCTTGGTGGTTCAATCTTCCAATGGCATCCCGAAAAGAAAATCAGTGTCGCGTTTGTCCCCACATCGTTACACATGTTGGATTTCGTAAACGAACGCGGCAAAACTTTTCAGGCCGAACTGCTGCGAAGTGTGCGTTAGGCTGTCTCATCTCACTGACATTCAATTCCCTTCGCCCGCCCAGGCACACGCTTTATGACTGTAAGGCAGCTTTGACCTCTGACAACAAAGCAATCGTCTTAAGGCACTGCCCCTGATCTCCACTTATGTTTCGAACGATAATCTCTGTATAGCCTTGTTGGTTCAGCTGTCCGAGACAATCTGTGACCTCATCAACAGAGCCAACCAGCAGCGCCTCCGGTGGTATTCCGCGGTAACCTGCCGCGAGGTAAGGCGCAACAGCCCGCTTTGCGGCTTGACTGGTTTCAGAAATCAATATGTCTCGCCGAATCGCAGCAGCCCCCATTGCTTTCTCGGCGTTAGCGCAGGCCGTTTTATATTGTTGGATTGCTGCCGCAGACTCGGCAAGCGTCAGCGACGGCGCGGCCAGCCAGCCATCCCCTAATGTCGCAGCGCGTGTAATCGCTGGCGCAACTAAGGCACCAATCCAGACTTCAACCGGCTCTGATGGCACGGGTGAGATTCGCGCGCGCTGAAGCTGCCAGTATGTGACCTCATCAACCGTCTCGCCTCGCCAAAGTGCTTGCATCACTTTTAGTGCGGCCACAAACAAACCCACCTGTCGCCTCATATCAACGCCAAGCGCAGCACCCTGCCGGGGATCACCCAAGCCGCACTGCATAATGAACCGGCCTTTGCCGACTGCTGCGAGCGTACCAACCTGTTCGGCCAGCAAGACCGGATTCCAAAGCGGCAGCAAATAGAGCGCGCCGAAGGGCTTGTCGCCCCATTCCGCAAGCATCCGCCCCAAAATGACGTTATTTTGAAAGTAAGGCGTTTTCGTTGAATGATGATCACCGACAAACAAATGATCTAAACCCGCCCAGTTGGCCTCACGTGTACGCTCAACCATCCGATCGACCGCGAGGTTCGGCGCGATATCGGGATATGAAGAACTCACCGAGATCCCAATCTTCATCAAAGCGCCTCCTTTTATTTAGACAAGGTGCCAATACTGCAAGGCGCGCCCCAACTTTTTCCCTTGGTCGGCGTCCGCCGGTCAAAAAACCAGTGCCCGAATAAAGACAGACGCTGGTTTTGACCTTTTAAAAAAAGAACCGCTTCCGGCGGGCCGACACTATTGCACGCGCCGAATCACCGCAGTACCGCCCTCGGTCACACCCTGATTCATGATAATCGAGTCAACAACCACAGCGCCGTTACCCACTGCGCCCAAGTTGTAAGTCATTGCCGCGACAAAACTATGATGTTCTGCGTGATACCCTGAATCTGGGATCAGCTGTAATGCCACCTGGTCCTCCGCCTCGGACGTAACTCGAAACTCGGGCTCAGTGCCAAGCGAGCAATAATGCTTCACGACCAAATCGCCGTCATTTTCAGTATAGGTTGTCAGCATCTCAACCCCATCTTCGATCAACGTTTCCACCATCGTGTTGCCATCGGCAATCAACCGGAATTCTGAGCGGGTATCAACCACTTCTCCCGTCACCCGAGTCAATTTCCCTTCCCAAGTGCCCTCCATCTGTTTCATTTTATCGAAAGCAGAATGGTGTTCCGCTTGCGCAGGCATCATCCCCGCTGCACTCATCATAACGACTAAAAAAGCTATTTTCCGGATCATAATTAATTCCTCTATGAAATATTAAGCCCCTCACGCTTGCGCTGAATACAGATTACTATCGAAGTGTCCTCCGCTCAACGAGCATTCTCTAACGCATGAAGCCTGCCTTATGGCCCTCAGGATCAATCCTTAACGTCGACTAGAGGTTGATTACGTTCTGCTGACACGCAATCGTTGCCACCAGCCCCGCCGCGGCCTGGCTTACCACAACAGGCAGGTCAAGCTGCCGCATCAAGCGCTCAAAGGGCCTGTACTCAGCCGTCACCCGCACAGCGACTTGAGATAACGATCCCGCAACGGCGAGATCGCGGCACGGATGTGGGCTTTGGCCCCAATCGATGAAGAACGGCATCCTCGCACCGTAAGGATGGCCCGAGACAAACAACAGTCGCCAGGACAACAAGCTGCCCGTAATCGTCTCTCGGGACATCTTCACGATCCTATGGCCAAACCCAAATTCAGCCAATCGCGGGACAAGATCCTCGAAACTCGAACAGCGCACAGCAAAGGTGCGCAGGCGTGGCGTTTTGTACCCCAACAGATGTTCACCCAGGGTTTCGGATAAAACTTGCGTCGGATCCGGCGCGATCACTTCCAAATAGCAATTATCTGCAAGCCCGAGCAAAGCATTATGCGTTCCCTGGCCTGGGTGGCTACCGCCATCCATCGCCGGCAGCCCGAGCTGATTTTCGATCCACGTTTTACCCAGGCTTAAATCGGATGCGCCCAGCATGAGGTGGTCAATGCTGTAATCGGTGTTTTCTGTACTAAGGGCCAAAACAATCTCCTGCTCGTTACGCTGATGCTGCTCGGTCAGATATCGTCCTGCGCGATCAAACTGATCATCAGTTATTTCTGATCGTTTCGGGAACGCCAATTATAAACGGCAGCCCCAAGCCAATTTAAAGCCAGCCGCTCAGTCCCTCAAAAGATTGCACGGAAACCATCCCGTTTCAATTAAACTGGCAAACTCACAGCGCTGGAACCCCCTCAAATTATGAAACACTACTTACTAATTATCTTCGCGTGTTTGATCACCTTACCGGTATCTGCAAGTCTCAACTACCAAGAACCGGTCGAAGACATTGCAAGCCTCGCAAAGGCCCAATTGGCCCCAAGTGTCCGAGTGAACAGCAAAGGTACGGCCATGCTTTTATTGGCTCGGTCGCTTTACCCACCCATCGCAACCCTCTCCGAACCGGAACTACGATTGGGTGGGCTCAGAGTGAACCCTCAGAAAAATATTGGTAGCCGGGTTCGTTACTATCGCGACATTAAGGTTCAGACGCTGAGCGGCGCCAATCCAAAGGATGCGGTGAAACCTGAATCAGGCCATCCTAGGAGGGCCAAGCCCGTCTCGGGACTACCCGAAAAGCCGCAGCTCGCTTATTTTTCCTGGTCACCCGATGAACAAGCCGTTGCCTTCACCCATACCAGCGCTGTAGGCGTTGAGCTTTGGGTTTTAGACGTTGTAAACGCAAAAGCGCGGCGGTTATCAAAGCGCCTTCTCAACGCGAATTTGGGCTCGCCCTTTACCTGGGCCGCCGACAGTCAATCAATTTTGAGCAAAATTGTTCCTAAGTCTCGAGCGGCACTAATCGATGCCGGGCGCTCAGTGCCAACCGGTCCGACTGTCTCGGTCAGTCAGGGCGAAAAAGCTCAAAATCGCACGTATCAGGATTTACTGAAAAGCCCAGCTGACGCCTTTAATTTTGAACAACTCACCCGGTCTGAGTTATATCGCATCACCTTAAACGGCCGAGCAAAACTTTGGCAATCCGCTGCGCTGTACGCATCCGTTGAGATCTCGCCGGATGGCCAATACGTCATGGTGACACAAGTAAAAAGACCGTTTTCTTATTTGGTCCCTTATTACCGCTTTGCTGCAGAGACCAATATTCATACTGATGCGGGCAGGCTCGTGACCCAACTCATTGACCGACCTGTTGAAGAGACGCGCGCTAAAGGCTTCATGGCAACTACAAACGAAAAGCGCGGCTTTGAATGGCGTGCTGATCAGGCGGCAACCATCACCTGGGTTCAGGCCCTGGACGGCGGTGACCCAAAAAAAACAGTCCCTTTTCGCGATGAACTGCTCGAACTCGAGGCACCCTTTAAGCGTGAACCCAGAGCGCTGGTTAAAACGCGAAACAGACTGCAGCAAGTTCATTGGGGCAACGCCACGATGGCCGTGGTTGATGACATCTGGTACGACAATCGCAACACCAAAAGCTACGCGTTTAATCCCACGGATCCCGGCAAAGGGGTCGTGACCTTATTCGATCGCAATCTTCAAGATGAGTACAGCGATCCAGGCAAATTCGCAACGACGCGTAATGCACTTAATCAATCGGTTTTAGCGCTGGATCAAGGCCAAGGCTATTTGTTTGGCAAGGGATTTTCCGATGCCGGTCAGTTCCCGTTCGTCGACACGATTAACCTCCGGCTTGGCACAACCCAGCGGCTGTACCAGTCCGCCTACACTGACCGGGTTGAACGGCTCTTGAGTGCGATTGACCTAACAACTGGTGATTTACTCGTGAGCATTGAGTCACCTAGCACCTACCCCAACTACTATCTCAGAAATATTCGCTCGCCTTCTCTGACGCCAGTCACCGATTTTGAGAACCCTTATGCCGCGCTAGCCAATACACAGAAGACGTTGATGACCTACCAGCGAGACGATGGCTTGAGTCTTTCGGGCACCCTATACCTACCGGAGACTTATCAGCTGGGTTCGGATGAGCGGCTTCCACTCTTACTTTGGGCCTACCCAGTTGAATATAAAGACGCTAAGAGTGCAGGACAAACGACCCGCAACCCCAATGCTTTTACCTATCCCTATTACGGCAGCCCAATCTTTTGGGTGACCAGGGGTTTTGCAGTGCTGGATGATGCCGCATTCCCAATCGTGGGTGAAGGTGAGGCTGAACCGAATGACAGCTTCCGCCAGCAATTGGTCGCCAATGCCACCGCCGCAATTAACGCTCTTGATCAACGCGGCATCATTGACCCGGCAAGGGTTGCCGTTGGCGGGCATTCCTACGGCGCCTTCATGGTGGCCAACTTGCTCAGCCATTCTAATTTATTCGCAGCCGGCATTGCCCGCTCTGGGGCCTACAACCGAACTTTGACGCCCTTTGGGTTTCAACGCGAGGAGCGCAGCTATTGGGACGCTCCTGAGGTTTACTATGACATGTCGCCGTTTATGCATGCGGATAAAATGAAAACGCCGCTTTTGCTTATTCATGGCGAAGCCGACAACAACTCTGGGACTTACCCCATGCAAAGCGAGCGCTATTTCAATGCTCTCAAGGGCTTGGGTGCACCTGCGAGGCTCGTGATTTTACCGAAGGAGAGCCATGGTTATCGGGCCCAGGAAAGTGTCCTGCATATGCTTTGGGAGCAAGACGAGTGGTTGCAACAACATCTGATGCAGCCCTCAGACGCGCCTTAGGGCGGTAGATCTAGCCCCTGGCTCGGTGCTGCTTTGATTGTTGGAAGCCTCGCCCCAACCGAATCACGAGTGGTTTTGCCATTTTGCTGGCTCGATCAACTCACCGTTTTTCGTGTTGGCAAGGGCTGGCCTCGGTGTCCGTCAGACTTTAACCCGCGGCTAATCTCTGATTAACTCAAACTTCCTTGCCAAGGCCCCTTTGATGTCTAAACCGCACCCCATGGATAACATCATCGTTCGTCAACTTCGGTTTGACTTCGGGCAGGCTGAGCAGCGGTGTGTTTGGAGCCAAAGCTCCCCAGAGTTCTCAATGTTCATCAATGCGCTCGGGCTCCATGTCCCTTATTTCGAAAAATTTCTCGTTAAAGTGATGCGGCAATACCGCGACGCGTTAACCGACCCTACGCTTGCGACAGATGTGAAAGCCATCATTGGGCAAGAGGCCCATCACGCTTACAATTTTGTTCGTTGGAATCAGGTCTTGTGCGCCCGGTATCCCAACTTACGTCGTTTAGAACAATCCGCTGAGTCGTTCTTTCACCGTGCATTTGAAGCCCGCAGCAAGCAGTTCAAGATTGGATTTACCGCAGGCTATGAAACCTTCACCTTTTTGGGCGGCATGATCATTTTGGATCGCTATGAAGAACTCATGGCTGAAGCTGACCCTGATCTTCGAGCGCTCTGGGTCTGGCATCAGGTCGAAGAAGTTGAACATGGCGCCGTTGCCTTTGATTTTTACCGCGCGCTGTATCCAGACGATCAATGGTATCGCAGGCTTATGGTCGTACAGGCCTTTTTCCACATCAGTTGGCAGACCTTTAAGGCCTATCGGCTCATGCTGAAACACGAAGGGTATTATCACTCCGTACGAAAAGCCGGTAAGGGCTGGCGGTTTTTCTTCAGCTTTGCCTGGGATCTTGCGCGCAGCGCGCTGCCTGTTTTTAGCAGGCATTATCATCCCCGAGAACATCCAATCTGCAATGAGCAACAAAACCCTGTAGCCATTGCATGGCGAGACTATGTTCTCGCCGGCGGCCAACCGGAACATCTGGATTCAGAAACGAGCAAGCGTCTGTCTGCCCCTTTACAACCCCGATCTAAAGCAAGAGAGGCCTAACATGAGCAATCTGCATCACACTACAAACCAGCTGTGCTTCTCCGTCATTGGACATGCCATGACCGTTCTTTTTATCGGACTGGTTGCTGGGGTTTTTCTTATTTTTTCACTTTTAGACGCGGTGACTCTTTGGCCACTACCAGCCTGGGAGGTCACCATCCCTGGCTCAACGCGGGGCTGGCAAGCCGCGCACGTCGGCGGCATTTTAAACGGCGTGATGATCGCCGCGGGCGCCCTACTAATGGCCAAACTACAGCTTGAGGGCAAGCCCGCACGATGGGTCGGCTGGGGCCTGATCATCACTGGCTGGGCCAATACGGTTTTTTATTGGGCCGGTAACTTTGCCCAAAACCGTGGGCTTTCCGTTAGCGCGACACCTTTTGGAGAAGGCGATTTGGCCGGCGCGATTGCTTTCTTAGGCGGTGGCGTCGGAATGCTCTTCACGTTTGTCGCCATTGCTTTATTAGGGCGCCGCGCCTTTGAATTGGCGGGCCAAGCTGCCAACACTTTCGATTCATGAAAGCCATTGCCTAAGACCTTGGACCTTGGAACCTTGCCACGATCTTGCAGGCCGTAATCCGGTCAAAACGATCTCTGAACCAGCATTTACGGTTTCACGGTTGATCTTCTCCGCCCGTCCATGAATACTTTGCATATGTTATACGCACTCGTTTATCAGCCTACTGCCCACGGCTTGCTGACCCTTGCAACCGCGCTGCTCGTAGTCGTCAGTGCGGATGCCGCGCCACGTCGTCTGGCGTGCCTGTCAGAGGCCGGCGAGACCTCCGCACGATATTGGTCTGAACAAGCAAAAAACAATCGCAATTTCGGCAACTTCGATAAAGCCAATCAGTTTGAGCAAAATGCGGCTTACTGCGAAGCTTCAGAATACGGTAGAAAAGTTGTCGTCACGTTCGATACCGGATCCAGCGCAACGGATATCCAGTCGGCCGATTTTCAACTGTATACCATCTGCGGGTTCGAAGGCGGGCATATCATTCCAGCAAAAATCTACCAAGATAACGAGACCTACACGGTCTCGTACTATCACAACTACTACCGAATGATGCGCTACTTCCACATTGACCGAGACGATCTAACGGCAGGCTTTGTCGACCAACGGGATTTCCAGTGCCGGTTTGAGTCTTATGACCTCTCAGATAAGTTACTGTAGATCCGCTCAAGAGGTGCGCTGACGTGACCATCATCGACATACTGACCACCGGTGGCACCATCGACAAGATCTATTTTGATCAGAAAAGTGAGTATGAGGTTGGCGATCCTATTATTGGACCGTTACTGACCTCGATGAACGTTGGCTTTGACTTCACCGTTGAACAGCTTATGCGCATCGACAGCCTAGACATGACTGACGCCCATCGCTCAATAATATGCGAACGCACCGAACGGTCATCTTCTCAACAGGTTTTGATCACACATGGGACAGACGGCATGATCAAGACCGCCCAAAGATTGTCCAAAATAGACGGTAAGACCATTGTCTTAACAGGATCATTGCAGCCGGCTGCTTTTGCCCGCAACGATGCGGTTTTCAATATCGGTGCTGCCGTGAGCGCGGTTCAGACGCTTCGATTTGGGGTTTACCTTGTTATGAATGGCCAGATTTTCACGCCCGACAACGTGGTAAAAAACGTGTCAGAAAATCGATTTGAGCCTAAGCCAGCCCTGCTCAGTGACGGCCCCGCACGTACTCGGCCTGTCGCGAACCCGTAATGCCACCTAAATAAATTTAGGGTAGGCTTTCCCGACACACAGGGTTTATTGTCAATCCGTTTTTTAGAACCGAGGTCTTTTCTGTTTGCCCAGATAGACTATGGCTTTATCGACTCCAGCAAATCCTACCGGGCTCGACGGCGTTCGATGAAAGCTTGCCGATCGACTTCAGGCAAAGCTTTTAAGCGCGCCCGCCTATCGGACATGATCTGATCGCGCGCCTCAGGTGACATCGCCTCCAGTTTTGCCTTACGGGCCTCGCGCAACGCATCTCGCGTCTCGGGTGACATCGCATCCAGTTTTGCCTTACGGGCCTCGCGCAACGCATCTCGCGTCTCGGGTGACATCGCATCCAGTTTTGCCTTACGAGCCTGGCGCAACGCATCTCGCGTCTCGGGTGACATCGCATCCAGTTTTGCCTTACGGGCCTCGCGCAACGCATCTCGCGCCTCAGGTGACATCGCATCCAGTTTTGCCTTACGAGCCTGGCGCAACGCATCTCGCGTCTCGGGTGACATCGCCTCCAGTTTTGCCCTACGGGCGTCGCGCAACGCATCTCGCGCCTCAGGTGACATCGCAGACACACTAGTCGTGGGTTCTGCCCGCTTCTGATCCTGCTGCGCCGGAGTCGGTGCGCCCCGGCCCGCCTGATGCTCCGAGGATTCAATATGTGATGCAATCATGCTCGGAGCTTGAGGCTCTGCCTGCTGCGGCAGCGCTTGGCTTGAAAAAACCGGATTTATCGCCAGCAAGCCAATCAAGGCCGTGAGTACGCTTTGGGAATGACTGATTCTAAACATCGCAACGCTCCGAACTGATGAACAACTACTGTGATCGAACCTAACTGAACCGCAGCTGAACCCGAACCAGGTTTCTTGCCCAACGCCAACCGATGAAGCGGCGCCAAGCGGTCTACATCGAATCGGTCGCGGGCGCCCCGCGAGAAGAATCATCCGCCATCATCATCGCCTCAGATAAGGTCTCCAGCATTTCAATGCGCTTGGGATCCGTCTTCTTGACATCAAACATTTCATCAGGGTCGGTATCCAGATGGAATAACTGCTCTTCACCCTTACTGTTACGAGTATAACGATACCCATCTTTAACCAGTGTTCGCGTTCGTGCGGGTATTGGTGTCAGTTTAGCCGTCACCAGCGGCACATCATCCTCGATCAAAACAAAGTCCCGCACTGATGTAGAGGGCGAAGCAATAGTTGGCATTAAACTGTGTCCCTGAAGCCCATCAAAGGCGGTAATCCCGCAAGCCGCCATTAGGGTCGGTCCAAGATCAATTGTTGAGGCCAGCGCCTGGGTCCTGCCGGACGCATGCCCCGGCACTCGAATTAAAAGCGGCACTTGAAGCGTGCCGCGATAGTGCATAAAGCCTTTTAAAAACAATCCATGCTCGCCCATCATATCCCCGTGATCCGAGGTAAAGACAACGATCGTATCCTCACTTAGCCCCAGGCTTTCAATTCGGGCAAGGATCTCGCCCACCCCTTCGTCAATCATACCGATCATCCCGTAGGTCGCAGCAATCGCCTCGGCGAGTAGCGCATCACTCCCATAGCCACACGGGCTGACCCAATTACGCTGAGCCTTTGGATGTATGTCTTTAAAGAGTCTTAGATGCGCTGGGGCATCTTTAAGATCGTCATGACGACTTGCAGGCAACACCATGTCTTCTGGCCGGTAAGCATCAAACCACTTGCCTGGTGGCGTTAGAGGATGATGGGGATCAGGAAACGAGCAAACCGCAAGGAACGGCTCCTGGCGCTGATGGGCCGCGTCAATAAATGCAAGCGTTCGCTCTGTGACAAACCGGGTTGAATGCAGGCGCTCTTCATAAGGCGGCTGGTAAATCTGCCGCCAATGTTTTGATCGTTTTGAACCTTGTGTATCGCGATCCTGGTCGATAGCAAGCGTTGATATATCACCCCCATTCTCCAGTGCCCATTGCAGATGGTGGCCAGCAACGCTTGCGCCATGATCAAGGCTGAGTTCAATCTGCCCAAAGCCATAGTAATCTTCCGGATCCAGTGCAGGGCCCGCGGTATACCGCTCATAATCTTCAATTGCATCCCAACCTGCAGGATAAGGCGATTGACTGGACGGACCACCCCGAAACGGCACCATCGAATTTTTACTGACGCCATGTTGCAAGTGCGACTTGCCAATCAGCGCCGTTCGGTAACCCGACTTTCGGAAGCCCCGAACGAAGGTATTTACACCCGGCTCTAACGAGCGGTCATTGAAAATGACGCCATGGGCTGATGGCATCCTACCGGTCATTAAGCTTGATCGGTTCGGCATGCAGACTGGATTTGCGACCCAGGCGTTGTCAAATACCATTGCTCTGGATGCCAACGCATCGAGATTCGGGGTTTTTAAGACGGGATTACCCATGAACCCCGTATCGGCAGCGCGCTGCTGATCGGTAATAACCAACAAAACATTGGGTGGCGGCTTCGCGTCCATCTAACCTGCTCCTTATCCCTACCCGCGACTTGGCATTGATCTCAACCGCATCACCATTTTTGCCTTCGATTCGAGCTTAGCATGGAACATCCGGCAGCGGCCCTATACGCACAATCGATCCGATACCTGCCGGAGGCAAACCACAGCCCATTGCTGGCGAGCGCAGCAGAACGTGATAGCCTTGCTGCGAGGAAGATCGGACTTGTGGGGCCATGAAAGCAATACTTCTGCAGTGGATGCTAAATATTTCGAGCACGACCTTGGGTGGCCGCTTTTTTGTTGCATTGCTCTCCCCCATCGACCGATGGCTACTGCTCAAAACAAACGGTGTCGTCAGCATTGCAGGCCTTGGTACACCAACGTTGTTGCTGACAACCTCGGGCCGAAAGACGGGTCAGCCGCGTGCAACGCCCCTTATGTATTTATCGGACGAGCACGACCCAACGCGCCTGTACGTTATCGGCTCAAGCGGCGGTCGGCCCGAAATGCCAGCGTGGGTTTTAAACCTGATGGCCGATCCAAAGGTCCTTGTTACGCGAGACGGGGAGATACAGAATTACCAGGCAAGCGCGCTATCCGGCGCCCAGCACAGCGCAATCTGGCAACGCTTCATCAGGTTTAATCCAGGGTTTACGCACTATGAAGGTCGATTGAATCGCAGCATCCCAATTATCGAACTCGCACCACGCGCGAATCAGGCTCTACGATTCACAGCCGCTGCCCGCTTTGGCTAACCTTTTTGAAGGCGCGTGCCGCGACGCACCAATTCATGCCTTGCGATCTTCCAAACAGCGCCTTCCCGACGCATGTTCGTACGATAAGTCGCCCACAGAATTAGGGTTGTTTCAGGGTCATCAATCAAATAGTGCAAGGCTTGCACATCTGTTCGGACGGACGCATCGTCCCCATCAATCTGGACCAATTGTGGGCCGAGCATGTGTTGGGTTTGACCAAAGGCGGCTAATTTCTCAACCACTTCAGCGACCCAAAGATCCGCGCCCACAACCGAGTCTCCACCAAACCCGACAATTTCAACATCATCGGCGAAGCAGCGACGATATTGGGCCATATCGCGATCATCCACACCTGCGGCGTAATTCGTCATCACATCCTGAATGGCTAAGCGATCCTCTAACATCGTCATGGCGGGCTCCTCAATTTACGTTGCGCGATCTACCTCGATCGCAAATTGTCCTGAATTCTTTTTTATCCAGCCCCGACAAAAAACAGCCTGAGCTGACCCCCATTCAATTGTAATTAACGTGCTTGGTCGTCTAGGGCGCCGGCTTCGGCAGATCGCCTGCGATATAGTCATCGATCATCTCATGGTACCGGCGAATCCGTTTTTCTTGGTTCGACAGATACACACCTTTGAAGCCTCTCGAGCGAAAGCCGCGCTGCTGAGTGACAAACACCGCCACGTCTTCTTCGATCGCCGCGCCAATAGAGTCTTCACCGTAGGTCAACATATTAACAGGGGCTTCTTGATTGGCGTCGGATGCGATCATAGCCCGGCCCGCTCGTCCGCCGGCTGCAGCACCCGCCTCGATCGATGCGGGGCTGGCATACCACCAGTTATCGAACAAACACTGCTCCGGATCATCCCGGTGAGGTCGTGCTCGTAAAAAATGGAAGCCATCCGACCATACCGAAACTGCAAAGTTGGGAAACAAGGTGTAATGAAAGGCATCCGTAAATTGCGCATCCGGGATCTTGTCATAATGCGTGTAACCGCGTTCAACACCCAATTTACGCTTGGCTGCCTGAAGCGCTTCTCGAATATCCTCGGGCCGGCCCTTCAAATCCTCAGGATCAATA
>Ga0209374_1003075_pt1 | contig 13598 bp, 16 predicted proteins | sample SaaInlLV_DNA_10m_FD_184683 | JGI IMG/M metagenome (GOLD analysis project Ga0209374, IMG submission 184683) | Marine microbial communities from expanding oxygen minimum zones in the Saanich Inlet - SI075_LV_DNA_10m (SPAdes) (version 2) | ecosystem: Environmental > Aquatic > Marine > Unclassified ...
ACTCCGTTTAATTTTAACTGACCAACTGTTTTAATAATGTCGTCTGTAGCAACAGCAATGTGCTGCACTCCTGCACCTTCATAAAAATCTAAATACTCTTCAATTTGAGAACGTTTTTTCCCTTCTGCTGGTTCGTTTATTGGAAATTTAATGCGACCATTCCCGTTAGACATTACTTTACTCATTAACGCAGAATATTCTGTATGAATTTGCTTGTCGTCAAAAGACAAAAAGTTTTCAAACCCCATCACATCTTCATACCATTGTACCCAAACATCCATTTGATTCCAACCAACATTTCCAACCATATGGTCGATATACTTTAAACCTGCAGCTGGTGGATTATACGCTGATTCCCATTTTTGAAAACCTGGTAAAAAAGAGCCTGTGTAATTTTTACGTTCTACAAACATATGAACCGTTTCTCCGTAGGTATAAATTCCTGCTCTTACAACCTCTCCGTGTTCATCTTTCTCTATCGTTGGTTTCATATAAGATTTTGCTCCGCGGGATGTGGTTTCTTCATAGGCCTTTTTGGCATCCTCTACCCAAAGCGCAACAACTTTTACTCCGTCTCCGTGTTTTACAATATGATTGTTAATTGGAGACAAACTGTTTAATGGGGTTGTTAAAACCAACTTGATTTTATCTTGCGTTAAAACATAACTCACAGCGTCTTTAGAACCAGTTTCTAATCCCTTATAGGCATAGGATTGAAAACCAAAGGCTGTTTTATAAAAATGTGCTGCTTGTTTTGCATTACCAACGTAAAACTCTATATAGTCTGTCCCTAAAAGGGGAAGAAAATCTTGAGCTCCTTCAAATATTTTTTCTAAACCGTAGTGTACTGATTTTATTTCTTTTTTACTCATCTTTTTATTTTTTAGAAGAAGGAAAAAAACAAGAGAAATGACTTTTAGAGCTTGTTTTGAATGGCAATTGTCGTTTTTTGAAATCCTTGATTTTTTTTGCAATCTTTGTTGACTATTCTTGTATTATATCTTTCTTTTGTGAGTTATTATTATTTGTATTCAAGTTCGAATAAGAAATCTAAAGCAATATCAATAAAGTGAGTAAAAGAGTTTTCTGTTTTTGATGTCTTTCTGCAATATTCCTTGGAATAAAATCAGAATAGCCAATAATTTAAGGTATTAGGGCAACTCTTTAAATTTTTGTATTCAGCTTTTTTTCACTTGTCCACTTTCCTGAATATTATCTTCTCTTTTCTTTGCTCTTATTTCTAGAATCTTTGAATTATTCTAACCAAGACTTATAGTAATTTTCATCTGCAATCTTCATTGCTTCTTCAGTAACTTGTAAGGGCTTAAATGTGTCTACCATCACTGCTAATTCTGCTGTTTTTGTGTGCCCAATACTGCGTTCTGTTGCTCCTGGATGAGGACCATGTGGAATTCCTGCAGGGTGCAAAGAAATATGGCCTTTATCAATATCATTTCTACTCATAAAATCACCGTCTACATAATACAAAACCTCGTCTGAATCTATGTTACTATGGTTGTATGGAGCCGGAATTGAATCTGGGTGATAATCATACAAACGCGGCACAAAACTGCAAATTACAAATGCATTTGTTTCAAAAGTTTGATGCACTGGCGGTGGTTGATGAATGCGTCCAGTAATTGGCTCAAAATCGTGAATTGAAAAGGCATACGGGTAATTAAAACCATCATAGCCAACCACATCAAAAGGATGGGAGGCATAAATCATTTCAATAATTTCACCTTGTTTTTTTACCTTGATTAAGAAATCTCCTAACACATTGTGTGTTTCTAATTCTTGCGGCCTTCTGATGTCACGCTCACAAAAAGGGGCATGTTCTAATAGCTGTCCAAACCAATTTCTATAGCGTTTTGGGGTGTATACTGGCGAATACGATTCTACAATAAAAAGTCTGTTCTTGTCATCATCGAAGTCTAATTTGTAAATAATACCGCGTGGAATTACTAAATAATCTCCATACTTAAAGTCAATATTCCCTAAATGTGTTCTCAGTTTTCCGGTGCCTTTGTGAATGAAAATAACTTCGTCTGCATCTGTGTTTTTATAGAAATAGGTGTCCGTCGATTTTTTTGGAGCCGATAAAATAATATTACAATCCGCGTTGGTTAGTACTACTTTTCTACTTTCTAAATAATCATTTTCTGGAGGAACCTGAAATCCCTTCAAACGATAGGATTGAATATTGTTTGCTTTCGCAATTTTAGGTTTAACAGAATATTGTTTTCCTATATTTTTGACCATTGTTGGTCTGTGTTCATGATAGGAGTTTGTAGACATTCCTTCAAAACCAATTGTTCCGAACAATTGCTCGTAATATAGACTTCCGTCTTTTTTACGAAATTGCGTGTGTCTTTTGGGTGGAATTACTCCTAATTTGTGATAAAAAGGCATGTTTATAAAATTAAATGATTAAAAATTTAAATGATCCAAGGTTCAATTAACCAATCATTCAGGATTCCGTTTCATTAAAAATTTTAAGTACAAAAGTAGTTCTAAGTACATCTCAATCGATTTCGTAATTCATACAAATATAGGAAAACTCTGATAAAAATATTTCAGTTCGCAATGAATTCAATTAAAGACGAGGTTGTTTTGAAAAAATGAATCTAATACTGGAGAAATTATTTATTCGATTTTTTTAATTACTGCTTTTGGAGCCTCTTTACGAGTTCCATCAAAACCATCTACACCACCAACTGTTGTATATTTCATTACGTATTTTTTATTCGGAAAAATTCTTTTGTAGGCACTTTGGCACATCAGTGTGGCCTCATGAAATCCGCATAAAATTAATTTTAATTTCCCTGGATACGTATTCACATCACCTATCGCATAAATTCCTGGAATATTAGTTTGATAATCTAATGCGTTATTTACTTTGATTGCATTTTTCTCAATATCTAGACCCCAATTGGCAATTGGTCCTAATTTTGGTGACAGTCCGAAAAGTGGTATAAAATGATCTGTTTCAATTGTATAAGGATCTTCTCCATTTTTAATTAAAGAAACTCCTTCCACAGAATCTGTTCCAATAATTGCTGTTACTTCAGCTGGAGTAATCATTCTTATTTTGCCGGCATCTTTTAATTCTTGTACTTTATCAACAGAATCTAAAGCGCCCCTAAATTCATTTCTTCTATGAATTAAAGTGACCGATGAAGCAATATCTGTTAAGAAAATAGCCCAATCTAAAGCAGAATCTCCACCACCAGAAATAACTACTTTTTTATTTCTATACAATTCTGGATCTCTAATTATATATTCTACACCTTTATTTTCAAAATTAGCAATATTTGGTATCGGTGGTTTTCTTGGTTCAAAAGAACCTAATCCTCCAGCGATAGCAATCACTTTTGCCTGGTGTTTGGTGCCTTTATTTGTTGTTACAATAAATGTTTCGTCTTCAAGTTTATCAATAGTTTCTGCTCGTTCCCCTAACGTAAACCCTGGTTCAAATTGTTTAATTTGCTCCATTAATTTATCCGTTAAATCCCCTGCTAAAATTTCTGGGTAGGCTGGGATGTCATAAATTGGTTTTTTAGGGTAAATTTCTGAACATTGACCTCCTGCTTGAGGCAGCGCGTCGATTAAATGACATCTAAGTTTTAATAAACCGGCTTCAAAAACAGTAAACAAACCTGTTGGACCTGCACCTATAATTAAAATATCTGTTGTAATCATTAATTTAAAAAATAAGAATTGACCCAAAAAAGGTCGTTAATGCTTTTTTAAAACACCCTTTAAGCAATGTTAATTACCTCTTTTATTTGTGGCGCATATTTTCTAATCGTTGCTTCTACCCCATTTTTTAAAGTCATTTGATTCACAGAACACCCTGTACAAGCACCTTCTAATTGAACTTTTACAATCGTATCTTCAATAGAAAGCAATTTAATATTGCCTCCGTCACTCATTAAAAAAGGACGAATTTCATCTAATGCTTTTTCAACATTATTTAATGTTTCTTGTTCTGTCATAATCTTACTTTTTTACAGCGCTACAGCCACTCATAGTTGTGATTCTTACCACTTCTGTTGGTGGTAAATTTTGATTCCTTTTTAACAATTCTGAAACCATTTCTTTGGTAATATCGTGAAAAGATCTTTCTATAATAGTTTTTTCTTGTAAAGCAACTGGACGACCGACATCTCCGGCTTCACGAATACTTTGTACCAAAGGGACTTCTCCTAAAAATTTAGTTTTTAGATCATCCGCTAAGTTTTTTGCACCATTTTGACCAAAGATATAGTATTTATTATTTGGGAGTTCTTCTGGTGTAAAATACGCCATATTCTCGATGATTCCCAATACAGGAACATTAATGCTTTCTTGCTGAAACATAGCAACTCCTTTTTTAGCATCTGCCAATGCTATGTTTTGAGGTGTACTAACAATTACAGCCCCGCTTATTGGTAATGCTTGTACGATGGATAAATGAATATCTCCTGTTCCTGGAGGCAGGTCAATTAATAAAAAATCTAGTTCCCCCCAATCTGCATCAAAAATTAGTTGGTTTAGCGCTTTAGACGCCATAGGACCTCGCCAAATTACAGCTTGATTTGGATTTGTAAAAAAACCAAGAGATAATAATTTTACGCCGTAATTTTCTACAGGTTTCATCTTAGAACGTCCCTCAACATTAACAGACAATGGTTTCGATTTTTCAACATCAAACATAATGTGTTGTGATGGCCCATAAATATCGGCATCTAAAACGCCAACACTAAAACCCATTTTAGCTAAAGAGATTGCTGTATTTGCAGTAATTGTAGATTTCCCTACACCTCCTTTACCAGAAGCTATTGCAATAATATTTTTTATCGAAGGGATTTCTTTACCTCTAATTTGATTTGTCTTTTCTTTTATTTCAGGCTGCAGAACTTTTACATTGATTTTTACCTCAATTTGTGAATCAATATTTGATTTAAGAACTCTCGTTATTTCGGATTCTAATTTCTTTTTTGCCTGTAATGTTGGATTGCTAATTACAATGTCTAATAGAACTTCATTCCCAAAAGTTACCACATTTGTAACATTTTTGTTTTCTATTAAACTTTTCCCTTCTCCAGGAGCTGTAATAGTCTCTAAGACTTTGTATATATCTTGTTTTTTAAAACTCATTTTGAGATTTTAATTAGGATTAATTCTAAATTACAAAGATACTTGTAAAATTAGTTTTAAAGAAATAAAGTACGAAATACTACCCTTAATTTCACCGCAAGCGAATATCAATTATAATTTGTGCGTTTAAATTTATTTATTTGAAGGATTCCAAAATACTTTTTCAAAGTTTTGAATTTGATTTTTACAAACAATAATCCCTTCATTTTCTAATAATTGTTGCATCAAATTTGTGCCATCAAAATGATGTTTTCCTGTAAGAATACCTTTTCTATTTACAACTCTGTGTGCAGGGATGTCTTCTAAGCTATGTGCTTTATTCATTGCCCAACCGACCATTCTTGCTGATCTTGCTGCACCTAAATAAATTGCAATAGCCCCATAAGTTGTAACTCTACCATAAGGAATTAAACGAGCTATTGTATAAACTTTTTCAAAAAAATTTTCAGATTCTTTCACAAAGTGAAGATATAAAAACCTACTAATATTTCAATCTAAATTTAATATATGTAATTGGTTTTCCTACTTTTAAATATTGATTCTCGTAAAAAGTTTGTGTTTCTGTAACTTCTTTTGGTGATCCTTCATTTTTATATACATTGTGATTTGCATTCAAAACCTCATGACCCTCACCATGCAACAAACCTAAGGTGTAACCATGCATGAATTCACTGTCAGTTTTTAAATTCACTATTCCGTCTTGACTTAATATCTGATAATATTTTCTCAAGAAATCAGCATTGGTCATTCTGTGTTTTGTGCGCTTGTACTTTATTTGTGGATCTGGAAAAGTAATCCAAATTTCAGAAACTTCATTTTCAGCAAATATAAAATCAACCAACTCTATTTGAGTTCTTATAAAAGCAACATTTTCTAAGTTTTCTTCTATTGCTGTTTTTGCTCCTCTCCAAAAACGAGCCCCTTTGATGTCTATTCCTATAAAGTTTTTGTTCGGATTTTTTTGAGCCAAAGCAATGGTATATTCTCCTTTACCGCAACCCAACTCAACAACAATAGGGTTCTTATTACCAAAAAAAGAATGCCATTTCCCTTTGTGAGTAAAATTGGTTACAACGTCTTCTCTTGAAGGTTGAATAACGTTTTTAAACGTCTCATTTTCTTTGAAACGTTTCAACTTATTTTTGCTTCCCAATATAAAAAATTAAGCTTTGTCTTCTGTTCCTTCTCTTTTAAACTTATAGGACTCTTTCATCCAATAACGTAAAAGAAATAAAAAAACTATCAGAAAAAGCCAATTAACTCCATTAGAAATCCACCATCCAAATTCTCTAAGTGCTAAATCTGAACGTAATTGATTGAAAGGTATAAATAAATACTCTGTAAATAAACTACCAATCCATCTAAAAATATTGCTTGCTATCATAACTTAATTATCTTTACACTGCAAAAATAACAAAAGAAACAATGCTAGCCAATTTTTTAGAGAAATCTAAACCAATCAATTTCATCCTTTATTTAGGGTTGTTTTTTTGTTTCTTTACCCTTACGACTGTCTCAACCCTGTTTGAAGACGAATTTGCCTGGCATGTTGTATTCAAAAGTATTTTGCTTTTTATCATTTTCCTGTCTATTTTTTTCTTTTACAACTTTATAGTTTCAAGAAATAGACTGACATTTGATCATTCGTACGCATTTTATATCTTTACACTAAGCTTAATCCTTTTTTTAAACCCCCTTTGTAACTTTAAAACACTCATCCTGCTCTTAATACATCTGCTGTTTTTAAGAAAAGTATATAGTTTTCAGTCTTCTAAGAAAGTGATTCAAAAAATATTCGACAGTGGTTTTTGGCTAGGAATTCTTTGCCTTATTGAACCTTTATCAATCCTTTTTTTTACACTTATATACGCCTCCATTCTTCTACAGCAAAAAAGAACAATGAACAATCTGATTACTCCTATTATAGGGTTTATCAGTCCTCTAATCATCTGTTTTACCTATTTTTTTTGGAATGATGCTGCTACTATTTTTATCGAAACATTCAATGTCAAAATAGTTGATACGCTATTTATTTTTAATAAAAACCATGCTTTCTGGATCTTTTTGGGGATTCTTTTTTTAACAGTATTTTCTAGTGTGTTAAAATCTCCAAAAGTTCTTTCTGTAAATAATTCTTTTAAAAAAAGTTGGATTCTCTTAATTATAAACGCAATTACTTCAGTTGTATTTGCAGTGACTGTTAGTAATAAAAACGGATCAGAAATCGTCTACTTTCTCATACCCGCTTCTATAATTATTGCAAACGGATTTGAAGTTATCCAAAAAAAAATACTGAAAAATATTTTAATTATTTTCTTACTTACAATAACTGTTTTAGCTTTTTTATTATTATAATTTACCCCCAAAAGCCAAATCACCTGCATCTCCTAAACCCGGAACAATATATCCTTTACTATTTAATTCTGCATCTATAGCGGCGATCCACAAATGAGTATTTTTGGGAAATTTATCTTTTATAAATTCTATTCCTTCAGAAGAACCAATTGCAACTACAATATGAATCTCTTTTGGAGTTCCGTGTTTTTTGATTGCTTCTAAAACAGCAACTAATGACTGTCCTGAGGCTAACATCGGATCTGCCAATAACACCGTTTTATTGTCTATCGCAGGAGCAGCAAAATACTCTACAACTATTTCGAATGCAGGTTCATTATTTGGATGATGGCGATATGCTGAGATAAACCCATTTTCTACACCATCAAAATAATTTAACAATCCCTGGTGCAAAGGGAGGCCTGCTCTTAATATTGAACACAAAACGATGTTGTCAGAAACTAATTGCTGTTCCTTTTTACCAAGTGGTGATGCTATGGAAACACCACAATAAGATAATTTTTTACTTAATTCATATCCTAAAACCTCTCCAATTCTTTCGATATTTCTTCTAAATCGCATCGAATCTTTTTGATTGTTTTTATCTCTTATTTCAGCGATAAAGGTATTTAAAACTGAGTTTGATTCACCAATATAATGTATTTGCATTTTGTCTCTTTATAAGCACAAATGTAGCACATTATCTGTGTACTTATTCTTTTGAAAAAATAACGACCAGGAAATCTCGGTAACGTTGAAAACGATAAAAAGTAAATGTGTTGAGCAGTAGCTTCATTAATTTTAGGGTTAATTTCTTGGTATTTAAAGATGTTTTTCAACTATTTAAACAGGTATTTAGTTTTGAAACAAGTTGAAAATTCTGTTAAATAAAACTATCTTTGCCCTTCAACTAAAACGTTTATTTATGATTCAATCTATGACAGGTTATGGGAAGGCTGTTTTGCAATTACCAACAAAAAAGGTAACCATAGAAATTAAATCTTTAAACAGCAAAAATCTAGATTTAAACGTTCGTATTCCTTCTTATTACAAAGAGAAAGAATTATCGGTTCGCAAAAAATTAGCAAGTGCCTTGGTTCGTGGAAAAGTAGACTTCTCAATATTTGTAGAGATGACTGCTGATGAAACCTCTACAAGCATCAACCACAGTGTTGTAAAACAATACCTTCAACAATTAAGAAATGTGGTTCAAACAGGAAGTTCTGACGATGTTGAATTGCTAAAAATGGCAATACGAATGCCAGACGCATTGAAAGCAGAACGTGAAGAGTTAGATGAAAATGAATGGAATTCTATTTATCAAAACATTGAGCTAGCGATAGAAAAAATCATTCAATATAGAATTGACGAAGCCGCTTCATTAGAAATAGATTTTAAAGAACGAATTGCAAATATTAAAAACTATTTAGAAGAAGTAAAAGCATTGGATGGCGATCGAGTTGAAAATGTGAAAACCCGCTTAAAAAAAGCAATAGATGATTTAAAAGTAACTACTGATGAAAACCGTTTTGAACAAGAGCTAATTTATTATTTAGAAAAATTAGACATCAACGAAGAGAAAGTTAGATTGGCAAATCATTTAGATTATTTCCTTCAAACATTGGCCTCGGAAGATTCTAATGGTAAGAAACTCGGGTTCATTGTACAAGAAATGGGAAGGGAAATAAATACAACGGGTTCTAAAGCCAATTTTGCCCCTATGCAAAAAGCTGTAATTCAAATGAAAAACGAATTAGAACAAATTAAAGAACAGATTTTAAACGTATTGTAAATGTCAGATTTTAAAGGAAAATTAATTGTCTTTTCTGCGCCTTCTGGTTCGGGTAAAACAACAATTGTTCGTCATTTATTAAAGCAAGAAAAATTAAATTTAGAATTTTCTATTTCTGCCACCTCTAGAGAACCTAGAGGTCTTGAGAAACATCGTGAAGATTATTATTTTATATCTTTAAGAGAATTTAAAGATAAAATTAAAACGGACGCCTTTTTAGAATGGGAAGAGGTATATCGAGATAACTTTTATGGCACTTTAAAAAGTGAAGTTGAACGAATTTGGAAATTAAAAAAACACGTTATTTTTGATATTGATGTTGTTGGTGGCTTGCGAATTAAAAAGAAATACCCAGAAAAAACATTGGCTGTTTTTGTGAAACCACCCAGTGTAGATGAGCTTAAGATTCGATTAAAGAAACGCTCAACCGAAAGTGAAGACAAGATAAATATGCGCGTTGCAAAAGCTTCCGTAGAGTTGGCAACAGCTCCTCAATTCGATAAAATAATTAAAAATTATGAATTAAAAGTGGCTCTTAAGGAAGCTGAGGTTTTGGTTCATGATTTTTTAGAAACAAAATAGTATCAAAAAAAGAGCTTTGAAAAAAGTATTCTTTAAAAATTATTGGTTCTCTGAACTAAAAAAATGAGGAAAATAGGTTTGTATTTTGGCACCTTCAACCCCATACACATTGGGCATCTAATCATTGCCAATCATATGGTAGAACATTCAGATTTAGATGAAATTTGGATGGTGGTAACACCACACAACCCCTTTAAAAAGAAAAATTCTTTACTAGAGAATCATCATCGTTTTGAAATGGTTTACAAAGCAACAGAAAAGTATCCAAAAATCAAACCTTCTGATATTGAGTTTAAATTACCCCAACCTAATTACACAATTCATACATTGGCCCATATTTCAGATACCTTCCCAAATAATGAGTTTTGTTTAATTATGGGAGAAGACAATTTGAAAAGCTTCCATAAATGGAAAAATTATGAAACTATTTTAGAACATCATCATATTTATGTGTATCCTAGAATTGATCTCGAAACAGCAAAACACCTCTTTCATAAACATCCTAAGGTTCATAAAGTAGCTGCTCCTATTGTTCAAATTTCATCTACGATGATCAGAAACAGTATTAAAAATCAAAAAAACATACAACCGCTCTTATCAAAAGAGGTGTGGGAATATCTTGATGAAATGAATTTTTATAAAAAATAATTTCACTTAAAATTCGTTGTATATTTGTCAAACATCAAATAGATTTTTGTGGCTAAAAAGGATAAAAAAAAAGGAAAATTAAAACAAAAACTAACTGATAAATACAGGTTAGTAGTTTTAAATGAAGATACTTTTGAAGAACGATTTTCTTTGAAACTATCTCGATTAAACGTCTTTGTTCTAGGAGGGGTTTTCTCCATTTTACTCGTTGCAGCAACTACCCTATTAATCGCATTTACTCCTCTGAAAGAATACATCCCTGGATATGCTTCATCTGCTTTAAAAATAAAAGTAGCAAAATTAACTTTCGAAGCAGACTCTTTAAAAATAAAAGTGGGAGTTTTAGAAAATTACACGAAGGCTTTGAAACCTATTCTAACGGGTGAAATTGAAGTTGAGAGTGTTGACTCTATTAAATATGAAGCGAGACAGCAGTTTATTGATCTAGGTAAATTAACTGCCTCAAAAGAAGACTCGTTGTTTAGAGATAAAGTAGAGCGTGACAATCGATTTTCTCTAGAAAAAAACAGACAAAGCAGTGTTAAAGTTGTCTTTTTCGCTCCTTTAAATGGTAAAATTTCTCAAAAATTTGAAACTACATCGAAACATTTTGCTGTAGACATAACTGCCAAAACAGGCGATCCTATAAAAGCGACTGCAGACGGTACTGTTATTTTTTCTGGATGGACCATTGATACTGGCTACGTTCTCATTTTAAAACATGCTAAACAATATATTTCCATATACAAGCACAGTGGAAATCTATTAAAAGAACAAGGGGATTTTGTAAAATCTGGAGAAGTAATCGCTACTGTTGGTTCTACCGGAGAATTATCTACAGGACCCCATTTGCATTTTGAACTTTGGAGCGGCGGATATGCTGTGAATCCAACAAATTTTATAGATTTTAAATAATGAGCATCAAATCTTTTTTTGCACTTCCGTTTGCTAAAATTACCACTAAAAAAGTGTATAATTGGGCGAACAAACCTCACGAAACTCAAGAAAAAGTTTTCAAACACCTTCTCTCTAAAGGGAAAGACACCGCTTTTGGCAAAGACCACAATTTTAATGCTATTTCTACTTATGAAGATTTTAAGAAAGAAGTTGCAGTCACCGATTACGAAGGGTTGAGAAAATACATCGATAGAATTGTTGCAGGTGAAACGGATGTTCTTTGGACAGGAAAACCCCTTTATTTTGCAAAAACATCTGGAACAACTTCTGGAGCAAAATACATTCCAATCACAAAAGATTCCATGCCAACCCATATCAAAGCAGCCAAAGATGCTTTGTTGTTTTATATCGTGGAAAAAAAAGATGCGAGTTTTGTAAATGGAAAAATGATTTTTCTTCAAGGAAGCCCCATTTTAAATGACAAAAACGGTGTAAAACTTGGAAGATTAAGTGGTATTGTAGCGCATTATGTCCCAAAATATTTATTAAAAAACAGACTCCCAAGTTGGGAAACCAACTGTATCGAAGATTGGGATACTAAAGTAAATGCTATTGTTGAAGAAACCATCAACGAAGACATGTCTGTTATTAGTGGAATCCCTTCTTGGGTACAAATGTATTTTGAAAAACTAATTGAAAAAACAGGTAAATCAGTTTCTGAGTTGTTCCCAAATTTTAATTTTTTTATATATGGAGGAGTAAATTTTGAGCCTTATAAAAATAAATTTGAAAGTTTAATTGGTAAAAAAATAGATTATATAGAATTGTATCCAGCATCAGAAGGATTTATCGCCTATCAAGATTCGCAAACAGCAAAAGGAATGTTACTGCAATTAGATTCAGGTATTTTCTATGAATTTATTCCTGCAAATGAATTTTTTAATGAAAATCCTACAAGAATTTCTATTAAAGAGGTAAAAATAGGCGTGAATTATGTTCTTATTTTAAATACTACAGCAGGCCTTTGGGGCTATAATATTGGAGATACTGTAGAATTCACATCCACAAAACCATACCGAATTAAAGTAACGGGTAGAATCAAACATTTTATTTCTGCCTTTGGCGAACATGTTATTGGCAAAGAGGTAGAAAAAGCCTTGAATGATTCAATTCTAAATACAAAAACTACTATTAGTGAATTTACGGTTGCACCACAAGTAAATCCTGAAAATGGACTTCCATACCATGAATGGTTTATTGAGTTTGAAAATGAACCTGAAGATTTAGAAAATTTTGCGGCTAAAATTGATGCCTCTATGCAAGCGCAAAATATTTATTATTTTGATTTAATTAAAGGAAAAATTTTACGTCCTCTTATCATCAGAAAAATTAAAAAAGGTGGCTTTCATGAATATATGAAATCTATTGGTAAATTTGGAGGACAAAATAAAATTCCGCAATTGTCTGATACTAGAAAAATTGCAGACATTTTAGAAGGTTTTTTAGCGGATTAATAACATAAAGCAACAAAATGGGAGGAGATTATTTATTTATAGTATTGGCAATAGGACTAGTTATTGTTTACTTTTACAACAAATATAAAAACAACAAATACAGAAACAAACGTTAATGAGCACAATTAGAATTACCAAACAGTTTAATTTTGAAACAGGACATGCCTTATATGGTTATAATGGAAAATGTAAAAACATTCACGGCCATTCTTACAAGCTTTCTGTAACAGTTTCTGGAAAACCTATTGAAGACCATACCCATGTAAAATTTGGAATGGTCATTGATTTTGGAGATTTAAAGAAAATCGTTAATGAAGAAATTGTAGATATTTTTGATCATGCTACCGTGTTTAATAAAAATACGCCCCATATTGAGTTGGCAAATGAACTCATAAAAAGAGACCATCATGTTATTTTAGTAGACTATCAGCCAACAAGTGAAATGATGGTGATTGATTTTGCTAAAAAAATTAAAAAAAGATTGTCTAAAAATATTAAATTGCACTCTCTAAAATTACAAGAAACAGAAACATGTTTTGCCGAGTGGTTTGCTCATGAAAATTAATTTTCAATCAAAACATACGAATACAAAACATTTATAATTAAAAAAATACCGTGAAATTATTTAAATTTATTTTAGTACTCTTTGTAACTGTATCATTCTCTAGTTGTAGTGAGGATCCTAAAGA
>Ga0209374_1003080_pt1 | contig 13579 bp, 11 predicted proteins | sample SaaInlLV_DNA_10m_FD_184683 | JGI IMG/M metagenome (GOLD analysis project Ga0209374, IMG submission 184683) | Marine microbial communities from expanding oxygen minimum zones in the Saanich Inlet - SI075_LV_DNA_10m (SPAdes) (version 2) | ecosystem: Environmental > Aquatic > Marine > Unclassified ...
CAAGCGCAAATTATGCTGATTCGGAAAATATATTTTCTGTTATTGCCGATTCGGCGCCTTGCTTTCTAAGATTGTTTAAGGCTAGATTTGACGATGCACAGAGTGTCTTGGGTCAGGCTTGGATATGGGTTTTTCTGCCTACTATTCGCGGCAGATTTCTGGATTTCTGGCGACTAAAAACCAAAATTTAAATTCCGATAATCTTTAGGTATTCATGTCTGACCCACGCAACTTCCTTTCTCCGCAGCAGGAGATAGACACAAAAAACACTGTGTCTGATTCTGTTGTTGCAGGAGAGCCGATTGAGACTGTCTCCTCAATCTGGGGGCGTGTGTCTGCGGCAATGAAGCAGGATTTGGGAGATACTAAATGGCAGGCTTGGATTAAAAATCTCACGCCTGTTACATTATCTGAAAAGAGCCTTGTTATTCAGGCGGGAAATTCATTTATTCGTGACCGCGTGCAGTCGCAATATGCAGAAAAACTGCGCTTTATGCTAAAGCGCGAATATGGCGCTGTTCAGCAGGTATCGGTCACAGTTGGTTCAGCCCATCCAGCGCAGATGCAGTCAGCGTCGGTGAAATTAGCACCAGATTATCCACCACGCTTATCACAGATGCCAGAGACAGATGCGCCAGCATCGCAAAACGCAGCTGATATGGTTGGCGGTCTTGATAGTCGTTTCACTTTTGATAGATTTATCGTTGGCAAGCCAAACGAGCTGGCATTTGCTGCTGCCCGCCGTGTTGCTGAAACAACAACAGCAGCCTTTAACCCGCTTTTCCTCTATGGTGGAGTTGGTCTTGGTAAAACGCATTTGATGCACGCGATCGCATGGGAAATTAACGCCCGTCATCCGCATCGCCGGGTGATGTATTTATCGGCTGAAAAATTCATGTATAGATTTATCCGTGCGTTGCGGTATCGCGACATGATGTCATTCAAAGAGCAGTTCCGGTCTGTTGACGTTCTGATGATTGATGATGTGCAGTTTATTTCTGGTAAGGATTCAACTCAGGAAGAGTTCTTTCATACCTTCAATGCGCTTGTTGAAGATGGGCGTCAGGTGATTCTGTCTGCTGATAAATCACCAACAGACCTATCCGGCATGGAAGAGCGGCTGCGCTCGCGTCTTGGCTGGGGTATGGTTGCTGATATTCATCCGGCTAATTATGAGCTAAGGCTTGGAATCCTGCAGTCTCGGCGTGAGCGCTGTGATGTTCTGGTCCCAGATAAGGTTCTTGAGTTCCTTGCTAACCGAATCACATCCAATATTCGTGAAATCGAAGGGGCCTTCAACAGGCTGGTTGCACAAGCAACATTGGTTGGCCGCGATATTACCGTTGAAATGGCGCATGAGGTATTATCCGATTTGCTACGCAGCAATAACAGGCGTGTCACGGTTGAAGATATTCAAAAGCAGGTCGCAAGTTATTATAATATTCGGACAGCTGATATGTTTTCTGCGCGCCGCTCGCGCACCGTTGCACGGCCGCGCCAGATTGCCATGTATCTGTCCAAAGATTTAACGACATTTTCCTATCCAGAGATCGGGCGCCGTTTTGGTGGCCGTGATCACACAACAATTATGCACGCTGTGCGTAAAGTTGGTGAATTGCTTCGTGATGATGCTGAAATTGCTGATGATATCAGCACGTTAAAAGTAAATCTGGTTGATAATTAAACACTTATAATGCTGTCGCACTTGGCTGACACCTTGTTCTGGAATGAACAAGGCGTTTTTATGTGTGAACAGTCGACGTTTTTCACCGACATATAGCGGTTTTTTGTGTTTATTATGCTACATTTTGTGTGTAGAACTAAAACAACCGCGTCATTACCACGAATAAGACAGGGTTTGTCCAGATGAAAATTGCTATCGACCGGATGAATTTGTTGCGTCCTTTAGGCCATGTAAGTTCTGTTGTTGAACGTCGGAATACAATTCCGATTCTTGCGAATATTGTCCTACGCGCCGAATCATCAAAGCTGTCTTTGACAGCAACAGATATGGATATGGATATCATGACTGAACTGGAATGTTCAGTGATACAGGAGGGAGGCTGCACGGTGCCGGCGCATCTCCTTAATGATATTATTCGCAAACTGCCTGATGGGTCTGAGGTAAGCATTCATGTATCTGATGGCAATGCCCAGATTAGTGCTGGTCGGTCTAGCTTTAAGGTGCCAACATTACCGGTCGATGATTTCCCGGCTTTTAACACATCAGACCTGCCGGTGAAGTTTATCCTGACAACAGCTGATTTACGCCATCAGATTGATATGACACGGTTTGCTATTTCAACCGAAGAAACCCGCTATTACCTGAATGGCATTTATTTCCATAAGTCAGACTCAGGTGCTTTGGCAGCGGTTGCAACAGACGGCCACAGGCTTGCTCTTGCGCGCATCGATATGCCGCAAGGCGCTGGGACAATGCCGGAAATCATTCTGCCACGCAAAGCAGTTGGTGAGTTACGCAAATTGCTGGATGATGCCGAAGGTGAAATGCACGTATCCCTATCTGAAACACGGGCAGAGTTTGCCTTTGGTTCGGTGCGTCTCACATCAAAACTGATCGATGGCTCATTTCCGGATTATACCCGGGTCATTCCAGAGGGTAACGATAAAATTTTAACAGTCGATAGAAGTCTGTTTTCAAGTGCTGTTGACCGGGTCTCGACTATCTCATCTGAAAAGTCGCGTTCGGTAAAACTAGCTGTTTCTGGAACCACCCTGACCTTGTCTGCTAGCAACACTGATGCGTCAAGCGCCACAGAAGAGCTAGAAGTTACCTATTCCGGCGATGATATCGAAATCGGGTTTAATGCACGCTACCTGCTTGAGATTGCCCAGCAAATCGAAGGTGATATCATGCAGATGGCTTTATCAGACTCAGGCTCGCCAAGTCTTATTTCGACTCCCGGTGACGAAGATAATCTGTTTGTCCTGATGCCGATGCGGGTATAGTTGCTGCTGATGGGTGATGTCTTGCCGCTTACAGCAACAAAGGCAGTACCGCCACGAGCGCAGTACCCAGAAAAGCAGTTCAGCCTGCGCCGGCTGTCGGTTGACAAGTTTCGAAATTATACCCATGCGGAGCTTGCGTGTGATGCCCAGTCTGTTGTCCTGACTGGCCCGAATGGTGCCGGAAAAACAAACATGATGGAAGCGCTCTCCATGCTCGCCCCCGGACGGGGCTTGCGGCGCGCGTCTCGTGATGCCTTTGGCACCCGCGCGCCAGACGCAGCGCAGGATTGCACTCGCAAAGCCCCCATTGGGCCATGGGCGCTTTTTGCTGAGCTTGAAACGCCTGAGGGACCGTTAACAATCGGGACCGGGGCTGATGCAGACAACCCTGAGGCAAGCCGTATTGTGCGTATTCAAGGCGCCCCATCATCCCAGAATGCGCTTGCCCAGCATCTTGCTGTATCATGGCTGACCCCGCAGATGGATGGCTTATTCATCGGATCTGCATCATCGCGGCGCCGGTTTATTGACCGGCTCGCCATTGCGTTTGATGACGCCCATAATGGCCGTATTGTCCGGTATGAAAAGGCGTGGCGTGAACGCAGCCGACTGTTGGCTGATGGCACTGGCGATAAAAGTTGGTTTGCAGGGCTAGAGCAGATACTGGCAGAAACAGGGGTTGCTATCATGGCAACACGTGCTGCCCTTATTGCTGATATGAACCGGCAGTCGGCAGCGATGGATACTTTATTTCCGAAAGTGAACGCTCTTTTGCAAGGTGAGGCGCATCAGCTGCTAGATGCTGGATTGCCAGCGATTGATATTGAAGACAGAATTATGCAAATGGCCGCAACCAGCCGAAAGGCGGGAAATGTATCAATGCCGGGTCCGCACGAAACTGACCTGGTAATGATGTTTTCTGGTCGCTCTGCCGCAGAAGCTTCAACAGGTGAGCAGAAAGCTGTGATGATATCGGCGATATTGGCACATGCACAGCTTCAAGATGAGCGTCTTGGGCGCCCGCCATTGTTACTTTTGGATGATGTTGCTGCTCATTTGGATGAGCGCAGACGCACACATTTATTCGCGTTATGTTCTGCATTACGTGGACAGGTATGGTATAGTGGAGCAGATGAACATGCATTCGCACCACTTTCACAAAATGCACAGTTTTTTCATGTCCAGAATGGGCAGGTGACACCGTCAAATGCATCATCCTCATCAGGATGACGCATTATGAGGGAAATAGGTTTTAGTAAGGAGTGTCGCGATGAGTGAAGATGATCAGGTCGCCGAAAACAGCACCCAAAATTCTGAGGAATATGGGGCAGATTCGATTAAGGTATTACGCGGGCTAGATGCTGTGCGGAAACGCCCGGGCATGTATATTGGTGATACGGATGACGGCTCTGGTCTTCACCACATGGTTTATGAAGTTGTTGATAATGCCATTGATGAATCCCTTGCCGGGCATTGTGACATTGTTCAGATCATCTTGAACGGTGATGGCTCTGTTTCTGTTTCAGATAATGGACGCGGCATCCCAACAGAAATTCACACTGAAGAACAAATATCTGCTGCTGAAGTTATCATGACCCAGCTCCATGCTGGCGGTAAGTTTGATAATAATTCCTATAAAGTGTCAGGCGGCCTGCACGGTGTTGGTGTATCGGTTGTGAATGCGCTGTCGCAGTGGCTTGAGCTTACAATCTGGAAGCATGGCCATGAACATACGATGCGGTTTGTTCACGGCGAATCTGAGGCCCCGCTTGTTCAAGGTGTGGCTACGCCCGATAAAACTGGCACCCAGATTACGTTTCTGCCATCAACAAATACATTTTCTCAGGTTGAGTTTGATTTTGCCACGCTTGAAAACAGGTTGCGTGAACTTGCTTTCCTGAATTCGGGTGTGCGTATCCAGTTGACCGATAATCGCAAAGCTGAAGAACATGTGTCCGAGTTTTTCTTTGATGGCGGGCTGATAGCGTTTGTTGAATATCTCAACAAATCCCGCAATGCCTTACATCCGACAATTCATAGCACGATTGAAAAAGATGATGTGATTGTTGAGTTATCACTTGCCTGGACAGATAGCTTTCATGAATCAACATTGTGCTTCACTAACAATATCCCGCAGCGTGATGGTGGCACCCATCTAGCCGGATTCAGAGGCGCTCTGACCCGTATTGTGAATAATTATGCCCAGTCTAGCGGGATCGCAAAACGTGAAAAAGTACAATTATCAGGCGATGATTCGCGTGAAGGCCTAACCGCAATTGTGTCGGTGAAAGTGCCAGACCCGAAATTCTCATCCCAGACCAAAGATAAGCTTGTCTCATCTGAAGTGCGCCCAATTGTAGAGGGCTGTGTCAGTGAAGCACTTAGCCAGTGGTTTGAAGAGCATCCGTCAGAGGCACGTAAAATTGTCTCGAAAGCCTATGAAGCTGCTGCGGCCCGCGAAGCCGCCCGCAGAGCGCGCGAGCTAACACGCCGCAAGGGTGTGCTGGATATTGCAAGCTTGCCGGGTAAGCTTGCTGACTGTCAGGAAAAAGACCCATCAAAATCAGAATTATTCCTGGTTGAGGGTGATTCTGCTGGAGGGTCTGCAAAACAGGGACGTGATCGGGCGCAACAGGCTATCTTGCCGCTTCGCGGTAAAATCCTTAATGTTGAACGTGCCCGTCTGGATAAAATGCTGTCATCTGCTGAAATTGGCACCTTAATTACTGCCATTGGTGCAGGGGTTGGCAATGCGGATATGAATCAAGAAAAAATCCGCTATCATAAAATCATTATCATGACGGATGCTGATGTTGATGGCAGCCATATTCGGACCCTGCTTCTGACATTTTTCTTCCGCCATATGCGGCCTCTGATTGAACTGGGATATCTGTATATTGCACAGCCACCGCTATTCCGCTCGAAACGTGGCGCGTCTGAAGTTTATCTGAAAGACCAGCATGCCCTTGATGATTACCTGATTACAGCTGGTCTGAAAGAGGGGGCTCTGACAAATGAAGCCGGATTGCAGGTTGCTGGGCCAGAGTTAAAAGAGCTGGTTGAAAAATCAGTGTCTCTGTCTCGTACAATCGACCAGCTAACCTTCCAGATTGAAAACCGTGATGTTATCGAGCAGGCTGCAATTGCTGGCATGCTTAATCTGGATGTATTATCGAACGCTGACTCAGCCCAGCTTCTAGCTGAACGGATGGACCATTATTCAGACCCGCTTGAGCGGGGATGGAGCGGCGTCGTAGAAGAGGCTGCTTCTGGGCCTGAAATTGTGCTACGGCGCACATTACGCGGTATCACTGAAACACATCGTTTGGATAAGCGCCTTGTTACAACAACCGAAGCCAGACAGCTTAATGGGGCAGCAGGCTTATTGCAGGAAATGTTCTCGCATAAGCTGACCTTTACAAGCGGTGCGCATCAGGCAGATATTTCAGGGCCGTCTCATCTGGCCACCCATATTGTAGCGCAAGGGCGCAAAGGTGCTCAGATTGCCCGCTACAAGGGACTGGGAGAAATGAACCCTGACCAGCTTTGGGAAACTACACTTGACCCTAATCAGCGGACACTTCTTCAAGTGCGTGTAACCGAAGAAGAAGATGCTAATATGGCTTTCTCGACCTTGATGGGAGAAGCTGTGGAAGAGCGGCGGAACTTTATTCAAGAAAATGCGCTTAAAGTTTCCAATCTGGATATCTGATGAGGCGGGTCGATGCTGATACAATAGCAGGATCGTCAGACCCGTTAATGCCGCCCCGCTTAAGGGGGCGTTCACCGATTGATCCAAAGGCGGTGACGTCTATTCGCTGGCTTGCTCTGGCAGGTCAGACGGTGGCATTGCTTCTGGTCTACCATGTCCTGCAGTTTGATGTTTTGATTCTGAGTGCTCTTGGTATTGTGCTGGTGGGTATTTGCGTCAATTTATGGCAAGTTTGGCGCTTGCGTAATCCAAGCAAGATTAAATTGAGTGAAGTTGTCCTTGCCTTGCATTTTGATGTGCTTCAGCTTGCTGGCCTGCTCTATCTGACAGGTGGTCTTGAAAATCCATTTGCGATGCTTTTCCTCGCGCCTATCGTTGTTTCTGCAGCGTTGCTAGATATAAAGGCAACAATTTCGCTGGTCATTCTTGTTGGGATAAGCGCTGCTTGCCTATTGTTTTTCCACCTGCCATTGCCATGGTATGAGACAGGGTTTCATCTGCCAAACCTCTATTTATTCGGGTTGCTTTCGGCGCTGCTTGTATCGTCAGTTTTTATTGGGTTTTATGTCTGGTGGCTTGCTGCTGAAGCCCGCCGGACAGAAGCCGCACTCGGTGCAACACAGCTTATTCTGGCGCGCGAACAACAGATAACAGCGCTTGGCACGCTTGCGGCTGCTGCGGCACATAAACTTGGCTCGCCGCTGAATACAATTGCGCTGATCTCGCACGAGCTTCCGGGCCAATTGGAGAAAAAATGGGCGGGCGATAAAGAGCTTCAGGAAGATATTGCGCTGCTGAATGCTGAAGTTGAGCGGTGCCGTATTATCCTCTCCGAGCTTGATAAGGACGCGCAGATGAGCGGCAAGGATTTAGCGGCGGCGCTTCCTGTTAGTCAGATATTTCAAGCCCAGTTAGCTCCGCATCTTGCTGATATGACACATAAGGTTAACATCACCACTGCTACGCTTGGTTCTCGCCTTGTCTTGGCAGAGGGAGCAGACACAAGCGTGCCGCGCGAGCCAGAACTTTTACCGCTACCAGATATAAAATATGCTCTCGAAACATTGCTTGATAATGCAGATGATTATGCAAATAACCTTATCACTCTGGATATCTCATGGAATGAGACCCATATCATAGTTAAGGTAGCAGATGATGGCCCTGGTTTTCGGGCGTCTGTGATGGCTATTGTTGGTCAGCCATGGAATAGCAGCCGGCAGGGAACAGGCGGTCATCGGGGCTTAGGGCTGTTTCTGGCCCAGACAATAATTGAAGGCCGTGGCGGCTCACTGGTTGTGTCTAATCAGAAGAGTGGCGGCGCGGAAATCGTAATTACCATGCCCCTTGCGCGGCTGGTCTGAGTATCGAGGATAAACTGATGAGCCAAGGCTCTTTATTGATACTAGATGATGATAATGCGTTGCGCCGGACATTAAGCCGGGCAATGGAACAGCGCGGCTTTGAGGTGCGCTCAGCCGAACAGGTTTCCGAAGCGCTTTTGATGATAAAAGAAGCGCCGCCGGAATATGCTATTCTTGATCTTAAACTCGAAGATGGGAATGGTTTGGAAGTTGTCTCCTATCTTCAGTCAGTCAGCCCGGCTTGCCGCATTATAATTCTCACGGGATTTGGTAATATTGCGACGGCCGTTGCTGCTGTGAAAGCTGGCGCTCTTGATTATTTACCAAAGCCGGCAAATGCCGACCAAATCCACCGCGCCTTGCTTCAGGCTGAAGGTAGCCTGCCAGAACCACCAGAAGACCCAATGAGCGCAGACCGGGTGCGCTGGGAACATATTCAGCGTGTCTTTGAGCAATGCGATCGCAATGTATCAGAAACAGCACGCCGACTGAAAATGCATCGCAGAACATTACAACGTATTCTTGCTAAACACGCCCCGCGCAGTTAATAATTTTGTATAGATAGCCCTGTCCGCTATTCTCTCTCCTCTGCCGTCAGCTTACTGTGATGGTGATATCTGCTTCACTACTTCACGAATAGAAATTACGCCTATGCAATCTGCGCATCTTTTTGCCCTTGGTGCAGCCTTTAGCTGGACACTAGCCAGCATCTTTGCTCATCATCCTGTGCGGATGCTTGGCCCGCTCCACTTCAATCGGCTCAGAATGATTATCGCAACGGTCATTCTGCTCGTTATGATTGTCCTACAGGGTGGTGACTGGCACATTTCATCAGACTTGCTATTACCAATTATTATCTCCAGCTTAGTTGGCGTTGTGCTTGGTGATTACTTCTTGTTTGTTGCGATGCGACGGCTTGGCCCACGGCGGACGGGCGTATTATTTGCTGCCAATGCGCCAATTGCTGCTTTGCTTGGCTGGCTGTTTCTGGAAGAGGGTATTGGCGGTTTAAAAATTATTGCTATCTGTCTGGGGTTTGCTGGCATTTGTCTGGCGGTCCTTTATGGCAAGCGCCGGGATTTGCTACATGTCTGGGAAGAAATAACACCGCCGCTCTGGCTTGGTGTGGGCGCAGGTATTTGTGCGGCGTTCGGTCAGGCAATTGGTATTCTTATTCTGCGACCTGTCATGGAGGGGGGTGCCGACCCAATGATGACAACGCTGGTTCGTGTTGGCTTTGCTGCGGCGTGCTTTTGTCTTACCTGGCCATTTGATAAGCGGCCAGAAAGCCGGCTGGTCTTTCCGTCGCTAAAAATAGCAGGATTAATTACAGCAAATAGTTTCTTTGGGATTAGTTTTGGCGTTGTTCTGCTGCTGATTGCGCTCGAAACAGGCAGTGTTGCTGATGTCACTATTTTATCGTCAATAACCCCTGTGTTGATACTGCCATTTGTCTGGTATCAGACACGCTATTGTCCGACATGGGGCGCCTGGGTTGGGGCCATTTTGGTTTGTGTCTGTTCTGGGTTATTGGTGTTATGATTGTCTCTACGCGCACCGCGTTTATTTACCTGTTCCTCACCACAACCTTTTGGGCAGGCAATGCGATTGTTGGCAGGGCTTTCTTTGAAGAGCTGCCGCCCTTTCAACTCGCCTTCTGGCGGTGGACGCTTGCTGCTTTGCTGGTGCTTATCATTATGCGCCCTCCATTGCGGGCATCTTTTCCGATATTCTGGAAACATAAATTTTTGATTTTTTGGGCAGCAACTTTCGGCATTGGGATGTTCAATACGCTGCAATATGCTTCGCTAAATTACACCAGCGCAACAAATGTAGGATTGCTTCAGGTTGCATTGCCTGTCTTTATCGCTGCCGTCGACCGCGCAATATATAAAACACCTGTTTCAGTTATGCAGATATCAGGAATGATATTTGCGACTATCGGGGTATTTGTTGTTCTCACAAAAGGCTCGCTTGAGCAGCTTTATGCCCTGCAGTTTAATCTGGGCGATATCTTGATGCTAACAGCCATTGGTGTTTACAGCATTTTTTCAGTGTTGATAAAAGCTCTGCCGAAACTTGACCAATGGACATTCCTGTTTGTCATTTTTGTCATTGGCGCACTGCAATTGCTGCCCTTCCTGTTTTATGAGCTGGCCTTTGATAGGCAGCTTCAGGTCACATCTGAAACTGTGTGGGTCATTGCCTATATTGTCATTGGTCCGGCGTTCCTTGCCTACAAATTCTACACCTCCGGTGTCTCAACACTCGGTCCGAACAAGGCGGGTATGTTTTTCTATTGGATACCCATCGCAACAGCTATCATGGCAACAATATTCTTGAATGAGTCACTGCACTTATTTCATTTTGTGGGTTTCTGTCTTGTTGGTATTGGTTTGCGTCTTGGCTTATCAGAAAAAAAACAACCAGCGGAGAGCGCATCATGACATTTACCAGAGCCGATACTGTGAATGTTGCCATTCTGGTATTTCTGTCCTGTATCTGGGGCACTGCCTTTGCAGCCATTAAAATTGCTGTCCTTGATATAGGGCCTTTTGGTGTTGCAGCCGCCCGTGCTCTCATTGGAGGGTTAACTCTTTTCGTGTTCCTTATCTTGATTGGCTCACCTGCTTGGCGTGTGAAAAAATCACTTCTGACAGCACAAAACCTCAGAATACTTTTCTTTATTGGCTTGGTGGGTACGCTGGCCCCCTTCTTTTTAATCAGCTGGGCGGAAACGCGTCTTGATTCAAATCTTGTTGGTCTTTTGATTTCAACCGGCCCGTTAATTACAGCCCTTGGTGGCCATTTTATCACCGGCGAGGAAGAGGTATCCCCGGCACGCTTTGGGGCAATCTCCCTTGGTTTTCTGGGTGTTATTGTGTTGATGTATGAGGGTGTTCTTCAGGTTGGAAGCATGTCGTTAATGGCACAGCTTGCTGTTGTATTGGCGTCCGGATGTTATGCGGCCGGCAATTTGGTTGCATGGCGTCTGACAATGATAGAGCCGGCAAAACTTGCCTGTCTGTCACTTCTCATTGCCGCCTCTTTCATGATACCGACAGCGTTACTGAATGATGTTCCACATCCTGCGAGCTGGCAGGCAGATACATGGTGGGCACTGTGTTGGCTGGGGATGATATCCAGCGGCTTTGCATTTTCCCTTCGCTATGTTTTAATTAAACGTGCTGGTGCCGGGTTTATGGCAAATGTTGGCTATCTTATTCCGGTTGTTGCCGTTCTGGTTGGTGGATTTTTTCTCGGCGAATCAATTGGAATTGAAAAACTGGTAGCGATGGCATTAATTATTACCAGCGTGATTTTATCGCAACGTTTTGCTGTTCGCCTGAAACGTAAGCAACCTGAATAGGGAGCGTGGAATAAATGTATAAAGTTGTTTTGTTTGATGCATATGGCACGCTGTTGGATGTTGATTCGGCCGCCGCTAATCTAGCAGGGTCTGGCACATATCCCGCGCTGAATGATGTCTGGCCAGAGCTATCGGCGCTATGGCGTTCGCGTCAGTTAAATTATTCATGGCTCCGTAGCCTGTCCGGCAGCTATAAGCCCTTCTGGGAGATAACCGAGGATGCACTTGATTTTGCCATGGACTCTCTTGGGCTTGATAATAAGGATATGCGTGCTGACTTGCTCTCACTCTATCGCAAGCTTGATGCCTATAGCGAAGTGCCAGCTATGCTGGATGCTCTTGACAAAGCAGGTCTTCCGGCGGCTGTTCTGTCAAACGGGAATCATGACATGCTGGCAGATGCCTTTGCAGCAGCGGGGCTTTCATCACGTCTTGCAGGGTTGTTGTCGGTGGAAGATGTTGGGATTTTTAAACCAGCCCCTCAAGTCTATGAGCTTGGCTGTAAATATTTTGATGCACAGCCGTCTGAAATTCTGTTTGTCTCGTCAAATGGCTGGGATGCGGCGGCGGCTGGATTGTTTGGATTTCATACCATCTGGGCTAACCGTTCAGGTGCACCTGTGGAGCGGCTGCCAAACGCGCCGGATCATATCGCTTCAGACCTTAGCTATGTAGCAACCCATCTTAATACCCTCACAGGCTAATCCGTTCAGCCCTCTTTCGCGTAAAGAGGTGTATGAAGTTTTATGTGCGCGCCTTTCTTTTTATCATTCTGCTATTACCTGCCCTCCTCAAGGGGGCAGCCTTATCGGCTAATGATGATGTATTTATCTCTCCGTCTTCGCAGTTTTCAGCCTTTGACGTTGTTGAAATTCAATTATTGGGGCTGAAGGCGTCAGGCCAAGATAGAATGGTTGGCATCGAGCAGGTTTGGATTTTTGCACACCCCGATAATAAGCGGATAACAGGCCCGCTTGAGAGATTTGCAGGGTTGTTTGATAACCCTGCCTATGCGCCGCTTATTGGCCACTCATCGGCTAGTATCACAGAAATTGATAGACAAGGCGGTATGGCCCGTTTTGTGGTCACAGTGCTCGCGCGCGATGGAAAGACTTATGGTTATAACTGGATTTTGCGTGCTCTCCGCACTGCTGGTCAGGAACAATCAGATGATGATATCTGGATGACCAGTGCTGTGTCTGCGCCGCGTATTGGCAGTGCAAGCTAACCCACATTAAAAAAGCACTAGGTATTTATCTTATACTGGCGGTATAGGATGAAGGTATCATGTTTAAGTCAGCTGCCGCATTCTTCACCAAATTACCGCCACAGCGCCAGAGCGCTGTGTTGCTGATTCTTGGGCTCTCTATTCTGGGCATTTGTGATAGTTTTGTGCAGGCGTTCTCAGACAGAGTTGGTCTGGGGCAATTCCATTTCATCCGCTCCTTTTTTGCAGTTATCTGTATTATTGTGATTGCGCGGTTTAGCAAAATCTCTCTCATGCCGAGCCGATGGGGTGCGGTGCTTGTACGGACTCTGTTCATGGTCTGTGCGATGATGCTGTTTTTTTCTGTGCTATCCTTTCTGCCGTCAGCTGTTGCTGGGGCAGGCCTGTTTACGGCGCCTGTCTTTACACTTCTGTTTAGCGCCCTGTTCTTTGGTACCAAAATAGGCTGGCGACGTATTGCTGCAATCATCTTTGGAACTGCAGGGGTAATTCTGGTTCTTGATGTTGGAGAGGCAGGGTTTCAGCCGCTGGCTATTTTACCTATTATCGCTGGTGCTTTTTATGCGCTGGCGATTCTGATGACGAGCCATTATTGCCAGCATGAAAATCCGTTCTCTCTGGTTATTGTTTTTTTCATTGCTATTGGCGGCGCCGGATTGCTGACCTCACTCATATTAACATACCTAGATATTACCAACCCAACGCCGCAGGCAGCGTTTTTACTGCGAGGCTGGCAGGCTATCTCATTCTCTGATGTGCTGATTATTGCGGTGATGGCTCTTACAACGATGACCTCCATTGTTATGATGGCTCGCGCGTATCAAATTTCAGAAAGTAGCTACTCGGTAGTGTATGAATATAGCTACCTTGTCTCAGCGGCCCTGTTCGGCTGGCTCTTCTGGCAGATAGATTTCTCCTTCTTAACTATTGCAGGCATG
>Ga0209374_1003089_pt1 | contig 13551 bp, 11 predicted proteins | sample SaaInlLV_DNA_10m_FD_184683 | JGI IMG/M metagenome (GOLD analysis project Ga0209374, IMG submission 184683) | Marine microbial communities from expanding oxygen minimum zones in the Saanich Inlet - SI075_LV_DNA_10m (SPAdes) (version 2) | ecosystem: Environmental > Aquatic > Marine > Unclassified ...
GAAACATTTCAGTTTTGAAGATATTTGGTGCCACCCTCATCCGGCACAAGCAGATGAAGTCCCTTTGCTATTTGGGCTAAAAATGACACCTACTAACGCAGCAAAAATTGCCAAAATAGGACATGGGTGGATTCCCATTAAAACAAGCAGGGATTTTATTTCAGCTGGGAAAGAAGTTCTTGAAGATGCTTTTGCTGCTGCAGGCAGAAAAGATAAGCCAAGAATTAGAGGCCAGCTTCCTACTTGTATTGATAAAAATGGAGTTCCAAATATTGAATTAACATTGCTGGAGTTAGAGAAATCAATGGCAGCTGGTCTTGATGAGGTAGAGGTATTCCCTATAAATTTTGTCCAGTCCCCTGATGATATTCAGCGCGTATTAACTTTAATAGCAGAGGTCAAAAAATAATGTCAAAAGAACTCATCCCAACCCAGCTCTCAAACTTATATGCATCCATTATCGATCAAAGAAAGTTTCCTGAATTGAGCACTATTATGTGGGATGAATTTAAGATGTTAGGGCAATTTGAGATTAATGGCTTGGATAATTTTATATTAGCAATGCAACAGCTTGAGAATTACAAAAGTACTATGCATCAAATAATGAATGTTCATGGAACTTGGCAAGGCGCTGCTTATCATGGAGAAACCTATTGCATCGCGAGCCACATGTATGATGTTGACAGCAAACCTTACAAGCTAGATATGGGAATTATTTATTCAGATGTTTTGGAAAGCAGGGACGGCATCACAAAATTTATTTCTAGAACATTTGCTTTGCAGTGGCAGAAAACGGATATCTTGGACATGCCCGAAAATAAATAATTTCAATTTAAACCGTTTAAAGAATCTTTGAAATAATCTAATAGCAAATCTATGCTCTCCATCCCTGGATAATTTGCTCTAGTAATTAAGGCAATTTCACGATGTGGACCAGGCTCATTTAAATGGGAAACTGACAAACTCCTTTTGTTACCAATCAGCTCTTTAAGAGCCATTTTTGGAACCAGGGTAGTACCCATTCTACCTTTAACCAACTGAATTAAGGTACTCAAGCTTGAGGCTTTAATGGAATAATTTGAAGCAGAGGAAATATTGCATGCATCCAAAATATGATCTTTTAAGCAGTGACCATCTTCAAGCAGCATAAGCTTAGAATGTTCTAATTCTGATGCCTTAATTTCTCTCTTCCCAGCATTTTTATTTTTATTGTGCGAAATCCAATAAAAATCTTCTTCCCAAAATGTAAAGCTAACCAAACCATTTAAGTCATATGGCAGAGCTAAAATGGCCATATCAAGATCGCCATCTCTTACTTTGTTAAGGAGGGATTGCGATTGACCTTCTTCAATTTTTAGCTCGAGGTTGGTAAATTCTTTTTGCAGTCTAGGCAATATTAGTGGCAACAGATAGGGGCTTATTGTTGGGATAATGCCCATTGATAAGGGATGCGTTAATCCTTTGGAAAAACGTTGAGCAAGTTCATTAATATTTTTAATTTCAATTTTAATTTTCTGTGCTCTTTTTAAAATTTCCTGCCCACGCCCAGTCACAATTACCTTTTTATTGTCTCTTTCAAAAATTTTTACTCCTAGGTGCTTTTCTAGCTCAGTAATTGCATTACTTAATGTAGAGGGGGATATAAAACACTCATCAGCTGCTTTCTTAAAATGCAGATTCTTTGCTACTGCAAGAGCATAGTCAATTTGTTTCAGTGTTAGCATAATACGTGAATCTTAACATTGATAAAATCGAACATCATATTCTTTTTTAATATATTTACCAAAACATAAATTCTATGTAAGCTATTTGTTACCACAGCTTAAGCAGTGAAATTTTTAATATTAATTATGGAATCTAATTATGAGTAATGAAACAGAAAGTAAATGTCCAGTCATGCATGGGAGTCTCTCTTCAAATAGCTCGACAGGAACATCAAACAAAGATTGGTGGCCAAATCAACTGAACCTAAGTATCTTGCATCAACACGATCACAAAAGTGATCCTATGGACGAAGGCTTTGATTATGCTGAAGAATTTAAGAAACTTGATTACGAGGCTTTAAAAAAGGATTTAACTGATCTGATGACAGATTCTCAAGAATGGTGGCCAGCTGATTATGGTCATTATGGTGGATTCTTTATTAGAATGACTTGGCATGCTGCTGGAACATATAGAACTGGCGATGGAAGAGGGGGCGGAGGAACTGGTGCTCAAAGATTTGCACCATTAAATAGTTGGCCCGATAACGGCAATTTAGATAAGGCTCGAAGACTACTTTGGCCCATTAAACAGAAATACGGCAAACAAATTAGCTGGGCGGATCTTTTAATATTGGCAGGTAATGTAGCCATTGAATCCATGGGTGGTAAAACATTTGGTTTTGGCGGAGGAAGACCTGATATATGGGCACCCGAAGAAGACATTAATTGGGGCGCTGAAACAGAGTGGCTAACCAATGAAAGATATAGTGGTGTTAGAGATTTAGCTAATCCTCTAGGCGCAGTTCAAATGGGCTTAATTTATGTGAATCCTCAGGGGCCCGATGGCGAACCCGATCCGCTAAAAAGTGCTGTTGATATAAGAGAAACTTTTGGACGCATGGCCATGAACGATGAAGAAACTGTTGCACTTGTTGCTGGCGGACATACGTTTGGAAAAGGCCATGGAGCTGGCCCAGATTCTAATGTTGGTGCAGAGCCTGAGGGCGCTTCTATAGAAGAAATGGGCTTTGGCTGGACAAGTTCATATGGTTCAGGCAAAGGAAGTGACACAATTACAAGTGGTTTTGAAGGAGCTTGGACTTCTAACCCCACTCAATGGGATAACGGCTACTTTGATTTGTTATTTGGCTATGAATGGGAGCAGGCAACTACTCCAGCTGGAGCAATTGTTTGGCATGCAGTAGATCAAAAAGATGCGGATAAGGCTCCTGATGCCGAAGATGCATCAGTGAAGGTTCCGACTATGATGACGACTGCAGACATGGCTCTTAGGATGGATCCAGAGTACAACAAAATCTCTAAACGTTTTCATGAGAATCCAGAAGAGTTCGCAGATGCATTTGCCAGAGCTTGGTTTAAATTACTGCATAGAGACATGGGTCCAAAATCAAGATATCTTGGGCCGGAAGTTCCAGACGAGGAGTTGATTTGGCAAGACCCAGTCCCAGCTGGTAATTCTGACTATGATATTGATGCAGTGAAATCTGCTATCTCAGAGTCAGGGCTATCAATTCAAGAAATGGTAGAGACTGCATGGGCTAGCGCTTCAACATATAGAAACTCTGATCGAAGAGGTGGAGCAAATGGATCAAGAATTCGTTTAGCGCCGCAAAAAGATTGGGAGGTAAATAAACCAGAGCAATTATCTAAAGTCTTAGCAATCTATGAAAATATTTCTGCAGATTCAGGAGCATCAATTGCAGATGTGATTGTGCTTGCTGGAAACCTTGGAATAGAGAAAGCTTCGGGAGTTAATGTGCCTTTTACTTCCGGTAGAGGTGATTCTTCACAAGAGCAAACTGATATAGAGTCATTTGGTGTGCTAGAGCCTGTAGCAGATGGCTTTAGAAATTACCTAGACTCCTCATCCAATATTCCTGCGGAAGAAATGATGTTAGATAAATCTCAATTATTGGGCCTTACAGCTCCAGAAATGACTGTGTTACTGGGTGGCATGAGATCCTTGGGCATAAGCAATAACGACTATGGCATCTTTACTGAAAATCAAGACGAACTAAACAATGCTTACTTTTCAACATTGCTTGATATGTCAGTGTCTTGGAAGCCGAATGGAACTGGTAACTCTTACGAAGGAGTTGACAGAGTTTCAGGCGATAAAGTTAGAACAGCAACAAGGGTCGATTTAGCTTTTGGGTCTAATTCACAACTTAGAGCATTGGCTGAAGTCTATGCTAGTGACGATGCTAAAGATAAATTTACTCGTGATTTTATTTCTGCTTGGAATAAGGTTATGAATAGCGACTTAGATTAATTCTGAGGCTTAACTAATAAAAGGGGCTCTAATGAGCCCTTTTTATTTAAAGTTATTTCTTTAAAAAAAGTAAGTTAGTAATGAGGTGGTTTTTCATAATCAATTGGAGGAAATGAATGTTTCTTTTCCTCTGTGTTACTTCTTTTCTTAGAATTAGAATATTTAGACATCACATTGGCTGCATCATCAACTGCTGAAGGTAAATCAGGTTTCTGATTCTGTGAATTACTCTTGGTACCAATTTCTTTTTTAGCCATGCTTATTATTTTACCTAATCATTATAAGATTTTGCTGAATCATGAATATTTAGTATGATTCAAGGATGAAAACAGCTATCTATCCTGGTTCCTTTGATCCAATTACATTTGGACATATTGATATTGTAGAACGAGCGGCAGCACTATTTGATAAGGTAATTTTAGGTGTAGCTGAAAGCCAGTCTAAGAACCCTTTATTTAGCGTTGATGAAAGAATTCAATTAATTGAAGAAATTTTTAAAAACAATCCTAAGATTGATGTCCTGGGCTATTCAAAAAAACTTACAGTAGACTTAGCTCGAGATAATAAAGCTATAGCAATTATTAGAGGATTAAGAGCAGTTGCTGACTTTGAATATGAATTTCAGCTAGCCACAATGAACCGGAGTCTAGCCCCAGATATTGAAAGTATTTTCTTTACCCCCAAAGATACTTTAATTTATGTTTCTTCAAGCCTTGTAAAAGAAATTGCAACTTTTGGTGGAGATGTATCAAGGTTTGTGCCGCCTAATGTCAAATCAGCTTTATTAAAGAAAATTAAAAGTTAACCTTGGCATTTCTGACAGTAAAAAGTTGATCTTTGGGCTTGAATAATTCTCTTGATAGCTCCCTTTTTGCATACTACACATTCTTTTTGTGCCCGGTCATAAACTTTTAAATCAACTTTAAAATAACCTTTGTTCCCATCCGGTTGATAGAAATCTTGCAGCGTTGTTCCGCCAGCTTTAATTGCATTTAAAAGTATTTTTTTGGTTGAATCTGTAATTTTTATATTCTCTTTCTTTGTTAAAGTTTTGCTTTTTCTTGTGGGTCTAATTTGTGCATCAAATAAAATTTCATTTGCATAAATATTCCCTATGCCAACTACATGTTTCTGGTTCATGAGCGCATTTTTGATAGGCGACGAAGACTTCTTAATTTTATTGAATAAGTAATCGCCAGTAAATTTACTAGATAGAGGTTCTGGGCCTAGGTTTCGCAATAAAAAATGAGTTGATGGATCTGAAATAAAATGCATAGAGCCAAACCTGCGAGGGTCATTAAAAATTAATTTACCGCTTTCAAACTTGAATTCCACATGGTCATGTTTTTTGTAAAAATTTGAATTCTTCTCAGTAATTCTTAGCGTTCCCGTCATCCCAAGATGAATTAGCATTTGAGCATTATTAAGGTTAAAAATTATATATTTTGCTCTTCTGGTGATGCTTTGGACTAATTCACCGCTGAGCTTTTTAAATTTTTTGGTATCAATCTTCCATCGAAGATTGGGATTATATATTTCTACAGATTCAATTTTTTGATTAGCAAATTCTTGAATTGCTTGAACTGAGGTTTCTACCTCTGGCAACTCTGGCATTGCCTATTATCCGAGTAAGTTATTTATCTCAATAAGGTTTTCAGGGCTGAGAGTCCCAGCAGCCAAATGCAAGCGGAGCGTTGTAATTAAATAGTCATACTTTGCATTTGCAAGATTCCGCTCAGCGCTATAAAGATTTTTTTCAGCTTGCAGTAAGTCCACAATATTTCTGGTGCCAACTTCATACCCTACGCTGGTTGCCTCTAATGCACTTGATGCCGAGACCACAGCTTGTTTCTGAGCTCTTAAGTTTGCAACCAATGTTACAACATTGGAGTATTGACTTCGCACATCTTGAATGACGCTTCTCTCAGCAAACAAGGCATCTTCTGATGACTTATTTGATTCAGCATAGGCTTGTTTAGTCCTTGAGATAACTGCACCACCTTGGAATATTGGCATAGAGAGCTGCAAGCTATAAGTATCACGTTGGGTCTCGTCTGGAACAGTTATATTGAAAGCACCTCCAGTATTTAGTCCATCATAAGCATACTGATTAGTTTCTGATTCAGTTTGCGCGCCAACAATATCAACTTTAGGCAAATGATTTGAAGCAACACTTCTAGCATTATTTTTTGATGCATATTTTCTAAGGTTTGCTGCCTGCAATCTAAAATTATTTTCTACAGCTTTTCGAGCCCATTCTTCTTTAGATGCTGGAACTGGATTAGTAACATTTAAATCATTTACCAGGCCATCAAGAGAAATAATTTCTCTACCAACCAATGCATTTAAAGATTCCTTTGCAGTGTAGACCTCTCCTTCGACTCTTGTTCTGGATGCAACACTTAAATCAAAAGCTAATTGAGCTTCTTGAACTTCAGTGACAGCAGAAAGGCCAACTTCATATCTTTGACGGATTTGATCTAATTGCTTTTTGATTGCTTTTTCTTCAGATCTTGCAGCGCTTAAATTATCTATTGCACGCAAAACATTAAAATATAGTTCAGCTGTCCTTACTATCAATGATTGTTGTGAGTATGCAAAATCAGCTTCTGCTGCATCTGTTAGAAATTTAGATTGCCTGTATTTAAACCATGTATCTAACCTAATTAATGGCTGAGTTAGACGGGCTGAGGTACTAAAATTATTGTATTGATTTTGAAGATTTCCATTTTGATAGTATTCATTCCAGTTTGTCTGAGCGCTGATCGATATACTTGGAAGAAGAGCAGCACGGCCTTGGACTTTAATTTCCTTACCTGATAGATATGAAAACTCTGCTGATTTATATTGAGGATCATTTTCTAACGCATCATTATAAATATCTAGCAAGCTGTCTGCAGTTGAGTTAATGCTAAAAGCAAGCAGAGATGTGATCAGAATTTGTTTTTTCATATTCAAAATTAATGTTTACAGTGCACACATTAGAACTCTTTTAGGACCCATATGTCAAGTTCACTTTACACTTAAATGCTATTTATCTTATTTTAGTCTATTGACAAAAAATCTCCTAAATTAATACATTTGTTTCTATTTAGTTAGAGTAGAATACTAGTTAAAAGTTCACCACATGATCAAGAGTGAGAAAAATAAAAAAATGATCTCAATGGCTTGCTTTAAAAACGTTTTTTATAGGAAAGTTTAATTGGCTAAAGACTATGATTCACAGTCGATAGAGGTTCTATCTGGCCTTGATCCAGTTCGAAAAAGACCTGGCATGTATACAGATACCGCCTCTCCAAATCATCTGATCCAAGAGGTTGTAGATAATTCAATAGATGAGGCGCTGGCCGGGCATTGCTCAACCATTAAAGTAATTCTTGCAAAAGATGGCATCATTTCTGTTATTGACGATGGGCGCGGCATGCCTACCGATAAACACCCTGAACATAAAGTTTCTGGAGTTGAGCTCATCATGTGTAAATTGCATGCAGGGGCAAAATTTTCTGGGGAAGATTATAATTTTTCGGGTGGACTGCATGGTGTTGGTGTCTCTGTTGTTAATGCTTTATCTAAAAACTTGTCAGTTGAGGTCAAGAGATCTGGAAAGCAATTTGAAATGCTGTTTGAGGGGGGAGAAAAAAAATCAGAACTTAAAGAAGTATCTGAGGTTGGAGCAAGAAATACTGGGACAGCGATTCACTTCCAGCCAGATGAGAAATATTTCGAAACACTAAAAATTAATACGGACAGCTTGAAACACTTGCTCAAGGCAAAAGCAGTTCTGTGTCCTGGACTGACCATTCAATACACCGACGAAAAAAAAGCAGAAAAAAATATTACTTGGGTCTATGAAAATGGACTAATTTCATATTTGACCGAGTCTTCTGAGGGCGTGGAATTACTGCTAGAGGAATCGATTTCTTGCAGTAAGCTGGTTGATGATAATGCGCTTGATTTTGTTTTGAACTGGTCCACTCAACCAGTAAAAAATCTCATGAGTGAATCTTATGTCAATTTAATTCCTACTGCTCAAGGTGGCTCACATTTAAATGGCTTTAAAGCTGGTTTATTAGAATCTGTAAAAGAGTTTTGTGAGTTTAGAAATTTAATACCAAAGGGTTTAAAGATTACTGCAGACGATGTCGTGCAGCACAGTACTTTTATTGTTTCATCAAAACTAACCAATCCCCAATTTGCAGGACAAACAAAGGAGCGTTTAGACTCAAAAGACCATCAGGCTTTTGTGAGCTCTACCACCAAAGATATTCTTAGCATTTGGTTCAATCAGCATACAGAAGAGGGCGAGAAACTTGCAGAACTAGCGATTGCATCAGCTCAAGCTAGGACCAGAGAGACTAAAGTAGTTGATCGAAAGAAAACTTTCCAAGGACCTGCATTGCCCGGGAAACTTTCAGATTGCAATAGCACTGATCTCAATGAAACGGAGTTATTTTTTGTTGAAGGAGACTCTGCTGGAGGTTCTGCCAAGCAATCACGAGAAAGAAAATTTCAAGCAATTATGCCTCTGCGAGGAAAGATACTAAATACATGGGATTTAGAAAGTTCAGAGATTATAAAATCTGTTGAGATTAAAGATATCTCTACTGCAATAGGAGTTAATCCAGGCAGCCCAGATATTGAATCATTAAGGTATGGAAAAATCTGTATTTTAGCTGATGCTGATTCTGATGGGTTGCATATTGCAACCTTGCTTTGCGCTCTTTTTTTACGGCACTATAAGCCATTAATTCTTGCAGGGCATATATATGTAGCCATGCCTCCACTTTTTAGAATAGACTGCGCAAAAGAAGTCTTTTATGCCCTTGATGAAGATGAAAAAGACTCTATCGTTAAAAAGTTAAAATCTAAAGCAGGTAAACCAAAAATTGATATTCAAAGGTTTAAAGGCTTGGGCGAAATGAACCCTTCACAACTGCGCGAGACTGTCATGGATCCAAAAACCAGACGGTTGGTTCAATTGACTATCAGTTCCTCAGATAATGTAAATAGTATGATGGATTTACTGCTATCGAAGAAAAATGCAGGCGCCAGAAAAGAATGGCTTGAGAGAAGAGGAAAAATTGCAACAGTTTAATGATGGATATTAATAAGAATATTAGTTCGATTAGTCTCAAGGAGTATGCCGAAGAGTCATATCTAAATTATTCAATGTATGTAATTTTGGATCGAGCATTACCTCATGTTGGTGATGGTATGAAACCTGTTCAAAGGCGAATTCTTTATGCAATGAGCGAGCTTGGTTTAAATGCTGGATCAAAATATAAAAAATCTGCAAGAACAGTGGGTGATGTTATTGGTAAATTTCATCCTCATGGAGATAGTGCTGCCTATGAAGCGATGGTTTTGATGGCTCAGAATTTCTCATTCAGGTATCCGCTTGTTGATGGACAAGGAAACTGGGGCACACAAGATGATCCAAAATCTTTTGCAGCCATGCGATATACAGAATCAAAGCTCACAGGTTTTGCTGATCTTTTGCTTTCAGAATTAAAGCTAGGAACTGTCGACTGGCAGCCAAATTTTGATGGTTCTTTATTAGAGCCAACAATTCTTCCTGCAAAAATTCCAAGCATTTTATTGAATGGAACTACTGGTATTGCAGTCGGAATGGCTACCGATATCCCATCTCATAATATTCAAGAGGTTTTAGATGCATGCATACATATGCTTGATAATCCAAAAGCCACCACCAAAGACTTACTGAGGTTTATTAAAGGTCCTGATTTTAGCAATGTTGCTCCAATCATTGCATCACAAGAAGAGCTTCTTGAAATGTATGAGACTGGGCGAGGCGGTTTTAAGATTAGAGCTCACTGGGATACTGAAGGAAATGATATTGTGGTTAGAGCATTACCGCATCAAGCTTCTGGCACAAAAATTCTTGAGCAAATTGCTGATCAGATGCAAAAGAAAAAACTTCCTATGGTGGTTGATCTTAGGGATGAGGGAGATCATAAAGAGCCAGTTCGACTAGTCATTACACTTAAATCAAACCGCATAGATTCAACTGAAGTAATGAACCACCTCTACGCTACTACAGACCTACAAAAAAATTACCGAGCTAACATTAACTTAATTAGTCTTAAGGGTTCTCCAAGAGTATTTTCGCTAAATGCTTTGATAGCTGAGTGGCTCAAATTTAGACAGCAAACAGTAATGAGGAAGCTTGAGCATAGACTCGATCAAGTAGACGATCGCATTCATATCCTTGAGGGCTTATTAATTGTTTATCTTGATCTGGATAAAGTTATTCACATTATTCGCAATAGTGACGAACCAAAAAAAGAATTAATGAAAGCATTTAAAATTTCAGAAATTCAAACAAACGCAATTCTAGAAATTAGACTAAGACAGCTAGCAAAATTAGAGCAAATTAAACTAGAAGAAGAAAAGGGCGCCCTGGAGATTGAAAGGGCTGAACTTGAAAAAATTATTAAATCGAAAGCAAGACTTAAGACTTTTATCAAGAATGAACTAAAAGAAATTAAAGAAAATTTTGGAGATGAAAGAAATTCTCCTATTGAATCTACCACTGCAGCAAAAGCATTCTCAGAAGAAGAGATGGTTACCTCAGAAGCGGTGACAGTAATTTTATCTAAAGGAGGGTGGATTCGATCTGCTAAAGGGCATGACATAGACCCAAGCAGCTTAACTTATAGGGGAGATGATAAGTTGCAACATTTTGCCAAGGGTAGAAATAATCAAACAGCAGTTTTTTTTGACTCAAGGGGAAAAGCATTTTCACTTCAAGCCCACTCCCTGCCTTCCGCGCGAGGCATGGGAGAGCCATTAACTGGGCGAGTGGTCTCGGAATCAGGTGTTACTTTTGAGGGTATTGCCATTGGAGGAGATGAATCGAAAATTTTAATATCAAATTCTGCTGGATTTGGCTTTATTAGCAATATGTCAAATGCGATCTCAAATCAGAAAAAAGGTAAGCTTTTTATGAAAGCTCCTGAAGGGTCGAGTGTTATTGCGCCCATTGCCATCAATGAAAACCATAGGTTTGTTGCAGCAACCTTTTCATCGCAAGACAACAAAGGAAAAGTTACTAATAAAATGTTAATTTTTCCAATAGAGGAGTTACCAGTCCTCCCAAAAGGAAAGGGCAATAAACTTATCAGCATTTCCACAAAAGCATTTAAGGAAAAGACTGAATTTATGATGGATGTATGTTGCTTAGCTGAAGACAGCAAACTTCACATTTACCATGAAGGAAAAACAGGTGGAAAAACTTGGACCTTAAAAGAATTAGAGGAATATATTTCTTCCAGAGCAAAGAGGGGAAGAGTTTTGCCAACTGGATATAATGGGCAAATCAAACTTGAAGAAATCCCAAGATCTACTGAAGCTGCTCCTGAATAGCTGCCCTTAAGATTTTTAAACCTTTCTTAATTACATCATCTTCAATGATTAGGCTTGGCGCTATTCGAATAGTATTATTATTTGCTTTTAAGATCATCAAGCCCTTTGCATAGCAAGCTTTCATCATGGTATCCAAATTAAAATGATCTGTTGTATTGAGCTTACATCCTATCCACAAACCCGAACTTCTGATGCTGCTAAAACATTTAAATTCTTTATTAATACTTTTTAACTCATCTATAAAAATTTTCTCTTTTCTTTTTACTCCATTGAGCAAGGTTTTTTTTGAGAGCATGGTCATGACTTGCTCCGCAACTGCGCAGGCAAGAGGATTACCACCAAAGGTTGATCCATGAGATCCTAATTGCATGCATTCAGCAATTTTTGAGGATGTCAGAACAGCACCAATTGGAATGCCGCCTCCAATTCCTTTAGCGCAGCACATAATGTCAGGTTTAATTCCAAACTGCTCATAAGCAAATAAGGTTCCTGTTCTTCCTGCGCCTGATTGCACTTCATCAACAATAATAAGGGCTTGATTTTGTTTGCAGAGTTTTTTTATCTTTTGAATAAAATCTTTTTTTGCTTTAATAATCCCCGCTTCTCCTTGCACGAGCTCCACAATCACAGCCGCAGTATTCTTGTTAATTACCTTTTCTAGATTTTTTGTTTCGTTAAAAGGATGATGTTTGATCCCTTCTGGCATAGGGCCATAACCTTCAACAAACCTATCTGACCCATTGAGAGCAATAGTCATCATGGTGCGGCCATGAAATGCATCAGAAAATGCGACAATTCCATTTTTCTTTTTACTGATGTTTGTATAGGCATGCTTTCTTGCAGTTTTAATCGCTCCTTCAACCGCTTCAGCACCTGAATTTGAAAAAAATACTTTCTCTGCAAAAGTATGTTTGCATAAAATTTTTGCTAACCTCAAGGCTGGCTCATTTGTTAAAAGATTAGAGAGGTGCCAAATTTTTTTTGATTGTTCTGCCAGAGCTTTATTGAGAGCTGGATGGCAGTGTCCAAGACTAGAAACTGCTATTCCAGATGCAAAGTCTATATATTTTTTATTTGTTTTGTCCCAAACCCATGATCCCTTTGCTTTTGATGGGACAAATTCTGCCGGCTTGTATGTCGGCATCATATATCGGTTAAAATCTGAACGAGTTACCATAGCAACCATTGTAATATGATTAGGATTCAAGAAACCACAGAAAATAATTTTTTAATTGAGATTTCTCCCAATTACTCACTTCGAGGATGGAGCAGAATTATTTTCTTGAGCAGCCTAACATTTATTTGCTTGATAATAGGGGTGTTTTTCTTAATTATGGGAGCAGGGTTAATACTCCCATTTGCAGGTTTGGAAGTAATTATTGTTCTGACTTGTTTCTACTTAAGTTTTAGATGGAGTCAGCAAAGAGAGCTGATTTTTATTACCAATGAAAAAATAAAACTAGAAAAAGGTAGGCTAATTAAAGAGCAGAGCTGGGAAGAATTTAGAAGTTTTGTTGTCCTTGAGGTTGAGACAGACATGTATGATGCACAAAATTTTTGCTTTCAATCCAAAGGCAAAAAATTCTATTTCGGATCTTTTTTAAATGAGGACGATAAGCTCATTCTTAAAAATGAACTCAAGCAAATAATTGCTAAGCTAAATGCATTATCTCCAGGCCTTTAACTTTTTGGGCACCATCTCCATTTTACCTGCTTGATAATTCATGGTTTTTGGCATTTCTACCTTTCCTTCAATCAGCGGTTGAAAATAGTTATGAGCTTTCTTGGTCATTCCAAACCCATCCTTAGAGATAAAAGTGGAAGGAAGCTTTTTTTCTACATTTGCAATTTTTGTTAAAGGCGCAGAAACAACTTCCCATTTATATGGTTGAGAGCTTTTTCTTTTAATAATTGGCATAACTCCATTGAGTCCTTTTTCGGCGAATTGAATTGCTTTTCTGCCAACTTCGCATGCATGCTCTCGATCAATTCCTGATGATAGATGGCTTGCACTCCTTTGAAGATAGTCAGCAACCGCCCAATGATTTTTAAGTTTCAATTTCTTGTTAACTAAATTAGCCAGCCAAGGTGCAACTCCTCCCAGTTGGCTATGACCAAATGCATCTTTTGAGTCAGATTCTGCCAGAAACCTTCCTTTAGCATTTTTAA